>Ga0049105_1001240_pt1 | contig 10925 bp, 9 predicted proteins | sample WorMetvaBAHAMAS1_FD_61260 | JGI IMG/M metagenome (GOLD analysis project Ga0049105, IMG submission 61260) | Worm MetaG Olavius vacuus BAHAMAS.1 | ecosystem: Host-associated > Annelida > Digestive system > Unclassified | place: Germany: Marburg | collected 2013-04-09 | reverse complement strand
ACATTCGGCGAACTTTTTCTCGAACCTTCTGACACGATCAGACCAGAGAGTACTAGGCAGTTTAACATCAAAATATTGTCGATAATTATTGATAATGTCCATGTTAGTATACGCTATAATGTGTTTGGTTGGACGTTAAACCTTACTCAATACTCAATACTCTTTATACACGCAGCACGCTAGATAAAAGTCTACTCGGGCTAAGTTTTTGTTATTTTTTTTTGTAAAATTGACGGTTTACATGTACTTTGTGTCTGTTTATTTTTTTGTTTCGATTTTGAAGCGCTATGTTAACTTTAACTGCAGCGGCCCTGAAGTTTTGTCTCAAGACTTGCGTCGCGATGAAATTCGTGGATGATGATGATGATGATGAGTGGAGTATAGCCAACTAAGGGGGGAATAGACACCTAAGCACTGAACTAATTTTGCATCATACTATAAATTACACAGACCACATTTTATTAATGCAGTTAGTATATTTGCGCATTGTTTGCAGAAAATATATGTCAGAGGCAGATTTCTTCTAAAATTACCATCGGGAATTAATAGTGGAAGCTCTTTAAAAAGCCGTCAACCTGCTGCTGCTGCTACTGTATTTTCATAGCTAGTTTGTATCTTGCTTTTCTGTTGCCTTCACGAGTAGTATAACTCTAACATTAGGCTAGTATTACAAAATGCAAGTGTTGTGTATTAAGCATCGTCAGTACGTATGACGTTTTTCTTTCAAAGGTAGGCCTTATGCAGAATTGGCTACAGAACAATTTCTTATCAGAAATGATTAACTTGGTAGGAATATACTTTATGGCGAACCCAGTAACATTTGACTTTGATCGTTTGCCCTGAGAGCTAAAATAAATGGCAAACCGCAGGTTTCTGATGACAGTTTAATTTAAGATGTATCAAACTTTCGCATAGCCTAGTTGGCAGTAGTAATACATGTAGTAATCTTGCGCATGCCATTTTCGTTTGGCTGCGAACTGATTTTAACGGTCTTGGCAACGACGGCGTGTTAGTTATACTGAGCTCCACAGATTTTGCTTGGCCGGTGCTTAATTATTTTCGCCGGAACTCGAACATCTTGCCAAGATCGCAGCGCACCGGCAAACTTCCCCCGGGCGTCGAGCGGCCATTTGGAACGGTGTCAATGTAATGGCGATGTAACCATCAGAAATAATTGCCCGCGAACTCATGGTCTCATTAAGTCGAATCTATCTCGTGCAGCTTTATAGCCACGAAACACGCCACAGAGCAATTCTGAACTGCGCCAGATTCGTCGAATCCAACTCCGGCGCCGTATTAGGCTACTGGCTTAATTGCTTTTGATTTTGTAGCGATCTCTGTTTAAGAAATCACCGAAAATGTTACGAAGTTATGTTAGATATTTCTTGCTTTTTACCTCTACGGCCCGTTTGAATATTCTTATTCACCAGGAAAATCCGGTAGTAACAAAAAGAAACAAACTTAATTAAGTGAAATACATACACAAGATAATGAAACAAAGAGCACGTCGGTTTACTATGCTCAAGCTCGATGACTCTGTTCTCAGACGGTCCAAGATGCTATCGGGATGGCGAGAGCAAATCGTAATTCTGCTGTCTTTTACCGCTTTTGTAGCGAGATCAGCAGGTAGCCAAGTACGTCCATCCCTTTCACAATGTCTGGTAGAGTCGAGACACGCAGTGGCCGTTTTCCAGCAGTAGTAATACAACTGAAGTTGACGTTTGAACGTGCCATACGACGGCCTATACGACACAGCCAGTGGGGAATCCACTGCAAGATATCGGGGGCAGGGGACACTTGGGGAGGTGCTAGTAGGGCTACAAAACTTGTGTGCAACACACTGATGCAAACGCAAGCAGAAACAAAGAATAACAAAACTCCCAAAATGGAAGACTTCTATTACGCACAAACATGTACAATAAGTCGCATAGTTAACCACGGGTAGGCCTACAGTGTGAGCCAAAAAATTATCCCCTTTAAAACTTTTTTTGTGATATTTTCACTTGTAGTGAAATTATGTAACTGAAAATTATGGTTATTATCTTGGTACAAATTGTATAACTTTTACTAGTAAGACCCCTCAAATTTTAAGAAATCAACTTAGTTCATTACGAAATTTATGAATTTAAAAAACAAGTCACATCAAATGATATTTAATTAAATATAGCAGTTAGTATCTGTTAAATGAATTATCACATTAAATGTTCAAAATGTCCACCGTTGGCTGACACATATGCCTGCAGTCACTTGCGGCAGTCATTCACAGAGTTGTTAATGGCTTTCTCCTGTAAGGCAGACCAAATTAACTAAAGTGCATGTGAAAACTCGGGAACTAGTTTTGGCTTCTGTTGCAGCTTTTGTTAAAACTCCAGCATTGCCTCGAAACCTGATAATCAAGTGAAGTGAGGTCGGGTGAACTGGGGCCACTCATCGTTAGCAACGAAATCAAGGTAATCTGACTTGCGGAAACTCGAAACTTGAAAGGGTAAAAACGATAAGTACTCCTAGAAAAATTAACGCCATTTTGTTAAATATTAAGATAAATCGACCATAATTGGTAAGCACGTGCGTACTGTACGTAAACTGGTAACGAAATGGCAAAGTTCCACGGAAATATATTTAGCCTAAGTGAAAATATTGCAAAAAGTTTTAGGGGGGGGGGCTACTTTTTGACTCACACTATACTTGAACGCTGCGCACATTCGCATAAGCTCTGTAAATGCCAATATTAGCACGAAACCACTGTTACCGCTTCGGGCCAGCGTACACAGTGAAATCCCCTAAAAGGCATCATTTTGAGTTTTGGGGCTACAAATGGGGTCCGAATGCCACTCCCCGTAAAACCGTCTCTGGACACTCCACACTGAGGGTCCGCTGTGAGCGCACCAACGTACTTAGCGGCAGCACAGCAGAGTCTGATAAAGCAATCAGCAACGCCAATCCACGGCTATACTTGATTAGTCCAATTGGGTATAGAGCGCAGTACAACGTGCTGTCGCTCATTTCACAGTGCAGGCCGGTAACTCAATCAATTTGCGCTCGGCTTCGGGAGCTCGTATTGCTCAAAATAGATGCAATTACTATGCTGTAATAATCGTCAGTCGCTACATTTTCGCTGTATACAGCATGCAACGCCGTCGCGGTCCCTGTGCGGACTTCCTCCATATCGACGTAACTCAGCAATTCATGCAACATACAGGAAGACACGAAGCAGTTCTATGAAACACTGTCGTCTCTCTGTAAGTGTACAAATGTCTTCAATGATACATTGACAGAATAACTTCAGCAGTCGCACGCCATCTATTCCATGTACATGTCAACTGCCGGACTATAATGCAGTGAGCCTAAACTGTCGGCTGTATGCCTGACTAGTATAGCTGATGGTCGTCACCAGCGGAACTAGTTTCTACCGATGTAACGTTTTAACCTGTGGTTTTATGCGTAAATTGCGTAATCTAATAAAAAAACTAATTTACATTGTGATAATGATAAACAAGTCCTCGACGCCACACAGTCGAAGTGTAGGCCTATTCATCCGCCATATATAGGTTAATTGGTACAGTCATGACCTTGACATTTGCCCTTTGACCCTGAAAACCTTTTCAGCAAAACCCACTCACGTGATGACTGATGAATGTCACTGCATGGCGTGATTCATTGAAATCTCTCCACTCAGTAAAGAGACATAGCAAGACGCGAAAGTAGGTCCTAGCAGACGGACAACGGCCGGACGAGAGACCTGAAAACGTTGTCTTCACCCAAATATTGGAGACGGAGGCATAAATATGCACCAGTAATCTCGGTTATTCCAAAGCGACAATGTTTGGAAACAATTATAGGCCCACATACCGGTACAGACGTATTTTTGCATTTGCAATTTACACTTTCCGTTGGCACAAAAACGACTTACGCGGTAAGTGTACGGCGTGATTTTCGACGAATAACGTTTTACAACTATATGGCATGCTGGGAAATTCATGAATGCGTACACCGGAAGCACATAAATTGCAATTATTCGACGGGCGATATTGTCATCGACCGCGCATCGAGATAAGTGCGGCCGCAATAAGCTATCGTCCCGATAACGGCGAACGGTATGTTTTGCTGGACGGAACATAACGAGCGGCCGGCCTGCCTTGGCCGTCCAGTGCAACCAGTGATGATGTATGCTTTGCCTCGTCGCATGGCTGACCACAGACGAATACATCGGGACACTGACTGCATACGGCTGATCAGGTTTTGATCAATCCCGTTCCAAACCTTCAAGCCCTTACTTCGCATAAGCCCACCTAAGTTCGCCGAGCTGTATTTCTCCCGGCAGACAGATTACCGAGCCTTATTATTGAGCGGTCGACTTGTTCTGCCTAAATCTTCCGATTTCTCTCGATCGCTTCGCCGCACCGACTCATCGTACTCAATCAAAACGGCCACCGCATTTCGCCAGGAAACCAGGCTTCTCAAAACTAGCAGCAGGAAATAAAAATTTTCCGCTCTAACGTTGCCTTTAAGTTTCGCCACGAAATCCAATAATGTGAAAGATGTTTAGAAATATTCAGTGATTCAAAATCCAGCGTGCAATTCTCTACACATCGACTAAACCATGAGCCGTTTATAACGTTCTATTTCTCCAACTGCTTCCCGTCATTCATCATTGTATTCATCATTCGTCATTGCACTTCTCACAATCCAGTGACTGCTGTCTCGGATCTTGTTTATGCTGAAATTCGGAATGGCAGATTCCCAGTAGACGTGTGCATAAATTAGGAATTTTTTAAAGCCCGGGGCGAAGTTTAGACCTGGCGCTAAACTTAGGCGAGGCGCGAAGAACCTTGAAGATCGAGCGTAGAATTTTATTTTAGTGCTAAAATTTATTGGGGCGGGACAAACAGCAGCCCAGACAGAACCTGCCCCAGCTCTTATGCTTATGCAGTTCTAGCTAAGTCCATCAAGGCTGAAAAATTACGTAAACAAGAGCGCTTCCAAAATTTGATGGAGACTTTTTTGTCTAAAGATGATAACATTTTTATAAAGATCCGATTAATTTAACAAGAGATACGAGCCAAATTGTGGTTAAGTTTCATATCGCGCAATGTTGACGAATCCTTAAAAATTCCTAGATATAAACGCGAATAAGTTCCAAAATTTAACCAGTTATTCCTTGTTCACACGTCACAGATACATATCTGGCAAAAATTTCGTGAATATTCGATCAATAGTTTTTACATGAAGTTGCTGACAGACAAACGGAAAGACAGACAGAAAGACAGACAAACGCCTGGCAAAAGATAAACTCCTTGGCAGGAATGGAAATGAGTGCGATATGAATTGTTTGCATTACACGTTATATTGATCGTGTTTACTTGGTATGGTCCGCGGGAATGGGTTTTTGATTCCAATAAAATCTGGTCTAGAACGTGAGAAGACACTGCCAGTCTGGGAAATTGTAAACTAACGTTCAAAGAAACCGCTGTTTTGCAGCAAGTCGCACGATCGGGCGATTTGACAGTGGAACAGTTTGTCTTAGAGTTTCTGTTATTTCCATTATTTTGCTGTTATTCCGTCCGCTGAGCTCGGTCGAGAAGGATGGCGGTGAAAGAGTCATTAGTCGGCGGGCACTTGGATCGGTGGTCGTAACATCGACGTCATCGTTGACGAGTGAGCGATCTACTCATTGTGAAGACGACTGCGCCGTGGGTGGCCGGCCGCCCCACCTCGCGATCAAATCACGTCTCTGATGCGTTTATTAACGTGCGCCCGCTCGGCCGCCCGTCCGTCCGTCCATCCGCCCGTCCGCACTTAATCCGCCGGACCCGTTGTCAAGGCGACCGACATCCGGGTCGCGAGTCGTCGGGCCACCCACGTTGGCCGAAGCGCGACAGATTGGGCGGGGCCCCGGGCCCACCCGGGGTGCGGTCGTCGTCGAGTCGCGGGTGCGACGGACGAACGTTCGTAACGATCTCTCTCATTAGCGGCGTAGCACGTGGTGGCCGGTCGTCGCGAAATATCGATCCGCCGCGCCGGAGCGCCGTCCGCCGACTAGCCCCGTCGTCGTCGAATCTATTGATTTCGAGGCAGCGCGCGCGCGCGTCGACCGGCGCGCGAGACGAAAGATAAGATTTGTTGTCGCGCGCGTCAATGACGTTAGTTTGTTGCGCGACCAGTTTTATGGCGATGAGGGCTTAGGCGAACGACCGATCGAACCGGCGGCTTACAATACTGCACAGTGGAAAACACTCGCTAGCGCTAGCGTCCGTTCTCCTCCGCTTTTCTTTCGACAACGCGCACTGCGGCTTTTGTTTTACTCCCTGCATCAATATTTGCATCCGTCGTGCAGTGGGCGTTAGATTGCACCTCCCACGATGTCTGTCGTTTGATCTTCCTCGTTGTATTTTGAGACGGATTGTTGTTATTTTAAGATCACTTTTCTTTGAAAGTATACACGGCACAGGACACTGAATGTACAGAGCTTCTAAATAAGCGGTGCTTTTTAATTTCGAATCTCTTACACAGATCAATGCAGCCTTCAAAACAAATAAAAGCAATATCAGCTTAGACTAACAAGACAGTTAGTCTAACTTTAAATCGATGCATAGGTGAACACTGAACAGGGTCGTCTACAGACATATAGGGTGACGCAAACATGTATAGGCCTATCAAAAAATCTCTGGGACAAAATGTGGTGCCGTTTGATAAATTTTCACATTTATATGTGTAGCAGAAATGCAGTGCAGCTGCATGGAGGTGACCTGTAATGCGTAGTAAATAGTTTTATTTATTTTAATAAGGAGCAAACGAAAGGCAGAACAAGAAGCTCATCAGCAGATGAGATAGCGAACGCGAACTTTTTCTACGACGACATACACATACTACAAAATAGCCTAAAATTAATAGACTCGCGCATAAATTTCGCCACAGGTCGACGCTCTTCATCGCAACCGGACGCCAAGCATCTAAACAACGAAAGCAACGGTAAAGCGAAACTTAAACGATAAATTAAAGTACGTAACGCTGAAATCCTTGCACTTCGTTGCGCTCGCAAACTGCACCGCTCTATGTATTATAGAAGTCGACTTCTCATCAATAAGTTCAATGCGCGCGCACCAAATTCGGTGAAATAACGCAAAGTAAGAGCCATTACGCCGTTCAAGGTCATTCAAAGTCATCGATTTTGGTACTAATCGAAAGCTCATATGCGACTTCCTATTAGTGATCAATACTAACTTATTATGGCTGATTTATAAATTTTCAGTGTGTGTGTATGTGTTTTGCATGTTTCCTATGTGTTTTATGTTTTCATAGGTTTTTTCTTTTGTCTGTGTGTCTATTTTCTGTGTTTTGTATACTGTGTCTGTCTTGGCTGCACTTTGTGCGAAATAAACTATATATTGGTCAAATTTTTGCTGGCGAGAGGGGAGTGTCTCACTTTAACGCTCTGGCTAGGGGTGATTCCTGCTAATATCGCCATAAATGATATGTCGCTAAAAACTAGATTCTTTGGCCTATATTTTGCCGCCCCGAAAGCTACCGAATTCGGTGAAATTACGCAGAAGTTCGGGCTATTAATCCGTTCACCGTCATTCAAGGTCACCGAGTTTGGTACCAATCGAAAGCTCATATGACTTCCTATTAGTGATTAATGGTAACTTACCTCCTATCTTGCACCAGATATAGAGATATAGCCTTTCATAGGTCCACAGTCGCTATATTCGGCTAGCTCTCTTGCGTTTAATACCCCCTTCGACGAAAGGGTTACCCTGGGACGATGTCCGTAAAATTTTACCTGAAGGTCAACGGATGGCCAAGGTACCAAATGGGGAGAAAATATTGTCGAAAATTTCAACAGGCTGAGTAGGGTGCACGAATGTTACAGACGACAGACAGACAGACGGAGGGACGACGACATATATCGAAGGTGAACTCATGTTCACGTTCGCTAAAAAGGAGCGGAAGGAGTTGGACGGAGGGAAGGAGAGGTGAGATGAATAGAGGGGAAGTTGGGAATGATGAGAGTGGGATACCGGAGAAGATGGAGAAGAAGAAGAGAAGTTCTGACCTGCGGGTTGTTTAACCTACATCAGCTGGAGAGAGATGTACGCGCGTGTGGCCGAGACACTGAGGTTTTCATGTCGGTGAAAAGAATCCTAACTCGTATATCATTCAGTTCTGTTCACGTCTCGGAATACTGACGTATAAAAACATCCATTGCGGTGAAGAGCGCTGATGTTAAGCCGATCTTTCTATCCAAACGTACGCTTACATGTCAAACGTTCCAAAGCTCTGACAACAATAGACAAACGGACTGGGATTTGTACTAACTCGTCGACAGACATGTGTTTTGTGGGGTTAAGTTCGGGTTTTATTTAATTGCGCAGCCGAGAGTATGTTTTTGACAACTACTAATGCGTACTAGATTTATGTTCTAGACTTGAAATGATTTAAAATTATATTTTTCTAAATTTCAAATAAGTTTACAATTTGTAACTTTTATAAGTATATTTTAATAATTTATTTTTACGTTTTAAAATGTTTACATATTTTAAAAGATAATGTCGTAATATATTTTGATAATTATAACGTTAAGGCAAAAATAATGTAAAATAATGTAAACGACAGACGAAATATACTTATCGTTTTCTTTTAATGAGAAATCCCAAAATTAACATTTCAACAGCATTATTCTGCGGATGCCACTCTGTTTAGAAACTACACTTCTGCAAAATTTGTCCATTTATGTGATGTGTCATGAAAAAGAAGAGTGGTTAATAATTTCTCACGTGTGTATTCAGCAGGTCCTTTTCTTATAATGTGACGATTAAAGCGACAGTTTTCCATTTACAAGAAAGTACGACTTGAAATTTCTGTGGCGTTATTTCTCGGTAATTAGCATCTTAAAGGTAATTAGGCTACACTTAACTAAATACTTTATGTTTTTAAACTAGCTGTGGTTTCAGTTCTGCGCTACAGAGACACATTGTCTGATATGTCCAATTAATTAAAATTGTGTCACTGCCCGTTCGTCACCGAAGTATTTCGTGTTTATTGCCGCACGACACGCGTGTATCTGAGTGTTGGTTATGGTTATAGCGCGGGAGATTTACGTCGCTTAACATAACTCAAATGATCGGCACTGAGTGTTCCTAGCTTTTCTGCTTTTATACCGCAGACAGGCAGACGCGTGAATGATGACGCAATGAACACGTTTAATTCGCAAAAATGCAGAAACAGAAATAGACAGACGGAAAGATACATACACTACAATATAACACTGTCAGAACTAAAAACACTAATCTAACTATGCCTACTGTACCGGTACCATAAAATCATCATAAATCCCTGCAACGACAGCATTTCTACTCTTAAAAACACACGCACATAACCTATCTTTCACAAAATTATGACTAAGATACGCCCAAAACACGTGATGAATCACACTATTAACAATCTTTATATAATACTTAACATTTGCCAGTTGACACACATATAAAAAGTCCAACCTTCCCATGCCACTAATGCAGCCTCTTACAGATTCCCAATGACGTTGCTGTGGTTGGCTGGAGGTGGGAATGACGATCACACGCTAATCAGTGCTACGTCGTTAGCTCTAATAAAAAATACATAATCATAAAACCCTTCGCTAGTAATAACTATACGATAAGGAAAATGATTCGAATAGTGAATTAAATTACAACTGAATTATTACTGAACTAACTGATAAATAATAAAACAACTACAGCTACTACTGTTACTACTAATTACTACTACTACTACTACTACTACTACTACTACTACTACTACTACTACTACTACTACTACTACTAGTATAAGTAGTAGTAAGTAGTAGTAGTAGTAGTAGTAGTAGTAGTAGTAGTAGTAGTAGTAGTAGCTGTAGTTGTTTTATTACTTACGTTATTGTCTTATTTTTTACTACTACTACTACTTATAATAATAATAGTAGTAGTAGTAGTTATTGTTGTAGTTGTAGTTGTCGTTGTAGTAGATATAACTACTAAAAGATTTCGAATAACTAAGACGTCTCTGCTGACGATTCGTTGTTGGGCGGTAATACTGTAGTGTTTTCGTGGAGCGCCGCGATATCGTGTCACTTTGACGTTAATGGTGTAAATCTCTCGAGAACAGCCGCGCGAACCGCCACCGAGTCGAGAAGACCGAATTTTCTGCGCGCCCGGCAGCACTTACCGTCTGACCGAGCGACCGGCGGGGATTCGTTGCGTGACTGGAGGCCTGACTCCGCCGCCGCTGACTGTGCTGCGGTCGCGGTCGTCGACGTCGCTATACGGTGTTCTGAAAACAGCATCTTCTACTGTACGTGTGCGTCAATAACGCTCGTCGCCGGCCGGCACACTGGTCAGCGGTCACGCGATAGTCGTGTTATGTATTCGTCAAAATAAAGCCGCCGCCGCGACTCGACGTTATTGCTGCCCGCCGACCCGGACGGACGAGATTTCCTCTCGCGTTCTATCTCATTCTGTCGTGGCGTGGCCTACCGATGTGACACTTTATTACACTGAACATGCGAGAATTTCACTTATACTTTCCTTGTTTGTTGACGTATATGTACATTCGTACGTTTTTTTTGTTCTGCGTTTTTATATATGGGGCCTTGTTGCTGTCAAGCTTCGTTATACTTGCTGGCGTTGATTTAACGACGACAGCGAGGAGTGAGTAATTTTAGCACATGCTGTAATGGGAAACCATACAGTACCTTAAAAAATATTATAAGCGGATTGGATCTGGCAGTGAAAAAGGCATTAACTGTTATACTACTCAGCAATGCAGTGCGATCGGAGTGAAACAGGCAGGGCACTGAAAATGTAGGACAGGAAAATGACGGACCAAATAGCGAGGGTTTGCAAATGCAAGACTGGAAAACAGTGACGGATGTTCTGTGCTTCTGGCTACACTTA
>Ga0049105_1001239_pt1 | contig 10930 bp, 6 predicted proteins | sample WorMetvaBAHAMAS1_FD_61260 | JGI IMG/M metagenome (GOLD analysis project Ga0049105, IMG submission 61260) | Worm MetaG Olavius vacuus BAHAMAS.1 | ecosystem: Host-associated > Annelida > Digestive system > Unclassified | place: Germany: Marburg | collected 2013-04-09 | reverse complement strand
CCGTTTGTCGTCATTTTGATCTGTTTGATTGGTTGCTAAAACGCGTCCTACAGGCATAAAATTAAAAAAGTTAGCATGAGTATGAGCACTCTAGGGCCAAGACCCCCGTTTTGCCCCGCCTTCCCCCTCCGGTTACTGAATTTGCGCACTGCATTGAAGAGAGGTGAACGCAAGCTGATACGTACAGCTGCTTGAGACAGAGGCAACACATCCATCGCTTCTGCTGCAGCTGCTGTGAGCACTTGTCACAGACGCGATGGCTACACTGGACGCACACGTGCGCGCTGTTGATGAGCCAGACGAACTTCTTGTGACAACGAGCGCACTTCTTGGCCGGGTCGTCATGGCTGCCGCGTATCACTCCGCGCATCCGCAGTTCTCGCATCTCACGCTTGATCTGACTGCACACGTCGATCATCACACGGCAACAAAAGGTAAACTCTTTTTCTACACGGCTTTTGTCTAGTTGCACAGATGAGTATGCGCACACGTACGATATTTCCACTTACTGAGTAGTATTATTATAGAAAGAAAAGATTTAGATGGCGTAATGTCAAAAGACTGCAAGGACACCTTACAAACGCTAAAGACAGTGACAAAACGCGAGTGCGACGCAAAGTGAGAACAGAGTCTGATGCTGTCGTGGGCAGAGCTGTCGAGATCAGGAAAACTTCGGATGAACAGTTCCGTCTTCAACTGACGCTAAAGGACGCCAGTGAGAGATCTCGACAGGGCTGTTCCATGTCCGCGCCGCAGCCACGGGGAAAGCGCAGTCACCGGCGGTAGAAAGGCGTGTCGGCGGGACGACGAGCGTCAACGTTGACGAGGAACGCAGACGTTGACGAGCCGCCAGGTGTGACACGCGTAGTAGGTCGCAGGATAAGTACGACGGATCCAGGCCGTTCAGGCAGCGGAAGACGAGTACCGAGACCTTGAACTCGAGAGTAAGCAGTGATCGTGTCAGTTAGGGTTAGGGTTAGGGTTCTCCTTACGTGCTGCTCGTGTGCACACTCACCGTATATACATTCACGCAACATGCAAACGCCATGTAGAAAAGTGTTGACCGCAACACAACACTGTCGGCGGCACGCGCCGCACCTATTATGAATACATAGGTATTTTACCACTTTAGCTTTTTTTATTCCTCCGCCTACAACTGGCCGCAGAGGTGCTATGATATTTTACACCCCTAACACCATCTAACCCCCTCCAGTTTTGGAAGCATACCCCCAACTATCAGTTAATCAGTAAATTCTGCATAAAGTTTGGTCATTTGATACTCAGGAAAATCAATAAATTTGTTGCCACCAGCTGTCAGATTTAAGGCTAAAATGCACTATATTCAATTTCGGCGAGGGAGCTCCGCCCTAGACCCCGCTGAGGAGCTTACAGTGCTCCCAGACCCCTAGCTAAATTTAACGAGTCTACATATAAGGAAAGGGAGGGGAAGGGGTGAAAAACGGGAGGGGAAGAGAGAGGGTAATTGGACGGAGTGGGGAAAGGGAGAAAGGGACGGGGAAAGGAAGGAAGGGGAGGGGCAGGGAGTGCACACCCCCTAGTTCTTGCTTACACCCCCGGATATGAAATCCTGGAAGAAAACACTGGCGCTGTCTGTCCGCTGTCCGTCCGTTAACACGCGATATCTCTGTACTTAGTGGATCGATTTAAGTGAAACTGCCACAAATATTCAATATATCAGTAGGCATTGCTGACAAGGTTTGAGAGGTCGGAGGTCAAAGGTCAAGGCCATTTAATAATCGTCTGCGAGTTGTACTGCTATAATTCGTATTCGTACTCGCTAGAGGGCGCCATCAGTTGTGTACAAAAGTGTGAACCATGGACTATTTTAGCGTGTACTCTTACACAAATTGTGTATCATTAAAATTAATATGTGCATCTTTACAAGTCAGATTGTGTATCTTTTTTGAAGATCACTTCACGTAGTCGGCTGGGGAAGGGATGAAATTTGGGCAGTTGATTCACAGAAAAATCATTAAAACTGTTGTCACCAGATGTCACATTTTAAGGCTAAAATGTACCAAAATCGACCGGCTGGGGTTCCGCCCCAGACCCTGCCGGGGGAGCTTACGGCGCTCGCCCAGACCTCCTATAGCTGGAACAAAGGGGACCTACTTCTAAGGAAAGGGGAGGGGTGCAGGTACGGGAAGGGAAGGAGAGAGAAGGGAAGGCATGGGAGAACAGGTGAGGGGAAGGGAGGGAAGGGACTCCCGTGTGTATCTTTAAATTGTCTTTAGACTGGCCTATGGTGTGAATGCTATATGGTGGAGGAATACATTTAGAAGGTATGGCATCCAGGCTCATTTGTTTAATAGAAATATCGTGCGCATGTGTTTCACACTAAGCTACTCTTGTCATTTTAACGCACATTAAATCTTATATCATATCACAAGTAATTTTTCTCCATTTCGGTCTAGTCGTCGCAAAGTTAACTACACCGTCTGCGGTGAAGAAGAATACCAACTTGATCCTGCTTTGTTCTTTCTGACGAATGGCAGAGTCTCGGTCGAGTACTGCGATGATGAGCTGGCGCTCGGCGTCGCTGAGGTGGTCGACGTTGACCAGCTGAGCGTCCTCATACTGCTGTTGTCCTGACGCCGGTTGCTGCTGCTGATACTGCGGCTTTGGTGATTGCGACGTCATTTTCTCACGACGGACACACACGCCGACTCTAACTGTCACGACGTATCACCTGCAACAGCAGTGAGAAAACTGATCTCTGCGGTACACTGTCAATATGTCGTTTGGAAAGTTCAGGAATAGCTTGAAATTAATTACTTGATTTCATCCATGAACCTCTGTAGAATGATTTAATTACAACATTATAATGGAAGAATAAATTAATTATATATTAACATTTTTGCTGTAAATTTCACTGCACTGCGCGTCAGCTACTAAGAACTATGATGTTGCTTAATGATGTTTGCTTTGTTCTACATGTGACCCCTTTGTGCCCCACATTTTTGTTTTTTTTCTTCCTTTATCGTTTGTACTAATTGTATTAATTAATTATATAACAAGATAAGTGAAGTCAGCGAAGAGACCACATGATGCGTTTGTCCAGTCTCCCTGAGCAACTCGTCCCGTCCGAAGCTCAGCGCAACTCGTCCTCATGGACACATTAAAGGGGTCTTATTGAGCCATGGGTCAGAAAGTTGAATTTATGCAAACACACCGTTCACGAACAGTATCTACAAAACTGAATTCGTTCTCTGTCAAGAATTTGATATCTATTTTGGACAGTGATTAACACCTCCCGGCGCCGTTGTAGCGTTGCTATACGATTCCGGCGCTGTCTATAAAATGTTCTGATTGACCGACTTACTTACTTACTCAGATATGTTCTTGGTCACACTCGTAGACAATGATGTACATTTCAGGACAAGAATACAATACACATTCGTCTGTGGGGTCACACAGCAACACTGTCCAAACTATCATGTGCTAAATGATATGACTTCTCCATCCATTTTACTTGGGCCTACTTCTCTGGCTCCGGCTTTCTGAGAACCTTATCGATGCATGAACTGCGAATTCATATGCCAAGATCACGCAGAGTCGCGCGTGTCGGCTAAAGCGACTATAGCAAACTTAGTGAACCTGTCAACACACACACACTGCAGGGGAGACAGATAGAGAGGGAGAGAGAGAATAAAATATAGTGTACACCGGTACGTATTGAAAGGTGTTGCGCTGCACTCACGCCGATGTACTGATCGTGCATATACACGCACTGCCACTCAGCGCTGACAAAAAAAACTCAAGTCCAGCAGAAGAACTGACGACAAAGATGAAATACAGACATGAAAACACACGCGCGGAAAAAGCGAGAGAGAACACTCGTTACAAACTCCATCGATCAACAACACATCACGTGAACTGGTACGAAATGGCACATGCCGCACGAAATGGTATTGTTCTGCACACTCAAGATCATTGCTAACCTCTGTGTTTAGGAGCGGAGCAAGAGCGAACTCAGGGGGGGGGAGGGGTAACTTAAGTATAACGATGTCATAAGTAGTGTTACATTACCGTTGTTTTATGTACATCCATTACTGTTTTTGCTTCATCTTTATTCCTCCGTTATTGAAGCTCGCCGAACGACGTTAGACCACACTATTCCTAGAGGCTGTTCTCACCGCCCGTCTGTCTGTCTGTCTGTCTGTCCCACTGTTACACTCAAGCACTACACTTAAACGGTTCAAGATACCGAAATACTTTTCACGCTGTACAACAGAGCAGTGTTTCTAGTTTCATCGCAGTCGTGAGTTTAGAGATTCGCACCGAACGAATGCGTTATAGAGAGGCACCCTCCGTCGAAAACGAAAATTTGACCAAAATCCACAATAACTCGATAGCGGTGCGAAAGAGGATATTATTGTTCACTAATAGGAAATTGCATATAGGCTTTCGATTGGCACCGAAATCGGTGACCTTGAATGACCTTGAACGGCGTAATGACCGCCGATACGCGCTATCTTTGCGGTAGCTGAGATTCTTGTTTTGATTTTGACGTCGCACGATAGATAAGCTGCTGCTCGTCGCTATAGTAACCTCTCGTTATCGCATCCCTGCAGGGGCGGTTCAAAGAGAGGGCCAGGGGGTGGGGCCGCGGCCCCCAGTAAAAATTCCGCCCCCTCCCCTCCCCCGGTAGTCCCCCAAAGAAGTTTATGATAGAGCATAATTTACCACTTGTTGGGGGTCGTTCACTGTGACAATATAGGTCCGTGCCCCCAGCTGCAATTATGGCCACCCCACTGGCCCCCAAAATGTAAACCTCAGAACCGCCACTGATCGCCTCGTGTTGTTCTATTGCAACGACAACGACCACAACAACACGTCAACAACGACGACTATGTTACTATCGTGTGATCGAGGCAAAAAAAGTGCTCCATATTATTTTTTCTAGTAACTTTTTAAACTTCGCTCAATTTTGATAAGTTTTGGCACACATGTACTTCAGTAAATTTCCTATCATATGTGTATTTCAGATTATTTATTAAGTGGAATACAGGGAACCAGCTTAAGATTCATGTAGTTTACTTGTTAGCAGACGAAAACGAATATCGATGACTCATTATGTCGTGGTTTCAAGTCAGAAAAAAATAGTTTTAAAACTTTTCACAGATATAATCTGCTAAAATTAATTAAATGATTTGCAGAAAGGGGCTGAAAGTTGATCAGTTTGTATTATTTGCTTAAGAAGCAGCGTTTATTAGGAGCGTGCTAGCACACCAAAATTTCAGGTAGAAATGGTCGCCCCTACTAACCGTTCTTTTTCTCCGAAAACTAGGCTAAATGATCTTTGGTATGGCATAAAAATCTGGACAGACCTTTCTTCCATTTTGTCACGTTTGTCACGCGTTGGACAGACAGACGGACAGACTTAAATCGGCCCCCGTTGGAGCGAAATCGCTGATTTTGATCCGATATTCGCTCGTAGCGCCTCAGCCGTAACACCTAGCGAAGAAAGTTCAATTAGCACTAATAGGAAGTCCACTACGCGCTTTCTTTAGAGCTTAAGATGATCACTGTACGTTGCCCCTAAGCCCCCAAAGGGTGCTCAAAACGCAAAACGGCTGTTTTCGATGTAAAATCGCACTTCGCTTGGAGAAAGTCTGCTACAAAGTTTCTTTGTGTGAAAACTGTCAGCGACAAAGTTGTAAGGCATTCATTGGCCTAACTATCCGTGCAAAAAAAGATTGGCATAGGCGACCCCTTCTACCTGAAATTTTGGGTCAAAGTGACAGCGCTGGAGCGAAATCGCCGATTTTCGATCTATTTTCGCTCGTAGCGCCTCAGCCGTAACACCTAGCGAAAAAGTTGAAACACTGCGCTGTTTGAATAGCATGCAGTCGGTTGTCCCACTGGTACATGTAGCTGATTATATCAATGCGATCGTCGAGTAGTCACACTTGTAATGACAGCTCAGACTATGTCTTTTCGGTGCTACAATGACCGCTCACTCAATTAGCATACTGTCAGAGCTGAAAATGACCTCCTTTGACCCGTACGCAGGCGCGAAGAAGTGCTCTCCATCATGCGCTAGTATCAACTGCACCGCTGTTGAAGGCCACGCCAAATGTCCAACATTTCCTAAACGACGTGAACTCGTGACCGGTACACGCGCTGCTGGACAAGGCAGTAAATAAAGTAATATGTTTCTTTAAGTTTCAAAGAATTTTTTACATGGTGGAGTTGACAGCTTTGTCATCAAGAAAGGGTAGAGCAATTGCAACATTTTTAAACTTTTATGTCTCACACGGTAGCGCAACAAGGTTTTAAGAAATGACAAAAATATTATATTTACTTTATAGATAATTTATTGCTGCTTCCAACAGTGAAAAAAATTCAAAATCGGTCAACAGTTGATAAAGTTATCGCAAAAAGTTCGACATCACGTTTGTTTCTGAGAAACAGTGTATACAACTGCGTCCACAAAACACCCTGCTCGCCCTGCGCGTCACATTACTAGCCCACAGTACTATTAATATTGCACTTCGAAGTTTTCACACAGCAGCCGTAGACTGTAGCCTCTGCGTGTCTGTATACATGGCTACGTGAGCCTCTCTTTCATACATGAGGTCTCGTACTGAGCACTTGGTGATAATAAGCAATACCTATAGAAGCGCAGTTTGCACTGGTTTGCACACAGGCCTACCAGCAGGCAACATGCCGTAGGCGTTTTGGCACTTTATGAACCTGTTAAAAAGCCTTCGTTGTCAAAAGCCCTGCTCGTATACGCTATAACATCTCGGTCGGCTCGTTATTGGCGCTTCAGAAATACTCTTACTTACTTACTCACTTACTTGTATTACAGAATATAAGATATAATACGATTTTTTTGCTCGTCGGTATATGTTTTAATTTTTAGCTCATCTGGCTGAGCTAATAGTATAACCAGTTAAAAACTGTCTCTCTCTCTGTATGTGTGTGTGTGTCTCTGTGTTAACCAGAGTGACAGAATCATAAACGCTATACGTAGAGACTTGCAATCCTGCATGCACATAACCTAAAACTAGGTCAGTCTGTCCTAGTTTATTGGGTTTACAGGTCATCTTGCTTCTATAGCTGTGCTGCCAGCTGATGGCATCACAGCATATGGGCTGCTTGTTATCACTAACTTTTTACCTTATGTTTTACCCGGCGTTTGTTTGTCTGTTTGTTTGTCTGTCTGTTAGCAACTTCACGCGAGATTACCGATCGGAAATTCGTGAAAATTTTTACCGTAGATGCATCTGTGAACAAGGAACTGATTACATTCAACTCTACACACTTATTACAATTCAGTTGCTAGGTCAGACTCTACATTTTCATTGTTTTATGACATATATTGTCACATTTCTGTACCGGGCGCCCCACGATGACAAATTGACAATGACGATAACGATGATGATTAAATTTAGGAATTTTCGCATCCAGCGAAATGCGCCCCCTGGCGGCGGTCTACGCTCTCCCACTGCTCTTGTCTATTTCGATGTCGTGTTGTTAGCTTTGCACGTTCGTTTAATCACCGCATATAATTATTAATACTCACGTTCCAGTGGCATTGCTATTTATCGACAGTGAGCGCCGGTGGTCGCCGAGTTCAATTAAACGCTCACCTAGAAGAGAAATTATCGCTAGAACTGTCGTCAGCGTGTTTGCACGCGCACTGGCCTATAATACACCACAGTTGGCTGGCTCTATCGCGTGCGAACAGACAAACGTTGGTTGCGCAGAGTATGATTTATTAGTACGAACAGTTCAGCGCGACGAGATATTAGACATTAGGCTCCTACACCTACAGCCAGGCTGTTCGTGCGAACTTCGACCCTGAGGTTGCAGACGTTATTATTGTCCGTCGAACATCAGTGACAGCACGACGAACTGATGAACTGCAGCGTCTGGTCTACGTCGAAGCACACTGCACTATTGCATCCTGTATATAATACCCAATGTCTGCGTCCGCCTGCCTCTCAGCGTTCAACTGCCAGGGCGTACCCAGCAGAAATTCTAAGGAAAGGTTCAAAGTTTAAACAATGGCGTAGCCAGGGGTGGGGGTAGTCAAATCGTAGCTACGTTACTGTTGGGGGGGGGGCTATAACTGTACATGGGATAACAGCATCAAGGCGTCATATTACAGGGAATGGGATACAATCATCGCTGGTAGTTTTTGATCGTTGCAGCTAAAATTCCTTTGGGTTACCGTTAGTGTCATGATTTGGCCTAGCTGGCTGTCCATCGGCCGCTTTGTTAATTACTTTTATTTATTGCTTTTACACGGTGTATATTTCTGTAAACTGTTTAAGATTACTATTATATGATTATGGCCATTGCTTTCCAGTGTGATAATAATGCGTACTACTAGAGGATACGTTCAGTGGAATATAAAATGAGTTAATAGGATCCAGTTTGGTCGGGGGGAGGGCAGGGGGTAACCGAAAAGGAGGCCTACATTGTAGCACCGAAGGCCTGCGCGCGCGAAGATCATCGAGAGTCATCGTCACAACTTTGTTCGGAAAGCTACGCACAGTTCTCTGCTAGGGTCTAGCTACTCAGTACATGCCGAGCTTCTACTTTCAACAGTAATATTGGAGGACTTCTGTGGTCGCGCAACTGTAACTACATCGTGTCCCCAAAGTAGACCACTAACAACTCATGGCCGTAACTTCGTCAAATCTAACAGATTTTCTGAATTCTTTCACCGCCAGTACTTTTTCTTGGGGTCATAGTGTATGTCACTTCATATGTCGAGTTTGCGATGTGATGATCGTCATCATCATCATCATTAGCTTCTTGGGCTCAGTGCCCGCAAGTGTCCATTCTACATGCACTAGAAGTCGCCATTTTGCTCTTTTGCGTACTTTTCTTCAGTGTGTGTATAGATCACTGTTGCGTACCATTCCGTTGCATGTATACAAGTTGTCAATTTACTAATTACGCCCATACACACATTGCAACAAGCTTTAAATGCCCGTGCGAAGCGTCTGCCGAATGGACGAACAACAGCCAGTGAATCATACCTGCAGGTTGTTGATGAAAATCTGCTGTGGACGCCGTACGTCGGCAGACACAGCTGGTGCTTGCGACCTCGGCGCTTCAGTGAAGCGAGACGTAACTGGCAGTCAGCTCAGGCACCGATTACGGCAACCATATGTCGCGATAAGCAGCCAACTCCACGACTACGAAAAGTTGCCGAAATGCCTTCGATTCTAAACTATCCATTCGACTGTACACCAGACCGTCGTCAAACCGACACAGTTGCAGCAGTTTGCTGTATCTTGGCTAAACTTTAGCTGCTCTTTTACAACATCAGCGGCAAATCGTCGTGGGCTCGATAACCGGTCATGCACGCTGCCGTGCAGGCTGGCAATGAACCAATGTATCTGAGTGGCGGGTTGGTGACAGGCGCATAGCGATGTATGTGTATATACCGTGGCACGGGCCAGTCCTGTGAACGACGTATATGCCTAGGCCTACAGGCCTACTGCGCGCCTAGGCCACCCACGCGCAAAATATTATTAAACGCGCCGCTCTATGACGCCGTCGCACTTGTTGATGAATATTCAAAGGGACGAGCGCGCCAGATCGCTCGGGCTACCGTTGAGAACACTCATTATTGTCGTAGCCGCCGAACGTCGAGCGCTGGGCGTTGAACAACTGTTAGGCCTAAACCAGTAAACCTAGCACGGCTGCGTTAAGGCACGATTCATTTGCTGGTTTATATGAAGTAAGAAAGCAGGCTACTCATACCATACGTCTCACGAAGTGTCTATACTCCCCCCAATACTTACTGCGCCTACCCATGTAGGACGGCCAGGTTGAGTTGACCTGGCTGGTTACATAATCGAGATGATTCACTTGTCCACAGACGGTCTAGCATTGTCTTGTGTTTTTATTGATGTGCTGCTACGGCGTAATAATATACGAATTAGTAGCTACCCATCCCAGTACTAACCGGGCCCGATGTAGAACAACTATGTTGATCGAGACCACTAAGCCACACGCCACAGTAATACTACTAATACTAAGCGTCACCAAAAGACATTCTTATTCAACGCAACATACACCTCCCACTGACAATGGAATGCGCCATCGGGCTAACTGTAGGAGACGCACTACAAATGCTTCTGTTGCTGTTACTGTAGTACTTCCATAAGTCGCACAGCGGTGATCCCAGGATCGAACGTTATACGTCAACGACGTGGGCAACGTGCGTGTTTGTCACAAAACACGGCAACATACAGTCATGCAGGGGCTCGGAAAAGTTAGGAGCAGCATTCATCGTGGACTGTGTGTGTGTGTGGGAACATAGTATAGTAAAAGGCGCCTTTTACTATACTATGGTGGGAAGGAGTCGCAGGCAATGGACTCTGGGTATCACTCTGAGAAAAAAATTAAACGCGAAATACCGCACTTTGGTAAAAAATGTATCCCATGAGCATGTTAGAAATGCACGTTTAGTAATCTGAGGGATGGGTCCAGCGGCCGAAGTCCGCGATGGATGGAGTCCGGGGACGGGATTTACTGCAGTACTTGTAAAAAGTTCTCTAAATTACATGCTGTAACTTCAACATATCTCGACGATAAACGGCCTCGTGGCGGTGACCAGGTATGAAGTGATGCTTGCAAGTCAACGGTCATGCCGGCTCGTAAAAAGTACTCCAATTTAAAAAAATACCGACAGTCTATCCACGCATTGTACAGTGATTACCTCTGCTGACTTTTTACCTGCCATAAAACACTGCAGCAGTCCGTAAACACGAGACCATAACTGTTCGTTTTTAGGAATGCTTTAAGAATGAGTCCTTACTACCTATGTGGCTTCCGCCTTAGATTCACAGATACAGTGAAGGACCTTGGTGTCACAATGAATTGCCATTTACAGTTCACAGAACACGTCAGCTGTATTGTAGGTAAAGCACACTCA
>Ga0049105_1001238_pt1 | contig 10932 bp, 5 predicted proteins | sample WorMetvaBAHAMAS1_FD_61260 | JGI IMG/M metagenome (GOLD analysis project Ga0049105, IMG submission 61260) | Worm MetaG Olavius vacuus BAHAMAS.1 | ecosystem: Host-associated > Annelida > Digestive system > Unclassified | place: Germany: Marburg | collected 2013-04-09 | reverse complement strand
GTGTTTTTGCTGTTTTTAATGCTTTGTGTTTTTACTTTGTGTTTTATTTTGTATGTTTGTAGTGTAATGTGTGCTGCCTCTGTGGCGTAATAAATAAATAAATAAATAAATAAATCAATAAATAAATAAATAAATAAATAATGAACAACACCCCTGCCAACAGAGAACGGAATGACGATATATAAACTAGAAATACTAAAATAACAGCAACTGTGCAAAATAATCATCAAAGACAACAATAACAAGGAGAAAATACTTAGTCACCAATGCCTCCGCAAGCATTTGGAGAACTCATGCTGGTGCCGTTCATCAGCTGGGAACCACGAAGCGTCCAGTTAGGGACAGACGCAATTGCAGCTCCAGGTGCACTGATGCACACACCGAGTGCACCGTCATGTCTACAAAGAACACATAATACAGGTGTGTTATGATGTCATGTCAGGTAGCTTCTACCTGCTTAAGTTACAGTCAAATCTACACAATGAATCTGAGTTGAATAAGAAGTGCAGACAGAGAATTGGTAGCCAGATGATCAGGGCACAGAACCTCTGCACATACATTTTTGAAGGCTGATCGTGCGGCACAAGAAGCAGAGTAAGGCAACAGGGATGATGGGGAGACATGCAGTAACTCAGCCAGATTTACCATTAGTCAAAGGTACACAACTGCACACACTGCTGGAGACAAACACCAGTAGTGACAACCACACATTACGTCAGCCGACTGAATGTGTGAATCATGTCTCTGTCACCAAGACAGTCAGAATCTGCATAGCATGACAGAGAATTGGTAGCCAGATGATCAGAGCACGGAACCTCTGAACATACATTTTTTAAGGCTGATTGTACGGCACAAGAAGCAGAGTAAGGCAATGAAGATGATGGGGAGACAATATTATAGACTGGACCGGCAAGACTCTGGCAGAATGCACGACAGTAGCAAGAGACAGAAAGCATTGGAGAGAACTGGTGCATCATTCCGTGGCCTCTGACCTTCAGCAATGAAGAAGGAAAAGCGATGATGATGACAAAGTTATAATTGACTTGTGGTTGTTTATTCACTGCATGAGCACTGTAGCTGCCTTGTTTCCAGCCGGATGACTGCATCATCTTCAGGATCATGCAACAGTGTCAGTGTGCAATCGGCTCTGTTAATGGGGCAGGTGTCAACTGTTTGGTCCATGGACTGCTGTTGTCGGCATTCACAGACAAGACAGCTGAGTTGTGCAGATTTGCCAGACGTGGACCTTGAACTGTTCCGGAAACAATTCAGCAGAAACCACGTGTGATAATGAAAAGTCAAAACCTGGCTGCCAGAACACACTGACTCTGTTCAAAGACACCGCAAACATTCTTGTTTGATAACCCTTTTCTGTGACTAAATATTTTAATTATGTACCATGTCCTATATGCTATTTTGCTTATGTCACATAAATTTTCATGTTCTGAAAATAATAATAATAATAATAATAATAATAATAGGGTCCATTATAATAGTGTGATTGACCACAGAAGCTGACAACTAGTGTTGCCTCCACTGCACATTGACAGGTGTCGTGTGTAACTATATTAGAGATGCAGTAACTCAGCCAGATTTATCAATAGTCAAAGCTACACAACTGCACACTGCTGGAGACAAACACCAATAGTGACCACCACACATCATTTCAGCCGTCTCAATGTGTCAGTCACCAAGACAGTCAAGATCTGCATAGCATGATAGTGGAACTTATCACCATTTTTATTATTATTATTATTATTATCAATGAAAATGATTAAAGTGGCGTAAAATCAAAAGACTTCAAGGACACCTAATGATATCAGACAGTGTAACAGTTCAGACATCAGTAAAGTTCCACAGTAAAAAAGCGGAGCATATAGTTAGTTATCGGGAAAACTACGGCGGCACAGGTCTTAAGCAAGCAGTGAGCTTATGCTATGGATGGTGAACCACATCTCTTCTATAACCTGCTGTTACATTCCCAAGCTTTTACAGTTGTGAACAACTTGTGCAAGGTTATTCTACAGCAGTGCACCACTGCACTATTACTATCACAGCGGTTATTAGGTAGAATTTCTGATGTGGTGATTTTACTTACGCAGGACCTCGTGAAGTCCACGTGAAGTGCATGCCGGGAAGTTTGCCGCGAAGTGCATAGCCGGCTGCCATCATCGTAGGAGATATGTATGCACCAACACCTGAACAACCAGAATGAGGTGAACATCTCACTCAATATAAAAAAATGCCAGTCTTATTGCAGAGTGCTAATAATTACACAATTAATTGGTAAAAAATTAACGATTAAAACCATTTAAACAGTAAATTAAATTTTGATTAAAGTCACATCATTAAAAACATATACAAAGTGAACGACTGTTCAGCTCAGCAAACAACAATCATCTCTTTCTGAAAGGACTGTCAACATTTTAGTTAGTTTAAGAGAATACTCAACAAGACACAGTTAATACTCATAAACTGTGTCTTGTTGCAAGGGCTGTTAAATGATTTTAAAAAAAGTTTTCCTGGCCAATTTGAACTTAACGACCAATTAATTGTTACGTTTTGTAAAGTTAACTATTGAACTTTCTTTTATAATTAACAGATCTAATAATAAAAATAAAATAAAGTGATGGTGGTAACTGTAATGATAACGCGCTGCGTGACAGTGCACAGAAAGACATCATACCTATGACGGCACTGGTGGTGCCCCCAGGAGCACCGACTGTGGACAACGCTGGTCCACTGTTGCCAACACTCGACACAAATATCAACCCATGTTTGTTCACTGCCTCCGAGATGACATCACATATCCGCCTGCAGCGTCAGCGACACAAACATGCATCAACCTCACACACGGTTCCCACTCTCTTGCTTAGAAAAAATTCTGGGACTTTTCCGGGGCTTTCCAGGACCACCAAAACGTTTTTCCAGGACTCTTGTCATAGCTCAGCAATGCTAAATTACAGAAAAACAGCAGTTACTTACTCTGTATATACAGTGTGACAGTACAATCCATCACAAAACGTTCATCACAAGTTGCAAACTTTGAAACCGTTTGGTTAGCACATTGCAGGAATACTTCATACATTTATTTACACATAGTGTTCTATACATAAAAGGCATGTTGGTTAAGTTTAACCACAGGTAAATTCCAGGACTTTCCAGGACCAAACTCACTTTCCAGGACTTTCCAGGTCCTGGAAATAAATCCAGGACTTTCAAGGATTTTCCAGGAGGCGTGGGAATCCCCTGCTCATATCAAAAAATCATTATAGAAACAAAAATGATTAGAATGCATGCTATAAAAATGAACAAACTTTGAGAGCACTTAAAAATGAAAAATGGGTGACGATGTCATGCTGAAAACAGTCGAATGTCACAAATCACGATCCAGTGTATATGTCAACAATAATTCTTCATTCTTGAGGAAATAAGGTGATATGGTATGACCAACTGGTTATCCTTTAAGTAAAAAATAAAAATGATTAATCCAAAAATATACGAAGGCCTTGGAGGATGCTGAACCATTTTAATGACAACTGCCTGGCATTGAAGAATATCTTAAAAGATTGCTGGAGCGATATAATATGTTGCATTCTCTTCGCGAAGCCAAGCGACAACGTCAAAGTACTGAAGGTATGGAGCCAAATCAACAGAAATGCAGCCTAATAATAAGTTTTTCAAGCTTCCACTCAGGAATCAAAATCTGATTACTAGTAAGTGAAAAGAAACTTGTGCGGCACTAAAAACACAGAAGACTGACCCGGCATTGTCCCAGTGGCACGCTTCACCATAGCTGTAGTTGACCACATCACAGCCACACTCAATGGCCTTTACCATCTGCCAACCACACCACACGCATACACTGCTTCATCACAACCAGCTCAGATCACTTTAACATGATAATTTCTTTCAGTGAACAACGTATTAGGTTCATGGACATGTACTATGCCTCCTGGCGTCAAGACTGCACTCTGGAGCACAAAAGTCAAAGAAGAGCCAGACCACAGGACATGGAAAAACACACTCAGAAATGATTTACAAGCAATGGGTGTCACTGGAATCCAGGACACAGCAATGTTGCCAGTGACTGCACCTGACGGAGACAACTGGTTGCCCAGTGTTCCCAGGGAAACATGAGGAAACAAGTCTTAGTAAGAACAAGATATTCACTCACTGTCTCAATGTTGCTGAGTGGCATAGAAAGAGCATCGAAACTGTACTAAACCTTGAAACGGCTGCAGTGTGTAAGAAAAAGAATAAAACTGGCAACTCACAGCACGAACTAGCGCGGTGCCAGTCTCCATTGAGCCAAGCCGAGTGTCTCCAATCTTGATTGAGATGACCTGAGCACCAGGAGCAATGCCACATTTCTCAACCTCACCATCGAAATACCCAGCAGCAATACATGCTACGTGAGTTCCATGGGCACCTAAGCACATATGTATATACACTGCGTCTCAGAAAAAAACCTGGTGTCGAACTTTTTTCGATAACTTCATCAACTGTCAACCAATTTTTAAAATTCTTTCACTGTTGGTAACAGCGATAAATTGTCTATAAAATAAATATAATATTCTCCAATTTCTTAAAAACGTTGTTGCACTACCACGTGAAATATAAAAGTTTAAAAATGTTGCAATTGCTCTAGCAATTGTTGATGACACAGCTGTGCCGAACTTTTATGATGACCTTGTGAATTGTTAACCGATTTGAAAAACATTCTACAAACATGGAACATTGTTTCATTGTTTCAATGACCGCTCACTCAATTAGTTTATTGTCAGAGCTCATAATGACCTTCTTTGGCCCGAACGCAGGCACAAAGACGCACTCTCCGTCAATTGCCCTGTCAACTGCACTCTGTCGAAGGCCGTGCCAAATGTCCATCAGTTCCTCAACGTCGTGAATTCATGACTGGTACACACGCTGCTGGATAAGGCAGTAAATAAGTAAGTAAAGTAATATGTTTCTTTACATTTTTAAAGAATTTTTTTAAATGGTGGAGTTGACAGCTTGGTCATCAAGGAAGGGTAAAGCACTTGCAACATTTTTAAACTTTTGTTGCACACAGTAGTGCAACAAGGATTATAAGAAATGGTAAAAAATACTATATTTATTTTATAGATAATTTATTGCTGTTTCCAGCAGTGAAAGTTCGACACCACGTCTTTTCTGAGACACAGTGTAGACACACACATACACATATACACACAAAAATACACATGCAACCAGAAACAAAGCTAGAAAGCATTCAAGAAACTGCAAACCTTTACCAATGCTGACTGCATGTTAGTGTTAATGGGTGTTTGTGCTGGGATTTTCCACAGTGAGTTCCCTATCATAATAGCAGGAGTTAATTCTATGGCATACATGTACCACAGCTTTGCAATGTTCAATAAAAAAAGGTGCAAATTACTTAGCCAGATTACTACAAAATAGGAGTTTATGCTGAGTTTTGCAAGTATTTTGATAAAAGTTTAAAATTTTAAATGAACTCTGACAGATCCCTGGTGTTCATTCATATCTATACACAACTACTGCATTCTGTGTCACTAACTCGGCTTACCAGCGTTAGTTACAATTTCAAGCAGATTGCCATCCTGGTGTATGTTGACAACATAGTTCATCATATCTGCACAAATAAACACACATGATTGCTCTTCATCTGTCACTGAACCGGTGACAGGCAAATTCAAGTGGTTTCAAGATTTCACCAAATGGTGACAGAAGCAGTAAGATACAACACTAGTGCGTGCCAATGTCATAGCAACTAAGCGGTCTTGTAAAAGTATATCGTGCCAGACTAACAGCTTTCTAATTTCTTTTAGCAATTATCAAGAATAAAATTCTCGACAAGATCACTGAAGGAATATTATCCTCATCAGTTCGCAGAGTCTAAAAATTCTGCGGATCTGCGTCTGCGACCGCACATCACTACCGTTCACTTTAGAATATACTAGTGTGCCGCCCGTCAGCGATGCTGCCGCCTGGTAATTGTAGGATATTGACAGCCACGCTTCAGTGGACACGCATCTTGACTCTCCACACACTGCTGCTATGCTTGTTTACTCCCCGCTGTCTACTGACATCCAGGTACGAAAGAAATTTAGCAAGATGCACCGAGCAGCAACCAGCCTAGATTGCTCAGCTGAGACAGCATTTGGTTACACTGTTCATGACGGTCACTTCACGCAGACCGTGGACGTAGTGATTACACAACTGCATTTCATTTCACGGGCTGCCTTCCTTTCGAAAACACACAGCCATGTGACACGATGTCACATAATCCGATTACCAGTAAATAACCAGTTTGTTTTGTTAAAAAACGGTTTTAACATGCCTAACTATAAGCCAGCTGATGCCTCTCTCCAATGAAAGGTAGAACAATGTGCTCTAGTGTATATAGGCGTCACGCAGTTCCTGCAAACACAGGGATCTAGCTTCCGCCATTTTAATGGCCAACACAGATTTTCACAAACACACCTGCAGTATTAACAAGTGAGAACAGAAAACAGCATCCAAAACAACAGCGGCTGACCAGAGTCACTGAAAGTGCCATACTGACGTTCTTCCTTGTATGTGCTGAGCACCGTACACGACGAAAGATAACCGCAAGCTGAGGTGTCGATACATGCTCTACATACAGGCAACAAGCATAATATCATATGCTGCATTATTCACAGACAACTTGTAATGAGCCAATTGCCTAATAAATTTATGGGCATTTTACCGCACTGCTTGAATATGTATTTCATTAATTCACTAATCTCTTAGATGCATTCATTCACTGAAAATACCACTCCGATTAATCTGATCACCCTGCCCTGCGTTCTTTTATTTTGACCTTTTTATTCTGATTAACAGGAGTGGTATTTTTGAATTGTACAATGTTGACAGCATCAGATAAATATGATTCAGTGAACGAACGCACCCAAGAGATCAGCGAATCAGGAAATTACACATTCTAGTGGTGTGGCAAAATACCCATAAAATTTATTAGGCAACTGGCTAATATCTAACATGCATTACCTGCTATAGGAAACTGGGTCCAGGGAGCTTATATTTGACATGCAGTCTCCCATTCCGATACTTATAAATGTCCACTTGTAAAATGAGACTCTTTGTGTAGCACGGAGCAATTTTGTGTGGATGCTCTCCGTGACACCATCAATGACTTGTATGAGTACCTACCTAACCTAAATGACCTTATCCACCGGGCCTCACCTGCTTGCTAGCATTATTTACACTGCTGTAATAACAGGTACTTAGCATTATTCATCTCCAAAGCACAGTAAAACACTGAGCAAAGAAGTATAGGGCGACAATGGAACAGACAGACATGGAATGGACAGACATCTTAAAGACTGGCTGCAGCAGCTGCAACAGAAACATAGTAAAGGCAATTTAATTAAAACAAGACTGAAAAAGTTGGATAACTCTACTGCAGTGCTACAGCTGAATGAGCCGGCTAATGATTTTTTGACAAAGCTATAAAACAAGTCCTTTGAAATACAATACTAAAAATTATATCTTTTCAGTTCAGTGTCGCATTTCAACAGGATCAGACTAAAAGAGTGAACCTGCCTCCACGTGTTGCCATCATGAAACACAACACAGTCGTACACCAGTCCGCAGTCATTGTACTTTTTCTCCAGCGTCTGAAGTACTTCCACTCGAGCTTGTAGCTCTTCCTTCTCCAATTTCTCATCCTAAACCACACAGGAGTAATGGCCTTATTAACCCCTTCAAGGGAACAGCCCAATATGTTCAATTTTGTGGTTGTCACCTACATCTAGAGTACAGTGACATGTAAAAAAAGTAAAAGTTAAAAAGGCGAATTTATGTAGTGCTTTATTATAAGCTCCTTGTCTCTAAAGTGCTCAGATATGGCCCGCGTGTAACAAGGGTATCACACAATTTTACCTGCCACCCACACACGAACGAACCATACCTGCCTTTACTCCCCAGCCACAAGGCATCACTGCCCTTTGGCTGGTACTCATTGCACCTACCCACGAAGGGATGGCCAGGCTGAGTTGACCTGGGTGGCTGGTCACATACCCAGATAAATGTCCCTCACCGGGAATTGTGTGAGTTGTTTTGCTCAAGTTCACTTTTAGTGGCCATAGTATGTCACCAACTGCTAATGGCTAGGTATACTGCTATATATGTTGAATGTTTTCTTATCATATTATGGATGTGTGGTCATATTTTTCACCCTTAAGAGTTTGTGACCTAACAACACCCGAGATGACATGTCCCACCGTAATGCAGTAAAACAACATTAACCTATATCCATAGTATTCTTCAAATTACTATAATTTGTTTGCTTACTGGATGCATATGGGACAGACAAGATTATCGACACACGACAGTGATATGGCTAAAGCTGGGAGATAAACAGGTGCACCACACGACACAATAGCCCAGAGTCAGTATGCAGGTCTTGCGGCTTCAGCTAGTGTCCAGCTGAAGGCTACATAAACAGTGATCGCTGCCATGCTATTGTACTCCTAATTGAGTTGGTAAAAAATAACAGATTTTATACCTGACACCCCAAAATAAAAAAAAATTCACTAAGTACTGCATCAAACATGTGTTTTTAATGTACATCTAAAATATGCATAACTGTTATTTTTACGAGTAGGAGAGTAAGCTTCACAACTAAACTGCTGACATGCTAAACCAAAAGTAAGACTGCAACATCATCAGGTTATGACAGATCTCCATTGAAACCTAAGATTGATGGAATGTGATTTTTTACATGCTCTTCCTGACAGATGGTACAACCAGCTATCTCAAAGCACTGAAGGCAACCGAGAACATAAATGAACAATTTTTTTAACACAGAGAACATACTGTGTTGGTCTCAAAGTGATCTTGCACTTAAGAGTATAGTCTCAGATCATGTCACTGATCACTGCATAATAAAGAGGAAGAAAAACGGAGTTGCACTGGGCATATTTTGAGGGCCTCTTGCTAACGGTTCTGTAGTAGGCAGATCTTGAAAAAAAGAAAGAGAAATACAACCGCTAGATGATCTCGTAGATGACAAAAGCTATAAAGAATTAAAGGAACTGGCTAAAAATTGTAACTACCAACCTGATGAATAAGAGAATACAATTCATGAGCAATGATCGCTACATCACGATACTGACTGCATTACCTGAGTCAGCTGCTGGTCTGTGCATTTCGCTTCAAACAGTTCCACATTCTGCAGACATTCCGTCAACTTTTCCCGATGCGCCGGATCCCAGAGCTTCTCTTTTCTCTCTTTTGTCAGCCGTTCCCTCAACAACTTTGGGTACAGTTCATATGTATTCTTCAAACCAATATGGTACTGGCCAGATGGATTGTTCCAATGATCTGGGATCTACCATACATACAACAACCATAATGACTGGCCCTACTCTGCTAATGATTTATTAAAATAAACTGTACCTGGTAACTCCAAATGCAGATGCAAAATAACGATAAATTACAAGCACACATTCACTCAGGACTATGTTTTATTTTGCAGTAATCGGCAGCCAAATATTGAAATGAGCCTCATAACTGAAGCTGTCAACATTACACACTCACAGCTAGTGAATAACAGTAAGTACTGGTAGTGCTATTTCTTGCTGCTACAAATAGAAAAAAGGCTAAAAAGTCTTAAAAGTTGAATCAGCATCTAGATCCAGATCACCACCAATATCCAACTAACTGTTTGTTGTTTACCCTCCCAAACATTGAACAAAAATTCATCCACAATTTTTTGAGTAACCTCATTCACAGAGAGAGAGAGACAGACAGACAAACTTAAGACAACCTCCTTGGCGAGGGAGTTAACGCCTGTGTCATGATGCGGTTGACTCCCAATGCTGAAGTTGTGATATGGATTAATTTACCGTGTATGAAACATGGTAATTTTCAGTTTTCACCAACATTAGGAAACTGAGAAACTGTTACACGACTTTGAATCACAAATAAAGAAGCAGTGATGACATCAATCCCACACAACAGATCACATCCATCACTCTACTTCTAAACTTTAAGTACCTTTAGTGTTCTGCCTGACAAGCCGGTGATTTCGCCATCATGTGATTCAACTACAGTTGCTGTGTCAACATCGCCAGATCCCGTCACATCGACAATATCAATCAGTTTAGGCTCACCAGTGGATGTTATCTGCAAACAGATGTGAGACGACCTTAGTATGTGCTTAAGTACAAGAACATTTAATGATAGTATCTGGTAATAACAACAATGATTGCAAATAATAGTAAAAAATGTAGACATTTTTAATAATGTGCGGAAATTTTATGGTCAGTATAATAACATTTGCACTGTTCTAGGCTACGGCACTCATGAAATGAGTGTTGTACATTTGTGTAAAGTATATTGCTTAATGCTTACCTGCATTAATGTATGGCTGTGAAAGTTGGCATTTACAGAATAAGGAACAGAATAGAATTTCCGTTGCTTGAATAATTGTTTCAGATCAATATTTATCTGCTAATGGTGTGAATCTGTCAACCCTCTACACAGTGAACCATAAAAAAACGTGACATTTTATTTTTGACTATAACTTTGGCTAATCTTAACCGATTTTTATAGTTTTTGTATCATTTTAATCCTGAAAAAACTCTACATGCGACAGTAGTAAAATTTGCCACATCACTGTAATTGTGTGCGCATCTTACTTCGTAAATTTTAAATAACAACACTTTTCAGTTAAAAACGTTATTATTCTTTGTTCATTTATGTTCACAGCAAAAGAGAACAGAAAGTCGTCTCCAATTATCAAATTTACAGTGTTTTCATTTTAACATTGTTATTTTGAGAGTAGCAATCATAAGTAATGTTCAAAATGTCCGCCTTCAGCGTTGACACAGGCTGACAGACGACGCCTCCACTCGTCGATGGCGTGGTTCACAACAGACTGGT
>Ga0049105_1001237_pt1 | contig 10933 bp, 9 predicted proteins | sample WorMetvaBAHAMAS1_FD_61260 | JGI IMG/M metagenome (GOLD analysis project Ga0049105, IMG submission 61260) | Worm MetaG Olavius vacuus BAHAMAS.1 | ecosystem: Host-associated > Annelida > Digestive system > Unclassified | place: Germany: Marburg | collected 2013-04-09 | reverse complement strand
GTTAGTATTAATCACTAATAGGAAGTCGTATATGAGCTTTCGATTGGTACCAAAATCGGCGACCTTGAATGACCTTGAACGACGTGATGGCCGTTATATTGCGTTATTTCACTGAATTTGTTAAACACATGAGTTCCAACACATAACCATGTCGATCTTTGGCGGAATTTATGCATGAGTCTATTGTATTTTGTAGTACGTGCACGATGTCGTCGTAAAGAAAGTTCACGTTCGCTATCTCATCTCCTGATGAGTTTCTTGTAAGCATTGGCTACTAGCGTCCTCGTGCTAAGTTGCCTATTAAACTTGACGACAGTACTGCAGTTTAAAAACTATTGATCAGTGAATACCACAATTACTGAGAAAATTTACAACCTGAATTAAGCAAATTGTTACTCTTTAGCGGCTATTATAATTTATATGAAGGTCCAATAAACTGCGGACACTCGCAACCAAATTATTGCGATGGTCCGGACTCCACACCGCACCCTCGCAGGACTGATGCTTAAAGCCTTGTTTATTGTCAATCACCAACCGAACATCACAGAGTCACGTCGACCTATAGATTTCATATTTCAAATCAATTCAGCGATTAAAAATGTGCATATTTTGGAAACTTAGAAAACGTTTATAAAATTTATAAAAAATATTATAGTTAACAAAATAACAAAAAAATAACAAAATAATTTCGCCTAATTAAGCCTCCCAGCATATGCCGAAATCCTTCTATTATGCTGCTGTCCATTTTTGGCAGTGGCACCCGATCTCCCAGACCCCAGAAAGGCCCCTGTCAAAAATTGACACGGACATGTCGCCAACCCTTTCTAAATTTTAAGAGGGTGAAAACTACAAAATATGTCCTCGATTTTTGACCCAGTCGCTTTTCGGACACTCCGGTACTGTTTGGTTTCGACAAGAAGCAACATATAAGCCTAACTGAAAACTAAAACAAGAAGCTCCGCTGCCGCGTAAAGCACAGCGCGTCCGTCGTGCTTAGATGGTCTACTTTATGAAATTTCTCGGGAGAAAATCTGTTGACGGCTAATCAACCACTTTTACGTAATCGGCCCCGAAAGCCACCGAATTCGGCTAAATAACGCGAAATGATGGCCATTACGCCGTTCAAGGTCATTCAAGGTCACCGATTTTGGTACCAATGGAAATGCGACTTCCTATTAGTGATTAACTGATTACCTCGTTACCACCGTTTCCAAGTTATAGCCGATTATTGGTCAAATGTTCGCTAGCGATGGGGTGCTTCACTTTAACGCCATCGCTGGGGATGATCGCCTGCGAATATCCATATAAACTTTACCGCTTCAGAAACTAGAATGATTGTCCTACCTGATGCTGAAAACCGTACGATCGTATCATTTGTCTGGACAAAATACCGAAATGTGACGGACGGACGGATGGAAGGACAGAGAGACAGACAGACGGACGGACAGAATCGCTCTGGCAGTCATACAGCGGTCTGCATTGCGAGCCATGCGGCTCGGATGCGCTGTAAAAACCATTGGGAGCGGAGGTGATTGGTTTGTGTGCTAGTTATCCCATTACTACTATGTCGAATCGATATTGAAAATTGATACCGCGGTATTTCGAGAATTGCGGTATCGTATCGATTTTAACTCTGGACATCAACCCATCTCTAGTTTTGGTACAACTCGTATCTTAGCGGCACTTTCTCAGATAAAGAACACAGTGTCGCCAAATATTGGGGGTTTTCTAACGCGATTTCTTGTCAAATTTATTGACGCAGTTAATCTAAAATAATGTCAAATTTTTTCTCCACTATGAACTGCCGATGTACGCCTTTACAAGTTTGCCGACAGCATTTTTTTCTAACTTTTTCTTTTAGAAACAAAAATTAATTTGATCCTGGTTATGTGGTTGTGACTTGGTGACAAACGGTAGTAAACGGTTGTGTAGGAGGTTGAAAATGTCAACAAGCGTTCATATCAACACTAGCGATGTTTGACGTAGGTTAATCGGAGCTGCATTTATTTTCAAAAAGAACATTTAGCATTGGTTTCTGGCTTACTTTCGTCCAGGGCACCGCGCTGCGGGCGGCGCATGGCCGCCGAACCGGTGTCATTCGGGCTGGGACTGGAGCCCCTGGACGATGTGGACGCTGCAGCCCTGGATCAGGTCGATTCTCTGGACTTTATCAACGCCGAAGATGACCTGGAGAACGGCGTCTTTTTCCACCGCGTCGCGTCGGACCAGATCGTCTATCGGACTCGACGCAAACGTGCGAAATTGGTTGGAAAATACCTGATGGGAGACATGCTAGGAGAGGGCTCTTATGGCAAAGTTAAGGAGTGCTTGGACACGGACACACTCTGCCGGCGAGCTGTTAAAATTCTCAAGAAGAAAAAACTGAGAAAGATTCCGAATGGCGAAGCAAATGTTAAAAGGTCAGTAGCATACGTATGCTGCTGTTTTAACGTAATTTTTTGATTTCTATCCGATATGATGCGATAATGCAGTAATAAGCTCAGATCTGCATTTGATGAGTGAGTATTTTGACAAATTATGTAACTTCCGCAAGAAGATGAGTCCAATCTACGATCGAGAGTTGGTTGTTTGTTGCAGGGAGATTCAGTTGATGAAAAAGCTAGATCATCGTAATGTGATGCGGCTGCATGATGTTCTGTATAATGAAGAAAAGCAGAAAATGTACATGATCTTGGACTACTGTGTCGGCGGCCTGCAGGAGATGCTGGAAAGTGCACCGGGCAAACGGTTTCCGATATTTCAGGCACACAAGTAGGCTAAATTTTATTTAAATATTTAAATATTTAAATAATATTAATATTTATATTTAAATTATGTACATTTTTGTAGCACCATATCTTAACTTCCGAGCACTAGGCAGAGGTATACGAACAGTTAGCAAAAGTAGGAAAGACTACTGAATCGGTACACTGCGCTATAACTGGCCCATGTCTGCACATGCGTCACAGGCCTTCAGCACGTCGACTGTACCGATTCGGAAGATTTACCGCAAAGGTATGTTAGTTGTGTCTGTGTAATTTTTAAGCCAAAAAAGTTTGTGGGTGATCCTCGTCAATCGACATGCTGCTCCAATGACCCTTCCCATACATTTGTGTTTTCTCACATTATATCATTATGGTAACGTAAAGGTAAGCATCCTGCTGTCGGTCAAAAAAAACGACGTTCACATAAGCAGCGGGCCTATCTCGATGTCACTGTCAGAATATGGACAAAGCAGTACTCAGAATATGGTGTGCTGTGTGTGTGTGCACTGTGCAAGTGCCAGTAGCATGGGGTGCTATGGTTACAATAGTTTTACATCCTGCAGGGTCGGTTCCACCATTGGATAGATTGATATTTCAGTACAGAATTTTTTTACCGGTTCACCGATTTGTGCTAAATGCCGTTAGTGGGTGGGCGGTTCTGCTGAGTGGGTGGGTTTTTGCCCATTTAGTTTGTGTGTAAAAAGTTGCTCTGAGAAAGCATGTGAAATTGGTAACCGCTTCATCGATAGTTTAGTGTCTTAACCATTGTTCCACAACTACCAACTGAATAGGCCAATACCAACTCAACTGTGTGTGCACTGTGGAAATTAAAGAGGAGCTGTGTTGGGGTTTAGGGTAACTTCCGACAAGGAGCTGATGATGCCATGACAGAAATTCTGTATTTTTTTTACTGAATTGTTGGTTCAATTTTCTGTACCTGCAGTATTACAAATGAGGTTTCCAAGTTCCTGATAACAACTGTTGTGTAGCTGGCCTGTTTTTCAGATTGAATATTTGACCGAGAGGGAGACCTTATGGATAGTGATAGAAGGTCCGGCCACAAGTGGACCGGGCCCGGTTCAGGAAGATCAGTAATTCGGACCTGGTCGAACTGAACCGAATCACGGACTGCATTAAATCATTCTTTGCTAACTTTTTTGAAGTTTAAAATGTTGCATACATGCACTTACTGATGGTATTACTAGCCGTAGCAGGAGACCAGCATTACGTACGAGTACAAGGTGTTTGTTGCTTGCTTCCGGTAATGATACGCTGTATTCTACGTTACATGTTTTGCGCAAATGCTGTGTATGGACCGAGTCTGGTCCCAAAACCGTTCCGAGACTGAACTGAAGCGATGGTAGACTGAAGTGGTCCAGTACCAGGACCTGGACCTGTTCTAACACTACTTCTGGATTACTCACATGTGACCTAATACAGAATATTTGCCTTCTTAGTAGTGTAGCGGCAGTAGTGGATTGATAATAGCTGGCTGGAATGACAATTTACAGCAATAAACACGTTTCTTGCTTCATTTTATTGCTGTCAAATTTTGTAGTTATTTCTGCCAGCTTGTCGATGGCCTGGAGTATCTACACAGCAAGAACATAGTGCACAAGGATATCAAGCCAGGAAACCTGCTACTGACCACAGATGAAACGTTAAAGATTACCGATCTCGGTGTGGCAGAGGTACGCCCACTGCAGTGCTGGTTATTACGGCCAGGGTCATGAGTATTAGTGGTTTTATTTATGATGGGCATTGAGTTTCTTACTTACTGTCTTAGCAGTTTGCATAAAAAAGGTGTACAGGATGGTCTGAAAAAAATGGTCCATTTAGTTTGTGGCCTCCTGTATATGGTGACACGGAAAGGCAGTGTAATAGCGCAACTGAGAACAGTTTATTTGGCGCTGTAGAAATGGATGCATTATTATTATCATTGTGTATCAAAATGTTGCATACTGGTACTTTTTTGGAAGTAAGACTAATTTTTTGAGTCTACCACAATTAAATATTTTTTGCAGTAGTCGAGTGAAACCATACTACACCGAAAATAATTCGCCATCCTCCAATGTACCAGACTGTATCATAGTGAGTACCGTAGACCATAGTCCATAGATCGAAACGTTCACTGCTTTATCAGGAGTAAGAGTAGTGTTCTGAAGTTTACTGCAGTTAAGTATTCTTTGTGCAGGTGTGGTGAAACAGTTTGCCATTCATGTGACATGCCTAAAAGTACAGACATCATTTGGACAGAGCAGTTTTGTATTCTTCAGCCCCACAGTGTGGAACTGTCTGCCATCACCCTTGCACAATGGTAGCCACTTTTGGGCGGCGACTGCAGGCTTATCTTAACGACCATCGATGAACACCGTCTGGTGCAATTTTGGCACTTATACGATTCTGGGACTGTCTACAATTGTCGTGACTTACTTACTTATTTGGGTGTTCTGTTGACTAGGGTCTCGACATGTTTGCCGTCGACGACTCCTGTCGGACAAGTCAAGGATCTCCTGCATTTCAGCCACCGGAGATTGCCAATGGTGACGATACGTTCTCCGGGTTTAAAGTCGACATCTGGTCCGCCGGTGTCACACTGTCAGTGTTGTATATAATTATGACTTTTTGCGAATCTTTATTCACCAAGACAATATTTTAGACAACAAACAATACTGATAAGGTATACAAACTAAATCAAATAACAGTTATAGCACAGACAAAAAAAACACTCGAAGCTCACTTCAAATTTAGATACGTGCTTGGCCCGTAATATGCTCGGTAAAGAGAAGTCAAAGGACTCTTGACAGTACTATAAAATTTCAGTACTTATTAGTTGTGAAGAGTTTTTAAGGGCTACCAGTATTTTGCTAAATTTAATTTTGATAGGTCTGTTTTGCTAAACTTAATTTTTATTTTTATTTGACAACTGGTTGGTGAAAATTCTATTATAGTGTGGGCTACCGTAATTTTCGACTTGCATTTTTGCGGCTTTATAAATTTGTACTTAATTACACTGACATTAACAATGTGTACAGTTATAATATGTATGTACGTATGACTGAGTTGGTGGTATGTGCTGCGCCATTTGCCATCTAAGCATCAATATGGAACATTGGAGGTTTTGAGATGTTTCGGATTTGTTGTGGGCCTATGGTTTTGCTATTGATTTGATGTACAATGAGCTTAACAGCAAATCTGTAACAGATTGATGTTGTTACTGCCTGTGATTAAACTGAATGAATGCATCAGCAACTGAGTGATGGATGCTTTGTTACTTAGTTACAACATAACGACTGGGCAATATCCGTTCGAAGGTGATAACATCTACAAGCTGTTCGAGAACATTGGACGCGGTGAATATACAATGCCAAAGACAGTTGATAGCCTCCTAGCCAGTCTCATCCAAGGTCTCGTCATCTGTTTGCTAGCATTCATTGGTGTACATACCAAGATCTCTGTCTCTGTGATAAGTGTAAAAAGACCTGTAATAACAAACTTATGAAGTTAGAATGTTTTTCAAAGTGAATTGATTAAAACTGTAGTTAAAATCATAATTGCTGGACAGACAGTGTCGAAACAGCGGTTGAAAACAGGAAGCACTGTGACTGAGGTGAAATTTCCTATGTTCAGCAAACGAATCAGGCTACACCAGCATTGAACTGCGTCGATGAATATAACATAGACCGCAGGCATAAAAAACGTAGCAGTCTATATATTTGACGATAGTTCTGTCAAATCTTGACTGATTTATATAATTTTTGTAGCATTTTCAATGGTGAATAAGTGGTGCATCATGCATCAGTATTAAATTGCCCAAATTCCCTTAAATGCATTGCATATGCATTATGCACACTACTTGTTAAAGATAGTTCATTAGCGTTTTAGTTCGCCAGCAAAGAATGAGGTTTTAACAACACCATTACCAAGGCGCTGCTAAAATAATAATCCATCTGGGAAGTTTTGCAGCAGGTTGTTTACCGACAGAAGGTTTGGGATGTGGAACATTTTGATGGAGTTTTGTTATCCAGGCCAACTCAGCCTTCCATCCCTCCGGGGTCGGTAAGTGAGGACCAGCTATGGCTGGAAGGAAAAGGTGGGTATGGTTCATTCCTTTAGCAGATGAACGCGGGGTGTGCAGGGTGTGAGAATGCGTGCCATACCTGAGTGCCTTAGAGGTGTGTTCACGATGAGGCGCTGTACAAATCCACGTTTACCTTTAGCTTACCTTACCTATCCTGTCGGGAACAAATTAGGTAAGATTCGTTTGATTCATTTTCTGTAAACCACTGGCTTCACATTGGTAGATATGTTGAACACTGCTTTGATTAACACTAACAGCATTATACACTGTGCGTACTAGAGATGCACTGATAATCGGTATTGGCCGTTTTGCCGATAATCAGTATCAGCCTATTGCTACGTTGGTATCGGCCAATTGTCGTTTGCACATTTGGTAAGTACAAGTTTTTATTTTTATTACCAAAAGTAAACAAACATGACAGTGGCTTCCATTTCCGGTAAAAGTGGATGCGTTTTGTAACTTTGCCTTTGGGTGCATTTTTGTTTTGTCTGCACTCTGCGTCCTTCAAGTAAGTAAGAGTCCTTGGATAACAATCGGAGCTTAAATAACTAACTTAAATAAAACAGCGAAATAAAATAAGTATTTTGTATTAATCGGTATCGGCCAATTGTTTGGACCGATAATCGGCCAATTGTTTGGACCGATAATCGGCCAGTGCCTTATCGATGCATCTCTAGTACGTACGCTATAGAATTTTTTCCTTCCCCGATGTCATGCAATCTGCAGGAGGTGAAACAAAATGGTCCAGTTTATTCTCTGCCACTCTGTGTTTTATATAGTATCTATATTTCTGAGCCTCTGCATTGTTTCTAACAAACGTCTGCTGATTTTTGTTTCGTTTTATATGCGGTCCTGTTAGCTGCTGTCTTCCAGGAGCATAGGCCGCAGCCACTGTATTAATCCACCTCTGTGTGTGGCCGGCTGCATTGTTCTCCGGCTGTACCTGAATCCTGCTATCTACGTTTGTTCTTCTAGATAACGTCTCTGAGTGTTCTGGGGTCACCCGCTTCTTTTACGGCGTTGCAGTGTCCACTGAAATGCTTGTGTGGCAGTGCTGTCGTAACTTCTTAGCAAGCGAGTTATGGTGATTGTCTGGAGGTTAAGAGGGAATATTATCAGAACTGCTCTGTGCTGGGTTGTGAGACACAATGTTCGCAGTCAGCAGCACACTCATGTGAGCAGTTCTTACAGGTCCAGCAGATTCGGTTTGTCACATTCGGACCCTTATGCCATGCATAGAGGCGGTTGCCTAGAGTTGTATTATTGTAACATGGTTGAGTGGTACTGGTGGGATTCAAGCCTTAGGGCCTATCTGAAAGACCAACTGGCTTCCTTCAGTGCTTTGACGCTGTTGGTTTGGTCATATGACCTGTAAATATCGTCCCCGATATGACCTATAATGTATTTGGTGGGACGTTAAACCTTGCTGAATCAATCAATTAGCAAGCGTTCGAGCCAGTTTTCCACGCTTTGTGGTATTAACTAGATGAAAACGTGAACTGGGAACTGCTGTTCATTGGTGTCGATGTCGCTTGTGTGAACGTTCAGGTCTCTTACGACGAGAACCAAAGGACAGATTTACCATACAGCAGATCCGTGAACACGAGTAAGAAATTCTTGACATTTGTCGTTATACGACTACATCTTTTGCTTGGAATTGTGTCCAGTCATACTGTTCTGCGATTTTGTTTTTCACTGTTTGCTAGCCATAACATTTTGAAACTTGAGCATTGCTGTGGGCCGACAGTAATGTTACCACGGCAATAGTTCAAAGTGCAAACTCGCTAGAGTTCTGATCTAAACTTTTTCTAAATATTACTTACTGGTTGCAGCAGTAGTAATACAGGTAAGGTAAATTGGCATTCTGTTCAGGTATGTTAGCGACAGGTGCTGCTATAAACTGATGTGACTTTTTATGAAGATGTGGTACGGTGAACCCTGGAAGTAATTAGATTTGGAAAATTTTAGTAAAAAGAGCTTGTAACTCCTGGTTTTTTATGCCTACACCAGCAGTTAGCTACCTACGCATTCTGTTTTCTGCCTGTTTGTGCATGCTTGCATGCTTCCATGCACACATTCAGCAGAGAATTGAATACAAAGTGTGTGTCCTGGTGTACAAGTGTCTGCATCAGGCTGCACCAACATACCTCGCTGAACTGTGCTCACCGGTGTCTGAATCAGCCAGTCGTGGTCACCTCCATTCGGCTGCATGGGGTGACCTTGCAGTTCCATGCTCCAGCACAACGAGATACGGCCAAAGATGTTTAGCTGTTTCTGGTCCAACACTCTGGAATTCACTCCCATTGTCTGTTCATGATCCATCACTGACACTGACTTAGTTCTGTGCGCATCTGAAGACTGTTATTCTGCAGAGCATACAAAACACTAGCATAGCACCTATGTGACAGTTTACGCTGTAAGGACTGCTGCGCGAACACAAATTCACTTACATGATCACATGCTAGAAGTCTGTGAACAAGATACCTTACAAACGCTTGTTGGAATGTCACCAAATTTACTACTTACCATACGTACAATTGGGAACGAAGTTGAACCCAGTTGCAAAGATGAACCAATTTCATTTTGAGGTTGAAAGGTCAAAGGTCAAGGTCACAGCAGGAACAAATGTACTTTTCTGGCGGAGGCATACCGATCAGTGGTTAGCCATCCACCAGCTTGTTAATGCATTGCAGCAAATGACACTGAAGGCGGATTTTATCCACTGAAGTTTTTATTATAGTTCAGTGGGTTTATCCTCGATGCGCACAGAGCAGAAACTAAAATGATGCCAGCGTGCAGATTGTGTTTGCGAAGATGGTGTTTAATTTTGCATTGTGTCGTCCAGTTGGTTTAGGAAGAAACATCCTCGCGTGATGTCGGAGTATGTGCGGCTGCCTCCGTTGCCAGACAGCGGTGACACGCTGCGTAGCATGACCGTCATTCCATACCTCGAAGACATGTACCACGGCGGCGACGATGACGATTACGATCCCCGCGATCCCGATGAGATTGACGAACATGTCATTGCAGTCACGGAAGGTTAATGTTCTTGTGTGCGGTCTGCAGTAATTTTGTGGATGCTTAAAAGGTATAAACTTCGGAAGGAACAAAATTGTGTGACAGCTGTAAATTCCAGAAGAACAGTGACAAGTTAGTACTGATTTCTAAAAAAAATCTGTCATTCACTGTTCACACATTGAGTCTGATTTCTCCTCAATATATTTCTCTGTTATGAACATGGACAACAAAGGATAGATAATGTACTTGTAGAAAAAAGACTATGCTGGCAATAATTATTAAAATTTACTATTTTTGACAGAATTGTTTGAAAAATTAATAGGGTAGCATATTATGGACAACGGTGTAGAAGGTAATAATCAGCAGGTTTACCCAGTAGTCAGTGGGCACGACTCGTGATGTGGTTAATGGATGTCATATTAGACCACTGCATTGCTATGGAGCCAATGATGTTGCACTGGCTGCCAGTGGTGGCGCTATGCCAGGGCGCGCCAAGTCAAATGACCTGACTGGAAGATCCACAGCCCTGGCTCCCGCCCTGCCTGTTGCTTTGCTTTGGTAATAGTGTGAACAGAAAATAAAAATTCTACCATATCTGACCGCTTTATTTGTTTTATTTTGACAGTGAAACAATCTCGGCAGCATTGGCGGCCTTTGTGTTTTGAGGGCGACGATTAAAAACAGTCGTGAACTTTTTTTGAGGAAAAAATGCATCCGGGTGACCTGGCTCGAGGATGTTCTGACTTCGAAATGACCTGGCACCGCTGGCGCCGCCACTGCTGGCTGCTCGGCGTCGTTCAGTGTTCCATTCGGGGATGTGACTGGTATGGCTTGGCTTCTGGCAGTATCAGTGGGATCTGAAGAGACTCGGTCCGCAGCTGGCATCATTAGTTTCCCGCAACAGGCAAGGCGGGCGAGGCAACAACACCGATACTAAAATTCCTACCGAGAAAGTGGGCATGTCAGAACCTAGGGAACGTGTCACATTCACTTAAAGGCATCATTATATGCTGTAAAATGTTACACTTCTACTATGAACACAAAGTAATTAAGTAAGAAAACTTATACA
>Ga0049105_1001236_pt1 | contig 10934 bp, 8 predicted proteins | sample WorMetvaBAHAMAS1_FD_61260 | JGI IMG/M metagenome (GOLD analysis project Ga0049105, IMG submission 61260) | Worm MetaG Olavius vacuus BAHAMAS.1 | ecosystem: Host-associated > Annelida > Digestive system > Unclassified | place: Germany: Marburg | collected 2013-04-09 | reverse complement strand
GGCCACCCGGCGCTCAGTCTGCATTCATCAAATGAACCGGGTGAACTCTCGCAATGACTATGTCATGATGACAGCACCACAAACATTGTCGTGGTTATTATTATTATTATCAGCATTTTCACTCCATATTTTTGACCACATGCAAAGTAAAAAAGGTAGACAACCTTGTGTTACTCCAGCAATGGAAACCTGCGTGGCATCACAAATCCGGATCCCCGCAGTGTAAAAATTCCATCAACAATAACTCCGCAACTATAACACATAGAGCCATAAAGTGTGCAAGCAGCATAGGATTTGGCATGACAACCCTCTTCGTTTCGTGACCGAAAGTAACTACTGGTAACTCAATGCAAGCAATCGCCGTTGGTCATGCCTTAGATTAAAAGGCAATCTTGTTTTGCTATGTAGCACCTCAGTAGGTTTGTGCGATAAAAGTTGGATAATGATAATGTCAACAATTATTAGTTTAATCATCATAAGCTTGATTTCAAGAAGAAACACTTGAGTGAAGAAACGAGCTTTAATTCTACATTACAGACGGGTTTTTAAAATGATACGACATCCTCAAAATATCACTGTATAGTTATAACAGTCTGCTAGTTGAGCCAGAAATTACAGGTGTTTCTCAGGAAAATGTTTCTGTTCACTATGGTTATCAGATATTGTGCCAGCCGACAAAATGGTTTTTTACTTCAGACTGGTGTGGTGGGCACCAGTGGATATCTGACTTCACTCAATTTCAAGAGCAATCCAGATTTGTTGAAATGATACTGCTGTACGCAGACACATATTTATCATTTGCACAATCTGAACCAATAATATGATTCAATTCCGACATACTGACAGTCTGACACTGAAACAATATACTGAGGACCAACCAGCCACCCAAGGCCAACCCAGCCTTCCATCCCTCCGGGCTCGGTAAATGAGTACCGGCTTCAGCTGGGAAGGTAAAGGCAGGCATGGTTCATTCCGTTAGCGGATGTACGCGGGTGTGCAGGTAAAACTGTCAGATCCCTTGAGAACGCGTGCCATACCTGAGCACCTTAGAGGTGTGTTCACGACAAGGCGCTATATAAATCCACGTTTACCTTTACCTTACCTTTATATCAATACATCACACAGCAGGTAAACAAAAGTTCCAACCTGTCTCTGGCTTTCCATTACAGCACGTTCTTCCATATCAAGCTCACTTTCCTCATCACTCTCCTCATCCGTATCTGTCTGGTCCGTCAATTCCGCCTCTTCCACCTTCTGCAGCTCATCCTCTTCCAGTCGTTTGGCATGGTCACCTCCGTATCTTTCACCAAATAGCTCATATCGTCGAGCCAGCGCCTCATCGCGTTTTACTCTCATCTGTTCCACCAGAGTTGCTTTTAGCCGACTCAACTTGGCACCTGAAACAACAAACAACAAACTGTCAGCAATCCCATAATTAGTGTCAGACTGATACGCTAATTTTTTGAACTACCGATGTCAGATATCTAAGAAGTGACACGGACGATAACCGACACCAATGTCCGATACTACGGATCCTGCGTCTACTCTGACTGCAGTGTAAAGTCCTGTTCACACTGCGTAAGGCGCCGTACGTGGGCGCATGGCGACATACGACGACGCTGTACGGATGGTGCCATACATCGACGCACGACACTGCAGGTGCAAAATTATATGCTACTTACCGTTGTTGTCAATGGGCACAAGTACGTTTCCGACGTCGCCATACGCCATATTATACACATTAGTGTTAGTACAGGTTCATGTCCTGGTCCTGGACCTCTCCGATCCGACATCGCTTCGGTTCGGTCTGGGAACATACTTTGGACCGGACCCGGTCCATGTGTAGCATTTGCTCTGCTGTTTATATTTTATTTCATATAAACCACACTTCACATCAGCCACAAAGAAGGTAAGTAATTGACATTACTGCTAGCAGTGAGTTAACATCTTACATCGTTGAACAGTAAGTGCATTTATGCGACATGTTGAACGTCAAAAAGTTAGCAAATAGCAATCTAATGCAAGCAAATATAGAGCTTACAGGAACAGAATTTTTCAGTGCAGTTGTAAAAATTCCATGACATTATCAGGACTTTCCATGACCTTTGCTCTTTTCCATGACTTTCCAGGCCTGAAAAATGGTCCTCCAAAATTTCAGGACTTTCGAGGACCAGTTGGCATTCTGCATAGCAGAATATTTAGGAACTGTCAGCAATATCCCCTCTCTTCATCTCAAAGAATCTTTATCTCTTAAGTTTAGCGAATTCTTTTACCAAAAACACATCCAACACATAAAAGTCTAACGTTCAATGTAATGTTTTATTTGCAATCTGCCGACCTGGTTTACTCAATGCAGGATCTGCAAGCTCATCTTCTGCATTTTCATCAACGTGATAACTGAACGTTTTCAGTCGAAGTTCCTCGCGATCGCTCGTGGAACTCTTCTCCTTATATACAGTGCTGCAATCAACAGCATAACGTGCTTGTAAAAACATCTTTTAACACTCTGCACTGTGAGACAATCCTGGCATCAACAGGACTGACGCCATTGCAATATATCCTGTCCAAATGGAGGGCATCACCGGTCAGTCATATCGCCAGATGCAATCCAGATGTTCATGCATACCGAACATTAAGGATGCAGAGAGAACATTAAGGATGCAGAGAGACCTCTCCACTGGTCAGAAGAACGACGTCAGATGGAGACGGACACCTGGTCGACGACGAAAGACTTGATATTGCCAGATCTGGGGCGACGTCGGAATGTCACCTCGTAACTACTAGGATGCCTGATCCAACATGGCCACAGCAGAGTAACGCAATGGTCCACAAGGGCTTTGCGATGATGATGATGATGATGATGACTGCTTCCCTTGAGGGTTATGAAGTGCCCCTACTGTAAGCTTGGACTCCAGCCACAGCAGTAAAGCAACTGACAATGTTATAGCAGTTTAAACAACTCTCAAATGTGTTTAGCCTCCCAGAGCAATTGATTGCCTGGGAAGATTCGTCTCCGAAATGACCTATTACGTGTCGAGTGGGACGTTAAACCTTACTAAACCTAAACCTAACCCAGCAAAAGATTCTGATTTCTGAAATATTCCTAGTTCAAACTGCATTTTAGTGTCGGTGTCCATGTGAAAGCTGGTCACAAATAAGTAGACTCTACTCTATGTGTGGACCTGTGTATCTACAACAAGTGTCTCTAAGACCTTCTGTTAAACAGAAGCTTTACAAATGTCCCACACGACTGGCCGAGTAATGATTTGATAATGATAATAACTTAATAATAATAACTAATAGTAATAACCTGATTTCTACAGTCTTTGGTTTGTGATGATGTGATGAACCACGTGAGTGCTGCAACAGGCGCTCCATCAGCTGCTCAACACCTTCACCATAGCTATTTGCCCGCCGGTAATCCCCGTCATCGTCGTCGTCGGCATCTAACTCAATGAAGTCATTGGGATTTCCACTCAGCTGTGGCAGCGGGACATTCGTCGGCAGCATGCGGTGGGAAACTCGAGGCAAGATCTTTGCTGGTGCTGCTGCTGACTGTGGAGGCAGTATCTTAGCAACCTCATCCCCATCACTGTGCTCGTCGACCATATACTCCAACGCCTTGTCTTCCACCTCTGTACTTTCTCCCACATCCAAAGCTACAGTTTGCCCGACATCAGACGTCAACTGGCCAGATTTATTCCTGTCGATGGGATTCAGTAACAATTTTTTCCCAACAACCGGTTCCAGCAACATCTCAACATGCTGCGTGGAATTCTCCGACTGTTTCAATACATCGCTATCTAATGAGGTAGATGGCTCAGACGTAGCAGTAACAGCTCCGCTTTTTACTGGAGACAACAACAGCAGTTTCCGCTGTGTGCTTTTAGACGACGGCTCTGCTTGCGTAACGGTCACTAAATCGTTGTTCGGAACAGTTTCTGACTTAGAACAAAACGAACTGAGATCTGGCAAGACATCAGACTCCGATACGCAATGTTCTACTGACGCTTCTATATTATTTGTGTCGTTCGATTCTGCAGATAAATCACGACTCGGTTTCTCTGAAGAAACGGCACCGGTCGATAAATCGTCGTCAAATTTATGAAGCAAGTTAGCTGGTGGAACAAACTGTTTCCAAGACAGTCTTGATGTGCCCACAAACTTCTGCTGTTTGAGCTCAGTCCTGGCAAGAAACACAGAAATATCTTTCTTCTCCGGCTGATGGTACGGCAGATGAACAGCAGAACCTAGTATCAGCAACACATTAATGACATGATACCACTCTCACACAATGCAAGCGCAACAGCAACATTAATCAACGGCCTTACGAAAGGCTGGTTGAGTAAGGCTTTACGTCCCACCAACCACATTATAGGTCGTATTGGGGACGAGCTTTTACAGATCAAATGACCCAACCAACAGTGTCAAAGCACTGGAGGAAGATATGGTCCTAAGAATTAAGCTTCAATCCCATCAGGTCCATCTCACCGTGCTCAGAATACAACAACAACTATGCAGTATAAAACAAAAACACAAAATACACACAAATAAACACAAATAAATCTACGCACAGTGAAATGGGCCCAGTGTGACAAAACCCAATCCAGAGAACTCTAAGAACTGCTCATCTAAGTGTGCTTATGACTGTGCACAGCTTCAGTACACAATACAACACAGAACAGTTCCGATAATCTCCCATTACCTCCGGACAAACATCATAGCTCAGATGTTGTCTATCAGAGGAGAGGGGGTCCTTGTGAAAGGACAAGATTTACCAAGATAAAAGAAGTAAGTTACATGCAACTGCCACTCTCAGGTGTCACACATAAATAAAATCAACCGTTTCTGCACCCAAAAACGATCGAATAACAATCTACATCCGCTATACTGCCTATAAAGTTACAACCTAACAGAAGAATAGAAACGTACATATTACTGTTATAATTATACCATATTCCCACAACAGTGCACACGTATAACTTAACGACATCAACAGTTCACAACTATGTCCATTCGCATATGTATACACTAATGTATAGCGAAGACAAATGTATGGGAAAGCAAAAGTTTCTGCAGAGAATTGGGCCCGTACACCAAGGCAGTTCCCTCAGAATGGATGATGTCGGGCAATGTAATGTAATGTAAAATAGTGTTGTTAAGTATAGAAGTCATTTCAAGGGCACTATGCAAAAGTCACCGAGTCACGGAAACGCGGTCTCAAACAATGACAAAAATGTGAAGGAAGCAGTCAGTGAAAACTTTGTGGTGTGGCATGTTCGTGACGTCCTCACAAAAAATGGCCGACAAAAACCCTTCTCAGCTGTGACTTACTGCGTATCAGCCGCTGTGTCTCGCTATGAAGATCCTTCACATCTGTTTTCGTTGCTCGCCCGCTCGTACTTTTCTGCTTCACAGGCTTCTTTGCAGCACCCTAACGACACCCACATCTTACTGAAAAATTTATTTAACTAATTATTATTATTATTATATTATTATTAATTTATTTAACTTTCACTATAGAAAGAGTAACAAACCAACTCAACTGTCACTACACATAAAAAAGCCGAATCTGTCACCATACACATGTACAACACAGAGCCTTTTTCTATGCCCTTCTTGATGCTAAAAACTAATTAACTAATAAATACAACCATTATTATTATGGCATGCATTACTCAAAGTTTAGACTGTCTATCAACAACACAAATATTAACATCAACATCATATACTTTGGGGTATTAGTAACATTACCACTCAGAACAACAACAACAACACTAATAATAACAGAAATAACAAGATGCTCAGCTATCGCACAGAGAGACCACGCTGCAGGATGCGTTATAGTTTTCGCCAAAAGTACAAGACTGGAACTGGGAGACAATATAAAAAAAGGTCTTTAGGTGGCTTCCTTAAAAGTTAAAAAAATTAACAATTAAAATTATTCTCTAACTTGCTACAAATGTAACTTTAACATTTTCAGAGACAACGTCTGTCTACCTGACAATCTTTTTACAGTCAAAATTCTGTAGCAGCTGCTTTTGGCCACTCTGACAATTATCAACTCAAATTACATCCGTTAATAATTCAAACCTTGGCAAGACGTCGTTTTAACGCAGCACTCATTGCCTTCAGCTGATCGTCTTCCTCGCTGCTTTGCTCCTCGTTACCCGAATCTGAAGAAAATAACATACAGATAGGTACATGCTAGATTCCGTTCTCGTCGATAATAAAACATTATGGTCAATGGTTTTCGTCATATTGTTGCAAGTGCGTATAGTGAATTTTTTGAGCAGGCAGCAACTTTTGATTATACAAGTAAAAGCGTCAAAATTTGCTGCCTATCCAAAAAGTTCATTTTACGCACTTGCAACAATATGACGTAAACCATAGTTTACTTTGCAAGAACAGGACGTCACAGTGACGTGAAATCGTGACTATGCATGTGCAGCATACATTTATTTAGATCTGCATAATTTATGCTAGTAGCTAATTGACTGGAGAGACTCAGCTGTTAAATGAACTGCTATGTGTCCAAGTTGGACATCAAACTCTGCTCACTTTCTTCAGTGGATGTTAACATGCGATAGCAGTATTTCCTGACAGCATCATTTCCACTGCTTTACTGGGCAAAAATTACCTTTATTTTCTGGAATCGAATCCTTCTGTTCCTGTTTTTTACGGTCACCATCATCAGCCCCAGCATAATCATCATCGTCACTGTCCGAACTGTCCATTTCCGCATCAAAAATATCTCCAGCGCCAACAAACCTCTAAAGCAACACAACGCCATCATTTGCACAACTTTCTCATATGCCATATGCACAGAACTTATATAATGCATGCTAACTTTTATCGATAAAAGTTTGGAAACTGAGCCAAACTTAGTTACAGTACTGAATAAACTGTATATGCCAGTCAGCACTGTTTTATAGAATACACATATGGACTGCCTGAAATGCTTTCACGGGAAGGACCAAGTTACAAAGTAAGGTCACTGATTCTTTGTATCTCTGAAATCAAATGTAACAGAATTAATAACGATAATAGTAATCGCCTTTATTAATCCAGCTTGCCAATTACACACAGGTTACACTGCCTGCAGGACAGCATAACAAATACCGACATGCAGGCCAGGTAACAACAGGGTATAGCACAGGCAAGAAAGAGCCACATGTAGCGCTAAACAGCTGGAAACAACCGCACCAGGCTTATAACCATGTAGCCATTCATCAGATGGCGCCGCCTACACATCGATAAATAAGCCTACTAATCATTTATGGACCCTGAAAGGATGAAAGGCTGAGTTGGCCTAGTAAACTGGTAAACTGTTCAACATCAAATAGAAATACTGGTAACTGAACGATACTGAGAATATTGCTTACCGCTGAAGTCTGAGTTAACGACATGGCCTCGTGTTCGGCAGTTTCTACAGAATATTCACAATGAAGCACTGTGTAGTGATGTTTAATTGATAATTTGTTCAGCAAAACATCATCAAGAGCAGCTGGTAGGGCCTAATGTTTAACTTAAGTATCAACTGATTACCGCAATACACTGAATGTGACATCTCTGTGTCAAACACTTTATTAACTAATGTTACTGGTGCTGCATTCATTAATCACCATTTCACAAAACGATATTTTGCATTCTCCTTCTCAGTTTTCAACAGGTACAAACAAATGTCTGTCATAAATTATACGATAATAATCACTGAACATTTTTCTTTGCCAATACAGCCAAATCAATGGCAAACATAAATAGTGAGCCAGTTCAACAAAACCGGAGTTGTAAAAAATAAACACACGACAAAAATATACAAGTCAAACTGATTATTATTATTATTATTATTATTATTATTATTATTATCAACGAAAATGATTAAGGTGGCATAAAATCAAAAGACTTCAAGGACACCTAACAGTATCAGACAGTGATATTCACTATATGCCATGTTGACAATCTCACTTTGCAGCGCCAGACACAGACACAGACACTATCAGGCACAAGGGATCAGATGTCAGTTTAATATTAACACAAATGAAGCAAATGAAAGGCATTAAGCACAGCCACTCGCTTCCCGTGTCTGAATGCAACCTGCCAGGATAGTCCACTTGCAAATGTCTCTCCCACCTAAAGTATAAGGCACAAGACGTTATAAAATGCTCACTAAATCAGCAGTATTCGACCCTGATGCACAATGACGTACGTGATGCACCAACAGACAGTGGGCAGACATTATCATAGCAACTGCTGGTGAAAAACTGGTAACAGCTGTCAAAAATAATTCCGAAAAATGTGCACAGTTCAATTTCTTCCTCCCGTCAAAAGCAGCTCTGTCATTTTGCAATAAGAAGCTCATTGTTGTGTGTCATTAACACAGATTTGTACTTGCATATAGTGAAGTTTCTGGGCTGCTGTTTATTTGAATATGCTACTGTTGAATGTCGGGTGATTGCTTTACAAAAACCATGTTACAAATCATATCATCTCATTGCTAAGGGTGTGAGTGAGCAGTTTCTTTACGTCAGCACATATTAGGCTATTTAGTGCCTTACCATGGTATGGTAGATTTATATAAAAAGGGGGACACTGCTAAGGGATGTAATCACCATGACTGATGAATAAATGCTATTACCACTCACCAGCTTTGTCAACTGTAGGTATCTCCATACTGTCACCAGCAGCATCAGAATCTGGAGATGGCACGTCAGCATCTGATTTCTCAGAGTCACTGTCAGAGTCGGCCAGAATGACCTTCTTCTGCAGAAGAAATTTTTACAACTATTCGTCGTTTCGACTGCATGGCACTGTCATTACACAAACTATGCAGCAAAATTATGTTAGCTGTTTAACAGCGACAATATGCAAAATGAAAGCAGATCACTTTAGTACTCCAAGGCTTCGAAAAAACTGATGAAAATGCAGGACAAATATAATGCAGGAAATTAGAAAATATACTGCACGACATTATTATACAGGAGAATTATCTCACTTTTTTGACACATTCATCCTTGTTCACACAATTTAAAGTAATCCAACACTGTCCATTACTGGTACAGTATGGCATAATCTGGACTAATTATTGCACAAATAAACACAATAAAATATTAAGTAAGCAGCACAATTTCACTAAAATGCAAAAAGTACAGAACGTGGCACCGGTAGCACAGAGTAATGTTTACTTCTTAAATTACACAACATTTCATACCACCATTGCAATTTGCAATGCTGAACCTTTTATTAGAATATATCTGACAGTATCTATAGAAATTATTGAATATTTTATAGAATTAACTTCACATTTCCTATAAAAATATGGGAAATAAGCAGCCCTGCAGTCTTCCAGAGTTACTACAGGTCAGTCCAGGAACATTTCAAGACCAACGGCCCTGGACAAATTTTGTAACAGGAAAGATGCCCTCATAACATCCAACAAGTGACTAAAAAATATTAACAAAATTAAATCGGTAATTAACAATGAGCAACAAATACGCTACAAATATAAAGATGAATTTAAAAAATGGTCCGACTTATAAATACTACACCCAAAATACCTCACCTTTTTCCGCACACGAATAACAGGTTCATCATCTTCATCATCAATATCAGCTGGTTCTGCGATACATACATTAATTAATATTATGTGTTCTAATGAATGCCTCTCCCCCTTAAATTTTTCTTAATGACAAAGTAAGTGCAAATCAAATGAGTAAGAGAACACAGTATCCATTTATTTTAGTACGACATTAATGACAGGCTTTACAACTTTGCAGCACTAGAAAATTACTCAAAACAGATGTGGCTTATATAGATTACAAAAATTTTCTATCCTAACTGCACTGTGAAGACCCGTTAATGCTAGAGTGCATTCAGAATCACGACTACCATAACACATACCTCGACAATCGGCTCTGACTCTGGAGTGTTACTGCTGCAATTGAGCCTATTGTTTAATAGTGCGTGTATGCGTAAGCTGTGAGCTAGTCTGAGAGATTCGCGTGTGTAATACACGATGCACACATGGTTTGTCAACTCATGAAATGCGAGAATTCAGTCAACAGTTATAGTCTTTGATCTTAATTTCTGTGATCAAATTTTTCACCATTATTCAGTTAATGACATATCCACTAACCTCACTAATATAACGTTATGCAATAAAATTTACTTACAAGCTATCTATAGATAGCGAAGCAGGTTCGTGAATGATTGACTTCAAAGTCATTTTTCATGATTAATCTAGTTTTCTTTATATAAAAAACGACAAGCACACCTATTTTACATCTTCATCTATAGGTTGGTTGTTTCATTTTTTCTCAAAAGCGGCGAGCACATGGCGATCTCATTCCCGAAGGTTTTTGCATTGTCAGCTAATAGGCGGTGAATGAGGAGTACAGCGCTAGCAGAACGGCATTCACCGCCCAGAACTAGGCTAGGTTACCGACAAAGCTCAATCTGTGAATTATTCCAGCCATGGTCGAAAAGTTACAATTGCTGGGTTAAGTCAAGGAATTTTGGATTTTGTTTGGTTTTTTGATTTTTCTAGATGGGGATCCTGGCAACCCCAGCATCAAATCGAGCCCTGGTTACTAGTTAGCAAATAAAAGAATTATTTAGTTAGCAAACTCGTTTTGTTGCATACTAGCAGCCAATATACACTGTTGTGATACATAATGAAACGGAAAGATTACTAAATCGGACCACCACCCTAACCCTACTACTAACTCTAACTCTAACCTTTATTTGGTGGCTTGAAAATGTTAGGACAGCAAACCATCTAGAACCCAAATCAGCACATCCCATTAATTAGAGGTAAAAATCCATAGAGAAATACACAGATGTGTATATATATATGGCTCGTGTGCACACGAGCAGCACGTAAGGAGAACCCTAACCCTAACCCTAACTCACATGATCACTGCTTACTCAGTAAG
>Ga0049105_1001235_pt1 | contig 10944 bp, 17 predicted proteins | sample WorMetvaBAHAMAS1_FD_61260 | JGI IMG/M metagenome (GOLD analysis project Ga0049105, IMG submission 61260) | Worm MetaG Olavius vacuus BAHAMAS.1 | ecosystem: Host-associated > Annelida > Digestive system > Unclassified | place: Germany: Marburg | collected 2013-04-09 | reverse complement strand
TGCTGATCGTGCCCGAGAGCAAGGCGCGACGAGGAGGAATAGCCAGGCCCTATTGCGACGAGTCGCAATGCGGCTATCGGGTGCGAGCGGCGTGCATCGCGGCGAAATATTCACGTGTGATGGGTATAACTACCCACAATCCAACGGGGCATCGGTGTTCGGAGGGCCGTGAAGATGACAGAAACCGCCGCCAAGACCCAAGACAGCCGGCAAGCGATAGCAATCAGCCGCAAGGACCTGCCTCTATCCTGCCCCCACCCCCAGGACGAGGTGTGGAATATGCACCCCAGGGTCTATCTCCCCCTCGAGCAATCCGGGGAAGCGGTCTGCCCCTATTGTGGTGCGCACTACCGACTCGCGGACTGAGCCCGGCTTCCGGTGCAATGCCATTAAGTTGAGCCTCCAGGCCCCCCTCCCGGCGGGAGAGCGCTTGCCCCGAACGCAGCGAGGGGGTTGAGAGAGGGCGAAAAAAAACAGCGCACGATCGATCACAAACCGCGTCGGCAAAGTAAGAGAAAAAACGACGAATCACGCGAATCACGCGAATCCATTCGCGAGGATTCGTGCGATTCGTCGTTTTCTGTTCCGCATCCTGACCGACCATGACAAGCGGTCAGCAGCTAACTTAATGGCATTGGGTTGGGGAGAGGGGATCAAACAAGAAATGGGGACTAGGGGCTGTTGACATCCATCTGAACGCAGGCGATTGTGAGGAATGCTTGGTGCCGGACCAGGCGCAACGAGGGAGAATCGTCGACCTCGGGTGGGCTGTGCCTACCGGGCAGCACGCGAGTGGTGGGTACAGCCCACTCTACGAGTCACGGGTTGAGCCGACTCCAGCAACGCCGAAGTACCGACCAATCGGTTTGGCTCTTCCATGAGGAGCCTGCCCGTTCAAGGTTATCGGTCGTCGAGAGCAGCTGTACCACCGTATGAGCGAGCTTACGCACACCCTCCATCGCTGGACCCGGGCCGAGTATGACCGGATGGTGGAAACCGGCGTGTTTCGACCGGGGGCACGGCTGGAGCTCCTTGATGGGGAGATCATCGAGATGAGCCCACAGAAGAGTCTCCATGCAACGGCCGTGAATCTGATCGCGGAAGCCCTGCGCGGCGGATTCGGAAGGGGGTTCTTTATCCGGGGGTAAATGCCGCTCACGCTCGATAACGACTCCGAACCGGAGCCGGACGTGGCCGTGGTCAAGGGCAACATCCGCGATTACGCCGATCATCACCCGAGCAGCGCTATCCTGATTGTCGAAGTCGCCGATACCATCCTGGCCTACGACCGGCTGAACAAGGCCGCCGCTTATGCCCGTAACGCCATCCCCGAGTACTGGATCCTGAATCTGCGCGACCGCTGTCTGGAGGTCTACCGCAGGCCGAGCCACGGCACTTACGCTGAACATACCCGACTCACCGCGGGCGAGACCATCTCCCCCTTGGCGGTGCCGGGTCTGCGGACCGAAATTGCGGCCTTGCTGCCCTGAGCATCAAGCCTTTCAGTTGGTAGGTCGAGATAAGCACGCCCTCTAGCGCCTGAAGTTCCGACGCAAAACTCGCATACGCCCTAACCTGGCGCTCGTCCGCTTCGGATACGACATCCCGAACAAGGGTGCAGCGAGGTGGGGAAAGTACCGCCGCCGTGCTGCCGGCACGCTCCGAACCTCTCAGGCCCGAATGACCGCGCCGGTGCGCCCGTCGCGGATGGTGGACGGACGAGCGCGGGTCCCGCAGTGGCCGGTCAGGACGAGATCCACCTGATGGCCGAGGGCCGACCGCACCTGGAGGGAAGTACGCGCCGGCGGACGATCGCTGATGTTCGCGCTGGTGGACACCAGGGCACTGCCGGCAGCGGCGCACAGGACCGCCGCGATGGGGTGGGCGGTGACCCGCACGGCGAGGGTCGCGTGTCGTCCCCGGAGCCAGCCTGGTGTGCCAACACGGGCGGGCAGCAACCAGGTGTTCGGACCGGGCCAAGTCGCGAGGACAGCCTGCATACGGGCGGCGTCCAGCGGCTCTACAAAGGGCTCGATTTGAGCGAAATCGGCGGCGATGAGAATCAGCCCTTTGTGCTCGGGGCGTTGCTTGATGGCGAGCAAGTGTTGCACCGCAGCCCGGTCCCAGGGATCGCATCCGAGCCCGTAGACGGCCTCGGTGGGATAGGCGAGGATGCCGCCGCCTCGAATGCAGCGGACAGCCATCCGCAGCTTGTGCCGTCCGGGCAAGCCCTTGAGCTCGGTGGTCATGTCCGTATCCACTCTGGCTTTCGATCGCAAACAGGTACGGATTCCGAGTGCTGGTCAGATGCGGTCCCACCGCCGCAGCCGACCGAAGCTAGGATCTTTCAGGGCAAGGCCCGTCGATACCAGCCTCCGCAAAGCTCGCCATCCTCCGGTGCAGAGTGCAGGCGAGGCGCAGCACGGGTAGCGCAGATGCGGCGCCGCTGCCCTCCCCGAGTCGCAACCCCAGATCCAGCAGCGGTTCGGCGTCGAGCGCCGCAAGCAGGATTGCATGGCCCGGCTCACACGAGCTGTGTCCGAACAGCATCCAATCCCGTGCTCCGGGCAGGATACGGGTCGCGGCCAAGGCTGCGCTGGTCGCGATGAAGCCGTCGACAAGCACCGGAATCCCCAGCTGGGCCGCGCTCAGATAGGCCCCGGTCAGGGCCGCGATTTCGAAACCGCCCACTCGACGCAGGGCCTCGAGGGGAGTATCGGGCGCGATTCGATGCAGCTGCAGGGCACGCTCGATCAGGGCCGCTTTGCGTGCGATGCCGGCGGCGCCGAGACCGGTACCGGGACCGGCCAGTTCGGAGGCCGGACGTTCCAGCAAGGCACAGGCCAACGCCGCGGCCGCAGTACTGTTTCCAGTCCCCATCTCGCCACCGATCACCAGCCGGCAACCCCGATCGTCAACCGTGCGCTCGACCGCCGCGCGTCCGGCGGTCAGGCAGGTGTCGAGCTCGGCGCTCGACATGGCCGGTTCGCGTGAGAAATCCTTTGTAGACGGGGCGACGCCGACCAGCCGCACCGACGGCGGCACCGGATCACAGGCGATCTCGCCCACGGTGCCGAGCACGATCAGCTCCAGGTCGGCGGCGAGGGCCTCGGCCAGCACTGAGATCGCGGCACCTCCCGTTGCCATATTGGTCACTATCTGGGCCGTCACGCTCCGGGGATAGGCCGAGACTCCGGCGTCGGCAATCCCGTGATCGCCGGCGAAGACCAGGATCCGTACCGGATCGACCGTCGGGCAGACCTCGCCTTGCATCGCCGCCAACGCGATCGCGACCTCCTCGATCCGTCCGAGCGACCCCGGCGGCTTGGTTAGCCCTGCCTGCCGCCTGGCAGCGGCGTGGCGTGCACCCTCGTCCAGGGACCGCGCGGGCTTGGACAGCCAGCTCACGGCAACCACCTCTCGGAAACGGACACCAATCGGACGCTGGTCAAAACCGGCTTACCGTAGCGCGCGCTCGACGGGCCAGGAAACGGGTAGTAGGACATAAGGGTCTTCCTCGCTGATACATTTCGCCAGTGCGGGACCAAACGCAGTGTATCATCCATCCTCGGCAAAGGGCTCCAGGACGATCCCCGGATTCGTGACATAGCCTGTCGGTAGTGTCATACCTGCAACTACATGTGAATCGTTCGGACGCGCGGAATCAACGCCGGATATCCTTCAGGGACTCTTCAGCCATGGTGCGAATCTCCGCCGCCACGCCGACCAGGGCCTGCAGACCCTGGTCGGCCGCCCGCAGGGCCAAGGCAATAGGTTGCAACAGCTCGGCGTGGGGGGATGTCTCCAGCAAATCGGCCAAGGCCGGCCCCCGGCCGATGGCATGGCACTCTCGAGCCTGTTCCTGAAGCCGGAACAGGGCCCAATTACTCCCCGTCGCGGCGGCCGCGGCCAAGCGCTCCAGGGCCTGGCCGGCAGTATCCCGATTGCCCAGCCAGAGCTGGGCTTGCAGGATCAGATGGACATAGTCGATAACCAGCGTATCCTCCCGCGTGCTTCGCGGTTAGGGGGCTGACCCTCACCTCTTGCGCATCGCCGCGGGCCACCAACAAGCGGTCCGGATTGGCGAGTGGGTAGGGATTCTTGGGAACCAGCTCAATGGCCTGGCGATAGGCGTCCTCCGCCTCCTTGGATCGGTTCAGGTCCCGCAGCAGATTGCCGAGGTTGAACCAGGGCAAGGCATTTTGCGGATCCAGCTCGACAGCCTTGCGGTAGGCGGTCTCTGCCTCCTCGGGACGGTTCAGGTCGTTATTCAGAAGAACGCCGAGGTTTGTACCAGAACCGGGCATCTTTTGGATTCAACTCGATGGATTTGCAGTAGGCGGCCTCCGCCTCCTTGGGGCGGTTCTGACCGCTCATCAGGTTGCCGAGGTCAAACCACCCGTACCAGGCATTTTTCGGAATTGCCTTCCGATCGGAATCCTCCACCTTTCCAGGAAGGCTCAGTACCTCTTGCAGCAGGTGGCGTTCCTCGCAATCCTCCGGCAGGGCGTCGCTCAGGGCCAGGGCACAGTCCGGACTCCAATCCCCGGCGTGGGCACCACGGAACCGGTCCAGGCTGTGCCGGGCCTGGCGCCGCAGGTCGTCGGCGCTGGACCAGAGGCGCATGAATTCCACCAGCCAAGTGAGGCGACGGCGGGTACGGCGGGGCGTGTAGCGCATCAGGTACCAGACGTTGAAAAAGCGCTCGCTGGCCTGGTAGCCGACGCGGTTGGTCTTGGCCAAAGACACCTTTTCCACCAGCCCCCCGGTCGTGAGTCGGCTGAGCTGGCCGCTGACGGTGGTGGAGGGGAGGCCGGCGGCTTGGGCCAGATCGCCAGCGCCGATGGGGTCCCAGTACTCCATCAGCAGGGCCAGCAGCTTGCGGGGTTGCTCCGCGATCTGTTCCATACGCGCCTTGTAGAGGGGGGTCATCAGATCCAGCAGGACCTTGAGGTCGCTGTGCACGTCTCCCTCCCAGCCGGCTGGCCAGCAGCTCGTAGAGAATGACGGTAATACGGGGAATTACCGCCGGTGAGGGTGCGCAGGCTCCGTAGGCGTTCCGGGCGGGCATCCAGGTTGTGTTGCATCGCTTGTTCCGCTTTCTCGCCCCGCAGGCCCGGACCGGCGCCGAAGGTGCGGGCCAGGGCGAGCAGGACCTGGCGCATCTCGTCCAGCTTCAGGGGCCGCAGCTCCAGGATCTCGAAGAAGTCATGAAAGGCGTCCTGGTACTGGTGGTCGGCCTCCAAGACTTGGTAGCTGGCGCCGAGCCAGAAGATGGCGGGGTCGTGGGTGAGGGTCTTGCGCAACCGCCACAGGGGGGTAGCGCCGGGATCGGTGACGTGTCCACGCCGGGTCTCGGTCTGACCTAGGTTGGCGAGCAGCAGGTCGCTGCTGTCAATGGGCAGTAGCAGGCGCCGTTGCCGCTTTGCCGTCCAGTCTTGCAAGAGGGTGAGGGCGGCGCCCTCTCGCTCGGCTGGAGGGAGTACTTCGATCTCCCGGACCCCGGCGTCCAGATCCGCCAACTCGTCCGGTGTCGCCCCTTGGCGCTCCAAGCGGTCGGCCAGGGCGTCCAGGACATTCATCCAGAGCTCGGCCAGGGTGGAGGCGGTGTATTGCTCTTCCGGAAAGGTGAGCGGGACCCAGTCCGTGGCCAGTTCCGGGTCGTCCGCCACCGCCAGGGCGATGCGCCGCAGTAGGGTGGTCTTGCCCATGCCGCGATAGCCGGTGATCAGCAAGTGTTGGGGCACCTTGTCGGGCGGACAGGTGCGGATACGGTCCAGGGCGGCGGCGAGCTCCCTGTGGCGGACGACGAAGATGGCGCGCAGCTCATCGTCATCCCACAGATGGGGTCGGTCAAAGTGCTACGGATCGCCGTCCCCTTCGATCAGCCTGGAATCCATAAAGAGCCAAAGCCTATTCTCCTATTTAGCTACTGGACGCTGGCCCTTTGCTGGGTGCTATCCGCTTTTCCGGTACAGGCCAACCTCCGAATCCACGGTCTCAAGGCGATCGATCCTTCGGTGGTCCGGGTCGAACCCCAGCCGCTCAAACGGACCTCCCGGCCTGAAATACGGCGGCTCCACGTCTGCCTGCGCAACGTCTCCTCCGCCCCTTTCCCGAAAGACACCATTCTCCTCGCCTTCGAGATCAAGGCGCCGGAAGGCATTTTGGTCGACAATGCCCACGCCGTCAGCGTGGAAGGCATCCCCTATTTCGAGCTGGATACGTCCGATTTCGGCCCTGGGCGTGCGATCAAGATCAGGGTCGAACTCGTCAACGAGATCCAGCGCCAGCTGCTCGAGCAGAGACAACGACCGCCCGGATAGTGGCAAGCGTACCGCAAGGCCAAGGCCCTTTGGCGTAAACTGGAATATAAGGCGACGGCCTATTATCCGGGTTCTGTTCCCATAGCCGACGCTGGGGCCGACAGCAACGTTTTGACCGGCACCGAAAAGTCAAGCTCGACGGCAGCGCCAGCTACGATCCGGGCGGGGGTATGCTCAGGTTCGACTGGACAACCGCCGGTGTCCCGGCGGGGAGCACTGCCGCGTTGAACGATCCGGGACGGCCTGATCCCATCTTTATACCCGATGTAGAGGGTGATTACGTCTTTGCACTCACCGTCGATAACGGGCAGGTAACCAGCGTGCCGGATCAGGTTACCGTCTTCGCTACTCGCATCGATGCGCCGCCGAATGCCGATGCCGGACGCGACCAGGAAGTGCCCTATGGGGCCACAGTAACCTTGGACGGTATACCGGAGCGATGATCCGAACGGCCTGCTGTTGACCTATTCCTGGTCTTTTAGGACTTCCCGAAACCAGCGCCCTGACGAATGCGGACATCACGGACAGCAACAGCGCCGAGGCCGGGTTCTTACCGGACGTATTGGGGACCTATAGCTTGGATCTCAGGGTCGATAACGGCAGCCGATCCGATACCGACGGCGTTTCGATTTCCGTCCTGGCAACGAATGTACCGCCCGTTGCGGATGCGGGCACTGATCGTGCCGTCAGTCTGGTGAGGAAATAACCCTCGACGGCAGCCTGAACCGGGACCCGGATTCCGGGCCAGCGCTGATCACCTACCGGTGGAACCTCGTCGCACGGCCATCCGCAAGCAATGCGGCAGATGCCGATATCGCCAATGCGGACCAACCGATTGCTCGTTTCACACCGGATGTGGAGGGCAACTATATTGCCCGCATCGATGTGGATGACGGTCAATACCAGGACGGCGACAACACCTCCGTCTTCGCCGACGGCACGCCGCTGACAATCAGCATCACATCACCCGCCGAGGGCGCTACCGTCGAGACGACCAAACCCACCATCACCGTTACGTTCAGCGATGAGGGCACGGGCATCGACCGCGGTTCTTTCCAACTCCTGCTCAACGGTGCCGACGTCACCGGTACGACCAGGATCAGCGATGGCGGCGCGCGCTATACACCGCTTGTCGACCTCCCCGGCGGCGATAACACGGTCACTGCCAGGGTCGCGGACCACACGGGTAATCCGGGTGAGGATACCAACACCTTCCGCATCTCAGTCTTCCGTGCCATTGCCGACTGCGGCCCGACCACCGGAACCGTGCCACATACGGTCACCTACCGCAGCCGTGGCCAGTTCACCGGCGGCAGCATCGTGGGCTACCGGTGGGACTTCGACGGCGACGGGACCTACGATTACAGCTCGGATGCAAATGGAACCACTGCCCACACCTACGGCACGGTGGGCGAGTTCGCCGCGCGCTGCCGGGTGACCGACGCGGCGGGGCTCACCGAGGTCTCGGGTGAAATCAACACCAAAGTACGCCCCCGCCCGCCGGAGTCGCCATCCGTTACGGCGACCGCATCGCCCACCAATGGTACGGCCCCGCTCACCGTCGCCTTCGGCGGCAATGTCACCGGCGGCGGGACCATCGTCCGCTAAGAGTGGGATTTCGACGGGGACGGTACTTACGACCACTCCTCCGCCACCTCGGCGGTCGTCAGCCACACCTATGAGGTCGCCGGTGTCTTCGCCGCCACCCTGCGGGTTACCAACGATGCCGGCTTGACGAGCCTGGACAGCATCGCGATCACGGTGAATGTCACGGTCAGCCTGTCGATTCCCGAAGATACCTTCCGACCCGATGCCGGCGAAACCGCGACCATCAGAACGACTCTCACCGGCACCGTGGCGGCGCGGGTGCGGATCCGCAACAACGTGGGCATCGAGATACGGACCCTGGTCGATGAGACCCGCGTGGCCGGTACCTATAACGACCCCTGGGACGGCTGTGACGACGCCGGAGACCTGCTGCCCGACGGCGACTACTATGCCATCCTCGAGCTATGACAGCGGCGGTGAGACCAAACGGATCGACCTGACCGACTCCACGGGAGGGAGCCGGTACAACCCAGCGCAGAATAGACTTCCGAGCCGTTTCGATCCCTACGAGAACGATCCGCTTCCCATTACCTTTACAGTGTCGAGTAACCAGGGTGCATCCGGGATACTCGCATTCGTCGGCCTCTATAACACCAACACCCGGTTGGTCACCCTGCTGGATCGCAAGCCCTTCGGGGTAGGCACCCACACCATCTATTGGGATGGCCTTACCAGTAGTGGTTTCCTCCCGGACAAGGGCGACTACCGGTTGGCACTCACCGCTGTGGACGGCTCCGGCGCCACCTCCTTGACCCGTTACATGCTGCTGAGGGTGTTCTACTGATGAAACACACGCCCCTCGGTTTTGGTCGCGGGGTACTGCTGGCCCTGCTGCTCGGAAACGGCATGGTCCTGGCCGAAGATCTGCGCATCGAGCACTATGTCGAGCTCAGCATCGCCCGCTTGGAGCTGGCGAAAGAAAGTTGGACCGCGACCTGACAACCCCCCCCCTCACGCCGGAGGCGATGGCCGCACTGTTCGCCGGCTACGGCATCGAAGAGAGCGACTATCTCGCCTACGGGGGCACCAACCGAAAATCGATTGCTGCCTATCTCGCTGCGCATCCCCAGGCGAAACAGCGCATCAAGGCCCTGAGCGCCCATATCGACCAGGCGATCAAGGAATAAGCGGGGAGATCCTGCCCATGCGGACGCGAATCACATTGCTGCATTTGCTACTGGGACTTGTCCTCGCGGTCTTGGTCGCATCCCCGGTCCAGGCATTTCATTTCCCCTGGGACCAGGAACACGACACCTTCCGGCCCAATCCGCCGGACGACAGCGAAAAGCCGGAATGTCCGCACGAGGACAACCGCTGCGAGACCGGCAACCCGGTCGACATCGGCGCCGGAGACAAAATCCAACGCTCCGTGGACTCACCTTCCCCGGCTTTGGTCCCCAGCTCGCATTGATCCGCGCCTACCATTCCCAGGACCTCTCCAACGGGTCTTTCGGCTTCTGCTGGCATTCCAACCTGACCGAACGGCTGATCCTGGTCACCGACGGTGAGACCAATACCGCTATCGCGGTACAGGGCAACGGCAAACGCAAACGCTTCACCCAAAAAACCGACGGCAGCTGGGCCTCGGCCCCCGGCACCTACCAGACCCTCACCGTAGCAGCCGACGGCAGTGCCGAGCTACGCGGCAAGCAAGGGACCACCCGGTTCTTCGATCGCGCCGGTCGGCTCACACGTATCGAAGACCGTTACAGCAATGCCTTGACGCTTACCTACGACACCGCTGGCGTCATCGCCTCGGTCACTGCCGCGAGTGGGCGCACCCTGACCTTCACCAAGGGTGCCGACGGCCGCATTGCGGGCGTTTCCGACCCATTAGGTCGGACCTTCCGATATGCCTATGACGCCGAAGGGCGATTGACGTCCGTCACCGACCCCCTGGGCGGTGAGACCCGCTATACCTAATCATGACGACGGTAATCTCCATACCGTCGTGGATCCCCGAGGCAACACCGCTATTACCCTGAGCTATGACGACCAAGATCGGGTAACCCGAGAAGTCCTGGCCGATGGTGCGACCATCAGCTTCAACTATGTCAGCGATACCGAGACCCGGGCCACCGACGAGCGCAGCAACACCACCGTCTATAAATTCAATGAAACCGGAAACCCGATCGAAATTACCGATCCGCTCGGGCGTGTCACCCAATCAACCTGGGATGCCAACTACAACCGCACAAGCTCGACGGACGCCCGCGACAATACCACCACCTACGAATACGACGGCTCGGGTAATCTGATCAAGACGACCGATGCACTGGGGCAGGAGACTCGCTACACCTACGAGCCCACCTTCAATCAGGTCGCAACCGAGACCGACCCGGACGGCTTCACTACGACCTACGCCTACGACGGCAAGGGAAATCCGGTCCGCATCACCGATGCCCTGGGCAAAGTCACGAGAATGACCTACGACGGACGCGGGTTGCTGGCCTCGACCATAGACCCGCTCGGAAATACAACGGCCTCCGCTTACGACACCGCCGGCAACCTGATCAAGTCGACCGACGCCCTGGGTCAAGAGGCCACCATGACTTACGACGGCGTCGGCAATCTGCTCAGCCTGACAAACGCACGCGGCAATACGACGACGTTCGCGTACGACGGACTCAACCGGCAGACGAAAATAACCGATGCCCTGGGTGGCGTGACCGCGCTCGGTTACGATGCCAACGGCAACCGGACGCAGATCAGCGATCCCAGGAGCAACGTCACCACCTTCGCATACGACTCACGCAACCGACTCACCAAGACGACCAACCCGCTCGGCCATACCGAGACCCGCGCCTACGATGCGAAGGGCAATCTGGTTGCTATCACCGACGCCAACGGAAACACCACCTCCTACACCTACGACAAGGCCGATCAGCTTACCGGTAGAGTAGAGAGCAGGTTCCCGTGTCCGTAGATCCAGCCTATCCGTTGCCGCCCCTTTCGTCTGGCGGTGCCTCACGAGCCGGATCCTAGCCACGGACGCCTGCTCCCCCTCATC
>Ga0049105_1001234_pt1 | contig 10952 bp, 4 predicted proteins | sample WorMetvaBAHAMAS1_FD_61260 | JGI IMG/M metagenome (GOLD analysis project Ga0049105, IMG submission 61260) | Worm MetaG Olavius vacuus BAHAMAS.1 | ecosystem: Host-associated > Annelida > Digestive system > Unclassified | place: Germany: Marburg | collected 2013-04-09 | reverse complement strand
ATACGACAAGAAACCAGAAAGGTAAAAATATTTACAATTATTCACATTATGTCAAAATAGGACTCCAGCAGATAGATCAAGATTCAAGAACTCATCATGAGACCAAAACAAGACTGTTAGGGAAAATTTTTACTAGTTCAAAATCAGGGACTCAATCCTGGGATTCAATCCCGGGATTGGCATTTTTCAATCCCGAAATCCCGGGATTGGAAAAGAGGTCCGGGATTGCAATCCCTAACTGTCATGTGTGAAATTGCATGAACCAACTAAAGTGAAAAGAGGACTGATTTATAAGTCACTGGTGAGATGAATTAAAAGTTCATTCCAGAGAAAAGGTGATGGATAACTAAATAAGCGATTTGTGACTTTTAAAGATTAGTAGGTTATCGATCTAGCACAAAGGATGACGACAGATTACTCGAGTGTTACGACTGACTAGAGGGGGTTGAACAGTAATCAGTGTACAGGTATGTATTTAGAGTTTAAGAGCTTTGTACACGACAGAAAAAAGCTTTATATGGCATATGTTCGTTTATTTTAAGCCAGTGCAGTAGTAGTAGCTGATTCATGACCACCGTTCAAGGTCAAGAAAATCAGCTTGTAGCAGCCAGTACATGGTGACAGATCAGCACTGAGTGACGGGTGCACAGATAAAGTACAGTACATTGTCAGATCGCATCAGTTCTTGGCGGAAGACGGGAAGAGAAGGCGCATTCTGAATGAGTAAACTGAAAATATAGGTGATGTAAGAAACGGGCATTAACAACAGCATATGCAGATTGTAGAAATGCTGCATTCACAGTACTTAATACATTGTTCATGTCCTCTGCTGCATTCTCTCAACGTCTTGAGACTAAGGCACGAGACCAAGGCAAAAAGTAAGGCCAAGCCAAGACTGGGATAATACTTAGTTTTATATACAAGACTGAAGCGAGCATTAGAGTGTGTGCACCTCTACTAAGTTCTCTAAATTCTAACTCTCAATAATAACATCTGCAATTAAATACATTAGTTCTTCCACAGTGCAAAGCTACATTAAGCCATCCGTGATGTGTGTAAAATATTTTTGTTTATAGTGCGCCGCCACTTCTGTTCTTCCACCAAAACAATCATTTTTTCACCCACTCAACATTCAACCTTGGAGCCTCAATGACTGCCTTTCATCGACAGCTAAACATATTCTTGTACATATCAAGCTTCATCGACCACTAAGTCGACTTAGCTCTCTGTACTCACATCTTGACACTGACTCTGATATCAACATCCTTGTTACATCGATCAGTGTGTCTGCGTTAAGTGCCCCTGCAGCATCTTTGTGATAGCATTACTTTAATCAGTACATTTTAGTAATAACTGTAATAATTTAGAGGTTAACAGACTGCCTAAACTCACATACACACACGACCTCTTTGTTACTCAACAAAGTATAAATCACATCCAAACATCATGATGTCCACAGCACCAATAGCACCAATAGCAGCTTTCATGTTTTTCAGTTGTAATAATTTTGTAATAATGCACTATGAAACTGAGATTAATGCAGTATCCAGTCTTGAAACATAAGTAAATTTAGCATCATCAAGCAACACAGGCTTTCCGCCGTATTTCTCATGTGATCAAATATACGTGTGTAATTATGTATGCATGAAACTGGTTATTTACATGCCAAATAATAATCGCTGTCAACTCATTACATGTACTCTTGAACACTTCTGTCATAATTTTGTTATTAAATGTTTTTTATCTGAACACTATAATCTCACAATCTGAAACAAAACAATTAGACAATGAAATCGTTATTTGCACAGGGCAGACACAGACAAACCTCAGTTTCAATATGTATAAGGAATCTTTCCTTCACAATTACAACACATTGAAGCATAGTACCTTTCAACACTGACTGGATTAAGACCCTAACACACAGCAAATAATGCATCATATTCCATCATTACATATGACAGTTTTCAATGTCATGTTCTAGGTTTACCTATGTGTCAGCTCGTGGTCCCCAATTGTCTCCATGAAAATCGAGATTTCTTTACTCAAACGTGAAAAAATCCTACACAGTATATCTGCTGATGCAAGGTAATGCTGTATGGCAACATACACAATGATAAGTTCACTTCAAAGACAAGCTAAAGATGTTGATAGCACACTGTTGCTATCACACTTTCACTTCCTCGACTCCCATCTAGCTTGCACGCGTACTATCATCAGAGTTTGAATCTGAACTGTCAGAACTTGAATCTGAACTGTCAGAACTTGCAGCAATATCATCAACATATTTCTGATTATCCACTTCCACACTGGCCATCCTGTCCTCGAGAGCTCCAGCCTGCACCAACAACACAATGCAAAACTATACACTGGGAAATTTGTCAATTACGAAATAAACAGGGCTGCCACTTCTTTGTGACCTTGAAAATCAGCATCCTTCTATAACATTCCACAACCACTATCCATATTTTCTTGGACCTACTGATCCAGCTTTAAGGCAATGATTAATGCAGTGCTTCACTTCACTGACATAACAAATATTAAATTTAAAAAAAACACATATAACAGATTCTAAGTAATTATAAATGTTGCAAGTAATATTTAATTATCATGTTCTACTAATGTGGTATGTAGCAACCAAGCTATAATATTCAAAGCAGTTTTATGGACACAACACTTACAAATTCACATAATTTTGATTTGACATAGACAGTTTGTTTGCATTTCTTCAGCTCATGCAACTTCTCATCTAGATGCTCTTTCAGACTGTTCCCTTCTGTTAAGCAAATTTCTGCACAGTGTTTGACATTGCTATCCACAATTTTTTTTACCTTTCACAAACTCCAAACCATCCACATTAAATTCCATAAATCTGAATAACCTTCAAAAACCAGGGTCATTCCAGGACTGGAAAATGCTACTAATAATAATAAGAAAATTTATAAATGCGCACATAGTCAAGCATTAAGCAAATTATAAAATTCAAGGACTTTCCAGGCTGAGTGACAGTGAATCAGAGCTATCAGTGACATCACACACACAGCAATATCACAACATTCTCATCCTGCTCCACAACAGTTCAGTGTTACTATGGCTCAGAAGTGTCACAATCCTGCAGATACCCATAAACTCAGAAGTATTATGGCTATACATACAAAGATCAAAATTTATTTTCTACTGCTGCCACATCCATGTATTAGTATACACCTAGTTTCTCAAACTGCTGGTAGTGGCAGCAGTAGTAATAATAATATTAAAATCTACAATAAACATGTACAATAAGCGAAAGCATGACTCTCATTCAGAACTCAATCTACATCAGTAACTTTAACAGTAACAGCACAGTATATGTTCATTGAACAGTATATGCACATGCTTACAGGCCACGGAACTGTTTTATCATTGGTGATAGCGAGAGACTGCAGCGCTTGTAAACTCCGCACCCACAAGCTGTCAAACGTCAGCCCATCATCGAGTGCATCATTGTAACACTGCAAGACGTCCGACCAAACGCCAAGTTCACCTGAAAACAACATTTTGAAAATTCCAATTCTGCTTTCAGTATATGTGAATTGTGAAACTACAGTGTGCATCAAAAAAACTGATCCTGCTACATTTCTGACTGACTTCAGTAAGTCTTGCTAAATGTCACAATTCTGGTACAAATAACAATGATCTTTACTCAGTTACAATAACCTCTTTGCAAACTGTTATAAAACGGGAAGCAGTCAAAAGTTTTAATAATGGCAGCCATACCAAGTGCTAAGTCACTGTAAGTGTCATGGGAAAAGTGCACTGCATATCTGCATAGCAGACTGTGCTTTAATATAGAATTTATATTATTTTAAGTTAGTATTTTTGTGACTTACAACGTCATACTTTCTTTCAGATGTCTGAAGTCAACGACCTAACTTTTTACAGTCGACGCTACACTGAATTATTTCTTCTGGGCTAAGAAAATCAACAGTTACAGTCAGTCTTGTGAAAAAAAATAAATGAAATGAATACATTTCAGCAGCAGCAGATAGTTATATGGAAACGTGAGGCGACGTCCTTTGTCTTGTCGATGAAAACTGATGACATTATTCAACACTTCTTCCTACAACACACAAATATCAATATGAATTAATGTTAATATAAACTAATGCATTAGAGCATAAAATATTCAGGAAGTTTTAAACTTCAAAACCCTGTAATCCTGACATAATTAGCTAGTTGCCTAATTAATGCACAGCGTTTTCCGGCATACCGCCCTGCCGCAGACGACAACTCCTTGATTGGCTGCACAGGCCACGACCTGACAGATGATTGGTTGCTAGCCAGTACCCATTTCGTTGACAGCCTATGCCTCTTTCGGTGCTCGTTTTGGTGTGTTCTTTTATTGAACCAAATATGTTTTGAAAACAAAGTACCGTTCGACAATACCACTCTGATTTATCTGATAAATCTGCTCTGGAAATTAGGGTTAGGATTTAGGTTTGACTCAGAGTTGCACTATTATAGCATTTTTCACGGAGAATAAGGAAAGACTAAGTGAGCACCTTATTTTCTGCAAATTTCACGGACGGTAACAGAACGCACCCACACAATAAAAATTACATATTCTAGGAGTGCCTGTGCATAAACTAGGCAACTAGTTAATACAGTGAAGTTGTACTGCAAGGCTAGTGTGACAGAACAGTGATGGTCAGCTTCCCAGCCACAGAGTGTCACCACATTTGTGCCAGTGCCAAATTATACCACATGGCAATGAAGGTACATGTTAAGTACGTACATGTATAAGGCCCTCTAAAAGCAACAGTCACTAGGTGCCATGGCCCTCAGCACAGCAAGGTGCACCTTCAGCAATTGATGAAACTCCAAGGGAATAACTTCAGAATCACACAAGTGGAGAGTAGGTTTTTCCCGAGACGCGGTCCAGTGACAGTAAATGATCAATCACCCAAATTTGTGCGAGTTCTCAGAACCTTGCACATAGCAACGCTGAATGATCGAAGTTGTCGGCGGCTGGCAATAGTGGTAAGACGACAAGACACCTGCCAACTACTGTGTGTGAACAACTTGCCCAGAGTGATCACATAATGACATAAAAACATGACGGCTGCAAGTTAAACCTTCAATCTCTTGACTGTGAACTGGACAATGTAACAAGTACAACAGCACATCAATATAAAACCGAGTAAGTAAGTAAGTAAGTAAGTAAGTCAGTGCATTTGTATTTGGTGCTGGAATCTCATAATCATGAGAGCTGATACTTAGACAATATGCACTGAAGCCAACCTTGTGCAGCTGATATGCATGCTTTGTGACATACGCAAGACCAACTGATTCCCTCAACTCACCAAATTTCTACACAACACAAACAGCAGGTCAACCACAAACTAATGCACAGTGTTAGTTCAGTTCATGATAATTACTAATGTTTATGTGCTTTTCACGCAGTTATACAACCAACATACGAGCTCAGCTGCAATGCAACACAGAAAAATCACTGCTAACATTACATACTTGATGGCATAACCCTTCACGGCCATCAAAACTGTACCAATAAATTCGACATCTAGTGAGTGAGTGAGTGTGTAGAGTTTGACATTCAACTTAACATATAAAAAATTAATACCGATATGGACACGTGTCTTTCCAGGCAATCAACTGCAATGGTACTGACAAACAAATTCACAACAACTACAAGAAAATATGCACAAAAACTAACCCGACTACATATTAACAGTAGTTGAAAACATGCCAAAAACACACACATACGCATGCAAGAATACTGTACACTAATGAGCCTCTGTTCACCTGTAAGAATGTGCTTAGCGCATTGTGCACAACTGTGATACACAATACCATTAATAAGTTCTTATTCTTTTGTCTTCACCAATCATCACAGCACAGATGATGTCTACTAGGCAGAGGGGGATTAAGTCTACATTGCTTTCTATTAGTGATCTGTAATCGGTAGAAATTTTGGAACTTATGAACTCTCTTCCACTGAACTGTCAAACTGCTCCATCCTTTAACACATTTAAGATCCGTCTTAAGACATTTCTCTTTGATTCGGCATAACCGCACTGTAGCACGCGCCTCTGTACTATGGCGCGATATAAATTTTTTGATTGATTGAAATTGTGGATAAGTTGACAGTTATTATCATGGACTGTGGCGTCTATGCGACGGGTCTCATCATCACAAGTGGTACTTCTTGTGGGCAAGAAACCTGATCCGTGAACAACACATCTGGTGGCAGATCTGGCACTCGGAATTGCTGGTGGATGGTGGACCAGACTTGTGCAGATCCCATTTAGACTCCAACTCCTATTATTATAGTTACATGCTGACAGTTATTTTTATTGCTGTTTGTCACACGAGAAGAAGTTATGCAAGTAATACCGTTGCTAGTTCTTTCACTTTGTCCATCTGTTCCGTCAACATGTAATAGTTATACAAAGTGCTATGAACTCGTGGATTTTTGCTTTTCTCAGCACACTCTATTGCCATCGACTCCACTAGAAAACAACATAAATACACTAGTCATTAACATTTAGTATAACTCAGTCACACACATAAAAGTTCAATAAGCCTACACACACAAAATACTATAAACTAACCCTACCACAAACTAACCCTAGTTAAGAAAAAATACATAAAATGTAACACTAACAGGCTTAATTCGCTTGTAAGAATTGCTATGTCCTTATGACTGCACAACTGCGTTACACAATAAAGCACAGAACTGAGAACACCTCTGATAATTTTCTCTCACCTTTCAGACAATCATCACAGTTCAGATGTTATCTACTGGAGAAAAGGGACAACAGACATCACGAATGAGCTGCATGAGCCGTTGAGATCATCATATATACAATCTCTACAGCTGTAATTTGAGATAAGATGCTACAGGAGAATATTATAAGTTTGTTGAAAAGACAAAGTCACCAACAGGATTGTCAGAGGAAAGGTAGAAAGACATTGCACAATAGCAGACTTGATAAAGCAAAGCAAAGGAAGCTGAAGGTGTTTTGATACACCTGCAGAATGAAAGACAACGTCTAGTGAGGAGAGCGATACTACAAATGACTGGAGGTGATCGACCTGCATGAGCAAGAAGATGTGATGACATCACAGACTGGTGCAGCTGTACGAAGGGTGTTCAAAAAGTTCGTAGACTGACACAGACAGCTACAAGATACGCATATCATATTTTGTCATCTTTCAACATAGGCACCTGTAACTGAAATGCACTTTGTCCAGCGTTTCTCCAAAGCTCTGATTCCGTTGTAGAAGAATTGTTGTACTTGGTCTTCTAGCCAGCCATCTGTCATGCAGATAACGTCCTCGTCGTCAGAAACTTTGTGTCCTTTGATGAATTCTTTCAGTTTAGGAAACAAATGGAAGTCACTTAGAGCCAGGACAACGCACCTGATCACACGTCAGCTCAAGCACTGGCTGTCATCCAAAATGCTGGCTTTGAACTACTCCGTTACCCACCGTATTCGCCATTCGTATTCATATTGCATGGCAAATAGCTGGCTGGAAGACGAAGAACAACAATTCTTCTATATCGGAATCAGTGCTTTGGAGAAATGCCGGACTAAGTGCATTTCAGTTGCAAAAAAACTATGTTGAAAAGTGACAAAATATGATGTGCGTATCTCGTAGCTGTGTCTGTCTACAAACTTTTTGAACACCCCTCGAACATTGCCAGAGGCTGTGACCAAAAAAATTGGAGACTGATCACTGGTCTCAATTGCTCATGCAGGTCATGAGTTCCAGCGAATGAACAGTGAATGGTTGTAACTGGCTCAAACTTGCAGATACTGCAATAACCAGTGTTCGGTTACTCATTACCTTTTACAGTAATGAGTAACTGTAATGATTTACACTGTCAAAAATGCAACGAAGTGACTAACGTGATACGCTACTTATACAAAGTAATGTAACAAAATATTAGAGATAATTACTCATTACCTTTTTAATTCCAGTTCTGAAGATCAGTTCTGCTTTTGCCAGAATGTTTAGACAAACAGCTCCAAACGTAGTTATTTTTGTCCCAATATTAGTGCTCTTTACATTTTATATACGCTTCTTTGGTGCAAATTACACTGTACACTTTCGTTGACCTATGGCATTTACGAGTTTCAATAACATTTTTCAATCATGCTACTACACTGAAATGTTAAATGTAACGACAGAGTAAGGAATCACTTCCAGAATGTAACCGTAATGAGTTGTTTACGGAATGGACTTCCCCAACAGTGCATGCACAAAATGACTACAACAACTGCCACAATTACTGCAATGATGAGTTGCACCAATGATCGCACTGCATTAGGCATATTCATCATGCAAAAACTTGCTTGCACTGCTTCCTGACTATGCAAATGGACAACTGAACAACTCACATTTGTTAATCAGTGCCGGCTGTCTCTCAGCAGTACCTAGGAGTGCACCAGTTGACAAGTAGGTCTGTAAAGCAGCAGGTGTTTTCTCAAACTTGTCCAGGAATTCTTCCAATGTGTTGCTAATGAACATTAAAACAACGGCCATAACAAAGCATCAAACTGCAAACGAGTAGCTCAATTATTACTGGTTATCAGTCAACACAATGAGCGATGTTAGAAACTGACAGATGATGTCCTCGTCACAATAAATGTAAATTTTCTTGGTTTACAGGAAGAAAAACGCCAGAACTGCCGGGAACACTTTGTGCCTTAGTCTAAAAGCATGATATGATACGATAATGTTTTAACAAATCAGGAAAATAAATGGGTGAAAAGACAGAAGGATTACAAAGCAAAGTGATCAGCTGCAAACCGAAAGGCAGGCCAAAGATAACGCGAAAAGAAGTAGTTAACCGATCTTAAAGCATGCGCTGATACATAGAAGGTGCAATGGTTTGCAGTAGTAAATAGCAAGGTAAAGGTAACCAAACTGACAGCATTGACAGTCAGCGGCTGATTTCTGTGATGATACTGGTACCAGGTAATTAGCAATGTCCTTAGAAAAGAGCCATAAAATTAGTTCGTTGCGGTACTTTGTATGCATCAGCCATGTCAACATCTCAAAAGACATTCATCTAATCTACACAAAAGATATCAGTACAGAAAAATGGCCAAAAACCACACTGTGCCAAACAACAAGCAAAGCCAGTGACACTTGCTTCTGCCACTGTTGTCTGTTTTAAGCAGCTTGAATATACAGAGTGGTCCAGAAAAACTGCACGAAGTTTAATGCACCGTCATAATTCAACCGCAGTAAAATCACACGGTTTTCACCAAAATGCTCAGAAATTAACTGGTAACAGGAAAAGTGGGCAAATTTTTAACACTGTGATTAAATATTCTTTGCCTGACAGCCGGTAAAGGAACTACTTAAAAAGCGTCAATACTGGCGACATTTTCAAGACTGTCATGACAGAATAAAAGTTTGCAAAAAGTAAACGTTACAAAATTAACGGAAAACATTTCCACCCTAAAAATGACCAACTCCGTTGCCCGTCTTGGCTACGGTGTAAGTTATTAATCGACTTGATATTTGAATCAGTTCACTCCGAACGACGTCAATCGCTACCACTCAGCATTTTAGCAAAGCTAGTAGACTCAGTTATTCGTAAGAGATTAAACAGCATGCCATTTCCACTGTCTCACTGGAAACTCAACAATCATTTTTTCAACAGTTCAGCCTTTTTCAGTTTGCAAAGTCTTTATCAGCAGTCGATCTTCAACTGTCAGAGGCATCATGTTCATATGCAGGGTGAAGTCGCTTATAACATGTATCAATTCTGGATGTTTATCAAATAATATTTAACCAGTTGATACAAATTTTGCATTAACTGGTAGACAATGATCTTTCCTGAGCATTTTGGCAAAAACCATGCGATTCCACTGCAAACGGTTGCAGAATGATGGTGCATTAAACCGTGTGCAATTTTTTCTGGACCACTCTGTACACAGCTCTCAAGAGTCCAGTGCAATCTTTGAATCATCAGTCTGTCCTCTGAGTCTCTCTTGACTTCTGATTCCATTACTGTCACTATGAAGGAATGTGGTATACAGAGTGGTATTTCTGTCCTCACAAACTGGCTAAAGTACTGCAACTTCAATTTTGTACGCTAGCCAGAAGACATGCACTGCGGTCTTGGCTGGAGTCAATTCTCAACATAATTCTATACATCATCATTTCATATGGAATCCTTCAACGGCCAGCAGTTTTCACCATCCATAACTCACATCAAATACACAGTATTTGAAATTATAAAACATTAAATGAGTTCACACTCAGACATGAACTGACCTATTAAGATGAGCATGCATCAGAGAGAATGCTGTAAACTGCAACAGATGCCTCGGTGTGCTAGACTGTTCAATAGCCGCTATGCACTCAGTGTTGCCAACTGCTACCAACTTCTTTACAAAGTTCTGGAATGCTACAACAGCACAAACCATGATTCAATAAGCAGCAGTCAGGAACCTAACAATTCTGTTGACTGCACCAAGACGATCAAAAACATCTGTACAGCAATGTTGATACAACTTTCACCTTGGATTGCACAGATGTGCAGATAATTATTATTACTAGACACAATGACGAGTTGCATGGTGGCCCAACAAGTACGTGTCGGACTTGGAATTCACAGGTCGTGGGTGGCAGCAACCTTAGCCAAGTTGTTCACAGCCTTGTGCCTCTGTCACGAAGTACAAAACTTCGTTAACACGGACTTCTGGGGACTGCCCTAGGATGTCTGTGTTAACTGAGGTGTGTGTTATCTTAAAACTGAACAAGATGCTCAGCTATCGCAGAGACCGCGCTGCAGGGTGAGTTACAGTTTTCGACAAAAGTAGAACACTGGAACTGGGAGACAATGATTTACGGACATTATAGGTCTATCTTCAACCACTGTGATGTAATCGGCCTGAAAATCTGTCGAATTCCGTAAAAAAACGCAAAATAAG
>Ga0049105_1001233_pt1 | contig 10952 bp, 8 predicted proteins | sample WorMetvaBAHAMAS1_FD_61260 | JGI IMG/M metagenome (GOLD analysis project Ga0049105, IMG submission 61260) | Worm MetaG Olavius vacuus BAHAMAS.1 | ecosystem: Host-associated > Annelida > Digestive system > Unclassified | place: Germany: Marburg | collected 2013-04-09 | reverse complement strand
AGAGCAAATACAAAACGAACATCATACGGATACTCCACATGGAAGACAAAATACGACATGAACAGTAATTCAACACAGTCAGCAAAACACGCGGCATCATATACTGGAAGGGCAAGGTGATCTCTCTCTGTGAGCTGTTGCGTTGCATCCTCAATCGTTGCACGACCCTGTACCATGTACATGGACAGCAATAGAAAATTTGTCGTACGTTTCTTAGTACATTTTCACGTGCACAGTAGTTGGAACCCACCTAACACATGGTTCCTTGGGCTCACCTGAATCTACATCACAAATGGCATTTTAATTGGTTCCACCGTTTTGCAGGGCTTGTGAGTGTCCAACACACAGACACACTTACAGACCATTCTACATGTAATAATAGGCCATATCTAGCTATGCAGTGCAACCTAATAAAATGCCATGTAATCTAAACATCAACAGCAACAACATGTATGGCCCTTTGTCTGGACTACCCGGGTAAGCCTACTAGAAAAAAAACAATTACCCACTCACACCTGTCTTGGTCATCAACCATCCTTTAGCAGCTTCCTCCATCTACTACAATCCATAGCATTCTCCCTGTTCAATTTACGTACTTGACAGTCTTGTCATCTATTCCTAGTCTCTCTCTCAACTCTGCACTTGGAACTCTACCTTAACATCACACAACAACAACACCAATTTAACAGCCCTTTGTCTGGGAGTACCCCGGTGAGTCGGTAGCAAAATGTAAAACGAATTTGAATTATACTGAAACAAAGACAATGAGTGGCAGTGGCATCAGCCAGGCCATATGCAAGTCTGCATCTCGTTCCAGACAGCTAACCACGCCAGCAGCCCACTACTCAAGATTTTTTTTACAAGCCAGATGCACTTTCTGCAGCCCATCCAACAGCGCCAAAGCACTGAAGGTAACTTAACGTCTCACAATGAATATGATAACATAATACAAATATAGTACAGCAAGCATACAAAAATATATACATACTTCAATATCAACGAAAATCAGATCAGCGACAGCTGTCGGGGAACGCCTTGGTCGTTTTATGCCACGCTTTGGAGGTGTCGGAAGTAGAAATGGAAGCAGCCGGAATGAAGCAATTGTTTTTTTTCTGAAAGCATTTGCATTACATGTAAGTGAAATACATGGTTGTATAATGTGTATCAACATAGTTCAAGTATGAAAACAAGATGCTCGACTATCGCAGAGAAACCACACTGCAGGGTGCGCTAGTTTTGGCCAAAAGTGGACGACTGGAACTGGGAGACAATATTTTACAGACATTATAGTACTATCTTCAACCACTGTGACATAATCGGCCTGCAAAGCTATCGAATTCAGTGAAAAAAAACGCAAAATAAAGGTCATTCAAGGCCATCGAGGTCGGTACCATATCAAAAGCCTGTATGCGACTTTCTATTAGTGATTAACAGTAACTGAGACTATCTCATACCGTTTCAGAGTTATCTCAGCTTACTGTTCAAATTTCGGACAGTTTGCATTTTTGAGACACCCTTTGGGGGCTTAGGGACAACGCATGATGTTTATCTTGGGCTCATTGGAAAGCGCGCAGTAGACTTCCTGTTATTGTTAATTGAACTTTTTCGCTATGTGTTACAGCTGAGGTGCTACGAGCGAAAATAGATCGAAAATTGGCGATTTCGCTCCAACAGGGACCGGTTAACCAAACATTTCAGGTAGAAGGGGTCGCCTACACCAACCATTCTTTTTTTCAGAAAACTAGGCTAAATGATCTTTCGTATGGTACAACAATATGCACAGATCTTTCTTCCGTTTTGTCACAATCCACGCGTTTGACAGACTGATGGACGGACGGACATAATTCTCATCACTAGACCGCGTCTGCATTTTGCAGCGCGGTGAAAAATAAAAAAAATGACGGTGCACGTAATGCACTAACAGAATGAAGAACCTGATAAATCTTAAATTTCAGGAAAACATCATCTCAATGTATACAGTGACCTGGAGCTGAACATGAAAACTCACTTATGTTAGTTCGTTACCAAGATACAGACATGCATTGATGTGTTGTCTAATATGGTGATACTGTTTACCGTCATTAATTTTGTCTAGGTTTATGACATTCTTATTAGGTCTATATGCAGATATTTTTGGACGGCAAACCTTCATCTTCGCAGCTGTTGCAACCTTGCAGAATCGCCTGCAGATCGGAGTCAGTAGGAAGCAATGATGCCTGACGAAATATTGCCTCTCTGTAGCATGGTCACTTGTCCCGCAATCAACCATCACTTCCAGGATGCAAGGCTGCAAACTCTTCCTTAATCTGCATCAAAATTTGCCATACTACCGATAATTTATGTAGCCTAATTGTTGGGTTTCTGTTGGCAAAAACCTGTTACTGCGAGACATGAGGTTTTAAGTAGAAAAAAACACAAAGCAGTAGATTTTCTCATAGAATATCAGGAATTCTTCCATATATTACACAATAAACACTGTCACACACCTGTACAATGTACATTGTCAATAACATGACACTTTGCGTAAAATGTGTAGAAACTGCATCTGTGAGGCTTAGGTATGATTATAGTTATTATGGTACATTTGGCCTACCAAAGTCTCCATTTGACAGGCATATCGATCGGTTCACGCCTACAGGGGTCATGACTGACCAACACACAGATACAGACTGACAGACCATGCTATGGTTTACAACACTGACTGCAGAAACTAGTCAACTCTAAGAGTAACTGCTAACTGCAAATAGCTGAATATTACAGAAATTGCTAAGGACACATAAACCACCACACATCACCACATAAACATATGGTACTCACAGCACTGTTAAAGTCCTGAAACCGAGGATAACGACGAATTATATCTGTAATGGTTGGTGATACTGCCGAAATCCACGCTCGCCGTTCCTCTCGTGTGTCAAACATCAGTTCAAGAAGTTCATCTGTATTCGTCCCATTCGGACGCCGTTCACGCAACAGAGCTTCTTTATCTCGGACGTTCTGTTCTACAGGCTGCAGAACCTTAGTCCTGAGAATGTGCAAACACATACACTATTAACAAGTAGTCAAAGAATTTCGACAAAAGGCTGCATCGCAGTCTACTTATCTGCAGATATGCCACAGCCACACCACATAGTCCCTATATACTTTACACACATCCGGCACATTTACCCCAAAACTGCCCCTTCCTGTGGGCAGGGGGAGCTAGACCTCATCTAAAACATGGTTCCTCTGGCCCATCCAAGCCTCCAATCCGACCGGCACTACAGTTGCTTCACGCTTGCATGCGTCACGACTGACCAACACACAGACTGACAGACCACACTACGTTTGCAGCGAGAGGCCACAGTAGCTATGCTATCTGTGATGCAGACTAATAACAGACAGAGTACCCACTCTGTTACTCTGTGACCCCTTGGAATTTCGCGGAGACCTTTGGCATCAGAAAATTTGACAATGCACTATCGTACGGCTTTGTGTAATTCTACGTTCAGCCATTTTGGTACAACACCGGCACGTGACAGATGGAGAAACTAATGGACAGACGTAAGACGACACCATATACAACATTAACATAGCGTCACACGATAACAAAATCAATGCCTGTGCTAGTGCAGTATAAAAACATATTCAAATATGGTTTATGACCTCTTTTTAGGGTGTGTCCACAACGTATTTATGTCACAGTTTCTTGATCGTCTTTGTCTGATGAAGTGTTCCAGAAAACCAGTGTGTCCAACTGGATCATAGAAAATTTCCTGAACAGTAGATTACAAACAAGTGTTTTAAGGACTATAGCATTAAGTACAATAGCAAAACGTCAATCAGTGCAAAGAGTAATAAACGACTCATGCCCCCATAGCTAGCGGCTGCCATAGCCGAGGGCCCTCACAACTGTAGGTAACCCTAACCTTAACCCTAATCTGTTACCTAACCCTAACACTAGCCCTTAGCTGTGGGGGCCCTAACTCTGGCGGGCCGTCACTGTAATAAACCTATCACCAGGGCTCGCAAGTTTTTGCCACTAGGTGAAAAACACCATTTCTTTCTGTGACGACAAAACAGTCTTATTGTAAGTTTTATATAACAAGGTGAATGCAGCTCACAAATCCAGATCCTTCTTTGCCTGCTAACACTGGAAACGTCTTCACTATAGACTCAGCCATACGTAATTTCTCCTGTTTTGATGGATGATCAACACTGAAACACAACACCACTAACTACCCTAATGTGGACAGCAACATCGATATACACTATTTTCAAACAACCTCAGCTAACACAGAACGACCATGTGATGTGCAATGCAAGTTCAAACCTTATTGACATGTAATAACAACCAAAGTGGCATTTAGAGTTACTACCCTAAATTTTAAAATGGGTTACGGGACCCTAATCATAACCACTTTGGGAAATTTTTTTGAGGACGAGAAATTAATATGACCTGCATGTGTACAAAATTAGAACATTCTTGTTTCAGCCTATCCCTATATATTCAGGGGGCTGAAAAGCCAAATTCTGGGCTGTAAAACCAGAAGTACATTACGTATCTAAATGCCGTCACAGCTTGCCTAGTCATAACTGGTAACTGCTTACACTACGTAAATGCTGAGATGGTCCCGAGTCAACTGGCACTGTCAAGTTCAGTTTTCGAGTTATGCGTCCGGATGGACAGACAAACAGACCGACAGCGCAGCGTCAAAGTACTACAGGAGAATACATACATACGCTAGCTACATGTAATTAAGCATTTCAACTCACTGAATGGAGTTCTTCATAAGATATTTTCCAAGCACCTTAACCAAAAATATTCTTTCCTTCCGTTCAGGTTTGGTCGAGGCCATCAGCTTCTCAATCAACAATGCCCCATTGACAGATCCTTTATCGTACTTGCGGAGCACTTCTTCGACAGGATATAACTGAAATATATATCAGCACGTATCAGCAGTGTGGGGCAACTGCATATTTTCAGTTCAACTGAAACTAAATTTTAACTACAAAATTTAGTTAAACTTTTAGTTGCAACAATTTTTCAACAATTTGTTAACTAAAAATATTTAGTTGACCTTTTATCTAACTAATCCAAACTTTTTTAAACCTGTCACATAAGGTGTTACTATAAATGTACAGCATATGGAACTAAAGTCATTTCTTGCACACGACAGTAAGTAAACTCACTGCTTCACTTACCACATATGTTAAACCTTCAGTATTAATGACTTATAGTAATAAAGTAGTAATATCTAAGTTTATATACCGTTAAAAACAGGAATATAATGGGGGAGTAGCATGCTGCTAGCCGCTGTACCAGATTGCTACACTGCCAACTGCTTGGCTCGACAGACATTAGAGTCCTAGCCCAGATGCCTCCCAGCTCAGGCTACAGGACAGCATCTGAGCATGAATGGTCTCACAGTGACAGAAAACTAAAGTCAATCAAGCCTGAGGCAGTTCAGCTACAGTGCACTTTTCCTTCCAACTCCATATACTCACATGATGACAGCCACATTAATATTATGTCTAGCACAGCACATGACTTGATGTTACCGGCAGACTGGCAACAGCTGTGGATGCAGGTGGCAGCAACTCATCTTGAGCAGTACTTGAGCAGCCAGGGACTGGCGAGCAATGCTGTGCTGACTGCTGTCGCAGCCAGTTCAACAGCAGCAGACGTTGTCCCATTTTGAAACCAAGCTCCTTCAGTGATGCCTCATCAATTAACTTGAATGATTCCAATGTTAGCTGTTCTTCTGTTACACAGATATGTGTGTTTGTTTGTCTGTCAAGGTCAGAGGTCATGGTCAACCCTAACCTCAATCCCCCTACTTCGACGACCTAACTCCAGGTGCCCCTAATCCCAACACCAGAAAAAGACAATGTGAAGCAATTTTAGCAAATGAAATCAAAACCAGTAATTAAAGTATGCTGCTGACAAAATGTTCATATTCACTGTTAAAGATATTTAACAATATTCACAACACTGAAACCCCAGCTTTTCTCTTCTACTGACATGCAGTTGCTGAGCTCAATCAACAGATGACCAAACTGGTGATCCAACTATCATTACAGTGGCAATCTCATGGCATATTTACTAACATTTATGAAGTGAAAACTCCAGGTGCCTATGTATGCTATTATATTTCATGATAAAAACGACTGATACAAACTGTCATATTTAACACAGTTCACATAGACAAAATGGCACTTTTGTTTGCAAGGACATATAAATATTCTATACAAGCCAGTGGTGTCATTAAAGGAGTAATAAATATAAGTAAAATAAGAATGTTGACTGTACTTAGTTAACACATTTCTACACACCCCAAGTTTGTGGGAACCATGCCCAAAGTCATTTCAGGGGGTCACAAAATCACAACTGTTGTGTCGAGAGTCGAGACCCAAACCAATGCTAATTTAAGGGGGTTATCTGCATTGTTATGTTTAGACTTCATACGACATTTAATCATATGGTAAATGAAGTAAATATACCTTGAATCCTTGCCTCGACCTCGGATGATATAGGGCCAACAACTTCTGCAAGTGCAGCAACTAGACCGCCATCCATCATTATAAATGACAGATATCTAACAGAAATGCATAGACAACAGAGCGAAAGCAATTTCTCAAAACAACTACATACTACATAGTTCTTGGAGCTGTCATCTGTACACATAACATATTTACATAAACACCTACACACTCCAACATGCTACACTACAGTCATTTGAATATATGGTACTGTAATCGGATGAAGTGCTGCCGTCTTCCTTGAACGGTTTTACTGAACAAACAAACAGCATGGTAATCAATCAAGTCATCAAATGCAACAATCCTGTACAGTGGCGACTGAGGATAGTCCACCCTGTAGCTATGGTAGTGTGAAACAAAAGTGTCAGTATGCAACGTCTGAAGAACCATGAACCATTCAGAACAATCTGGCAAACAAACAAACTGTTGAATCAAACCAAACACTGGCATTCCAGTGTCATCAAAATCTACAACAACATAAAAGCCTTCTTTGTAAATGACGGATGCTCTTTCAAGACTGTTGGTCACAACTATGTCATCAGTCATCTTCAACGAAAATTTCTCACATAACATGGCAGCATAACTCAGACTGAAAATTGCAACACACACATTTCGACCTACAACAACAAAGTCTCTAACATGAGCATTTGACATTTTTGCATAGAGAGAGTACTGCTGCTGACGATAAGCTAAAGTCTTGCACACATTGGTAAAATTACATATAATATGTGCACAACGTTTGAAAAAAGAATTTTTAAGTTCATAGCACATGCAGTCCATGCCAATCAGTGGTCCACTGTGCAAAATTACTGATGGCAGATGAACAAGAAGATGATGTTTTGGTCTCAAAGCAACTGCATCATTTCCGACACAATACAGCTGCTTGAACGTTGACAAGTGTTCGGCGATCAGTTCTCTCAAATAAGACACCATACCCAATGTAAACCGGCGAGCAAATATTATGTCAACCATTTCTGACAAATGTAACAAAAATAACCAGTGGTCATTGACAACTGGTACCACATCCCCCAAAATGAGAGGCAAATACTTCAAAAGTGCCCATGACTGGACAGCCTTCATGGAAGGTAAAATACGATGACCTGGCTTCTCGAGGGTATTCAGTTGAGGAGGTTTATTATGTTTGTCAACATTAATTACACTCCAAAAGTTTTCTACTTTCACTCTCAAATCAGCCAGTGAAAAATAACGCTGCAAACTGCACAGAGAATACAAAGTACAGCCTAGTTCAACAGGAACTATTCCTTCCAAAACAATGTGCATAATGTCAAGACAGTAATTATCAGTAACATGAAAATCAGGAATGGTGTTTAAAATACAAGGATGCTTCACACCACGAGAATGATGGCAGTCAATGTTAAGACAAACTGGCTACATCTTTATCATATTCTTCAGTTGTGCGACGTTCAAAATCCTCTTCGTAAAATTTTGTCTGAATGTCATCACGTGTTGCAAAACACATCGTGCAGAAGTGATCACCAGAAAATGACTCAATGAAGCCAAATATGCTGTTTAGTGCAAGATTATCACAAGAAACTTGCCCTAAACCAACATATATCTGTTGATTTCCAATTACTGGAAAATTTTCATTAAAGCCATGCGTACTCATTACTCAAGTGTTTCATCTCATCAACAAACTTACCCAAAATACGATCAAATCCATAAACTTTGATGTCCACAGAATATGCCAGACACAGGAGATGAACATTTGCAAAACATGAATTATACACATTTGGCAAATTCTTTACAACATAGTAAAAGACACCGACATTATACATAGATGACTGCCCACGAAGAGGATTGGTAGTCCCCATGCCATCATAAAACAGTTGCAGCACAATTGAAAATTTCGACTTATCACTGAACAGTGAATGATTCTTGTAACGTAAACCATCTTGAAAATCTACCAGCATTCCAGGCATACAGTGATCAGCCAACAGCAACTCCACATAATTCCTGTTCTGAAGCAAGCTACGTAAGGTAGATTCGACAGACACATATTCAAAAGTGTCATACACAAGAACTGGATTTTCACGAGTTTCAAAGCGTTGTCCCACAACTACAGTTTCAGGTTTCACTGCCAGTGAGTGACATTCAAAAAATTTGTCCTGTCGATATCTAGTTGACAAAACCTTTAAAGGGTTATGCAACGTTTCAGCTTGTCGCTTCATTTTCAATTCTACCTGTTTTAGACTATCTGCAGAAATGTCAGACTGTTTAAGAGTATTCAGCAATTCACTTTGGACACTTGCAACAGTACGATCCAGTATGTTATTAAAAGAATCCATAATAACAGGTATCACACTATAAGGAATACTGCTGTTAGCACGCAACGATGCCGTTAATGAAGCAGCTTCAGTCTGAATATCACTCAAGCAGTCAACTGCACTTTCAATATGCACAGCAGGTATATCTGCCACATTGACATGACTTTGAAAGATGTCATTGAGGCCAGATTGTGAATTAGAAGCAGAAGCTTTATCACTAACTGTGTAATCAGTGACAGTGGCAAATGGTGAAGTGTTGTGATATGCTTTCAAGTGTCGAATGAAATTAAATACAGTAGTGAATGTGCTTTTACAATTATTCTGACAACATTTTATGGGACATGGTAACTCACCATCACTGTTGTGGTGATGCAAATGAGACTGTAACTGTGATATAGATACAAAAGTAGCAGAGCAAACATAGCATAAAAAATTACACATACTTAAAGAACAGAAATTTACAATACCCGTAGTCCTCAGCAAGCTTTCACTGTCACTGACTACAGAGATAGTGATATAGCTTCAGCTTCTAATTCACAATCCAGTGATATAGCTTTCAAGAACGGCAAGTCAACAACTCCTAAAACAGTAAACACATCAAATTGTACTGCAGTGGCAGCCATGCACCACCTGTATACCAGTAGTAAACCACGCACAGTTGCCACATAGTTGAAAATGGGTACTTGTCCGTTAATTAACCCGAATTAATTTTCGACTTAGTTAACGCTAAACCTGGCACTAACCCTACAAACCCTACTACAAATTAATTCGGGTGAATTAACAGACAAGAACCCGAAAATGTCTTACATATATGATGTTACAGGAAAACCCTTCGTGCCACGCAGTGGCTGTCCGAAGTGCTGAGAGAATCGCCAGTGGACTACAAAACTCCTCTTATGGGGAGCTATACTGTTGTACTGACTGTTGGAGACATGTAAGCAACAGATGATCTAGGCCTAATACTGCTTTTTTCGCAGTCTAACTTGTAGTGATCTAACTGTTCGCCGGGTGGCTTGTTCGATGAAGCTAATTCCAGCGTTTTTTTGGCTTCGCTTTTGAAATAACGATCTCTTGTTAGCAGACATGGTCCAATGTAGTTCGATGTGGTCCGATGCGGTAATTAGTCATACCTCAGGTTATTCGACCTTCAAGACTGTCTAATATTGGGGTACGGTAAAATACAGAATTGCGGAATGGCAATAGGGTTCGGGTTAGAGTTAAGGGTTAGGGTTAGGGTCATAGTGAGGGAATGGGTTAGGGTCAAGTTTAGGGTTGTATTTTGCAGCAATACTGCGCAATTTCTCACAGTTTTACACATTCTGCATTGCGGAGATGCGGAATGGGTATGGCGGTTAGGGTCAGTGGTTAGGGTTATGGTTAGCATTAGGGTCTACACTGATTTTATTTTGCAGAAGTATCCCACTATTCTCGGAATTTTACGCATTCCACATCTATATTCCGCATTCCGCATTATACACGTACCCTCGAATATTCTGTGCCCGCACGGAGCCACTATTTGCCGTCTATGATGGCTCACGCCGCTGTCGGCAGAGACGGTCGTCTCAAACGGGACCCCTCAAGGCACGAAATTAAATGAATGAAATAAAAGTGCAATGATTTTAAATGCGTTCGAAAATCGACTTAGAGCCTGCTTCGTCTAACACACCATGCAAACAAATCCAGCCGTTTAGCACGACCTGTATGGCCGCCACTGTCGTAATGTTCCAACACAGTGATTCTATTCCATCAACATATGCCAGATTGTCGCAAATATATGCATAAACTAATAATAAATAAGAGATCTACTATGATTAAAATACATACCACACCACCGACATGACATAAAACCGGAAATGAAAACCGAAAAAGAAAGTCTTTCCGCTGAGACAATACGAATAAATAAGTAAAACATTCTGTAACGCTACATTAGTGTAGTTTTGTGGGTCGGCTACAATAACTGTAGTTTCTGTAGGCTACACATTTTAACACTGTGTAACCGAAGAATTATAATAATACAGTATTTTAAAACTAAAACTATTTTAAAACTTACAAATTCTAATAATACAGTTTTTAAAAGACACTAGTTCATGTCTGCGAATGCAAACGTGAATTAGCGCATTGCAAAATTAATTAGTATCAAAATCG
>Ga0049105_1001232_pt1 | contig 10955 bp, 10 predicted proteins | sample WorMetvaBAHAMAS1_FD_61260 | JGI IMG/M metagenome (GOLD analysis project Ga0049105, IMG submission 61260) | Worm MetaG Olavius vacuus BAHAMAS.1 | ecosystem: Host-associated > Annelida > Digestive system > Unclassified | place: Germany: Marburg | collected 2013-04-09 | reverse complement strand
CTTGCGCCGCAGCTCCCGGAGCTGCACCACCGACAACCGATCCACATTGGCGCACAGGCTCCTGAACCGCATCCCGTCCATCTCGATCCTCCCCGAAAGACCACGTTCACCAAATGTTCCAACAAACTTGCGCGACGATCAGCACGCAAGGCAGACACGACATAGAATATCGTTTGAAATCAATGCATTGACCCCATGCCCAAGTTTGGACAAGTGCACCCTCACTCCGCCGCCATCCGCCCCGCCTTGACCAGCATCGGCCTGAGATACCGCCCGGTGTGGCTCGCCTCGACCTCGGCGACCTCCTCCGGGGTGCCTTCGGCCACCACCCGGCCGCCGCCGTCGCCGCCTTCGGGGCCGAGGTCGACGATCCAGTCGGCGGTCTTGATCACATCGAGGTTGTGCTCGATCACCACCACCGTGTTGCCCTGCTCCACGAGCTCGTGCAGCACCTCCAGCAGCTTCTTGACGTCGTCGAAATGCAGCCCGGTGGTCGGCTCGTCTAGGATATAAAGCGTCCGCCCGGTGGCCCGGCGGCTGAGTTCCTTGGAGAGCTTCACCCGCTGCGCCTCGCCGCCCGAAAGCATCGTCGCCTGCTGGCCGATCTTGATGTAGCCGAGGCCCACCCGCTCCAGCGTCTCCAGCTTCTCGCGGATCGACGGGATCGCCTGGAAGAAGCCCACCCCGTCCTCCACCGTCATGTCGAGCACATCGGCGATCGAGTGGCCGCGATAGTTGATTTCCAGGGTCTCGCGGTTGTAGCGGGCGCCCTTGCAGGTATCGCAGGTGACGTAGACGTCGGGCAGGAAATGCATCTCGATCTTGATCACCCCGTCGCCCTGGCAGGCCTCGCAGCGCCCGCCCTTGACGTTGAAGCTGAACCTTCCCGGCTTGTAGCCGCGCGCCTTGGCCTCCGGCAGGCCGGTGAACCAGTCGCGGATCGAGGTGAAGGCGCCGGTATAGGTCGCCGGGTTCGACCGTGGGGTGCGGCCGATCGGCGACTGGTCGATGTCGATCACCTTGTCGAGCTGATCGAGCCCGCGGATGGTCCGGCAGGGGGCCGGGTGCAGCCGGGCGTTGTTCAGCCGGTTGGCGGCGGCCTTGTAGAGGGTCTCGACCGTCAGGGTCGACTTGCCGCCGCCCGAAACCCCGGTGATGCAGGTGAAGGTGCAGAGCGGGATGGCGACGTCGAGATCCTTGAGATTGTTCCCGGTCGCCCCCTCCACGACCAGCGCCTTGCCGGTGCCGGGTCGGCGGCCCGACGGGATCGGCACCTCACGCCGCCCGACGAGGTACTCGCCGGTAATCGAGGCGGCGGAGGCCATGATCTCCTCCGGCGCACCGGTGGCGATGATCTCGCCGCCATGCTCCCCGGCGCCGGGGCCGATGTCGATCACATGGTCGGCGGTGCGGATCGCCTCCTCGTCATGCTCGACCACGATCACCGTGTTGCCCTGGTCGCGCAGACCCTTGAGGCTGTCGAGCAGCCGCCCGTTGTCGCGCTGATGCAGTCCGATCGACGGCTCGTCGAGGACGTAGAGCACGCCGGTGAGCCCGGAGCCGATCTGGCTCGCCAGTCGGATCCGCTGGCTTTCGCCGCCGCTCAGCGTGCCGGAATTGCGGCTGAGCGTCAGGTAATCGAGCCCGACATTGACTAGGAACCCCAGCCGCTCGCGGATCTCCTTCAGGATCGCCGCCGCAATCTCGTTCTTCTGGGCGCTGAGGTCGGCCGGGACGCCCCGCACCCAGTCGAGCGCCTCCTTGATCGAGAGCTCGGTCACCAGACCGACATGCCGCCCGCCGATCTTCACCGCCAGCGCTTCGGGGCGCAGCCGGTGGCCGCCGCAGGCGCCGCAGGGGCGGTTGGCCTGGTAGCGCTCGAATTCCTCGCGGATCCAGCTCGAATCGGTATCGAGGTAGCGCCGCTCCATGTTCGGGATCACCCCCTCGAAGGGGCGCTTGATCTGGTAGACCCGGCCGCCGTCGTCGTAGCGGAAGCTGATCACCTCGTCGCCGGAGCCGTAGAGCATCACCCGCCGAGCCTCGTCGGGCATGTCCTCCCACGGGGTGGTGTGGCTGAAGCCGTAATGGGCGGCCAGTGCCTCCAGGGTCTGGCGGAAATAGGGGGTCTTCGATTTCGACCACGGCGCCAGCGCGCCCTGGATCAGGCTGAGGGACTCGTCCGGCACCACCAGCCGCTCGTCGAAATAGAGCTCCACCCCCAGCCCGTCGCAGGACGGGCAGGCGCCGAACGGGGCGTTGAACGAGAACAGCCGCGGCTCAATCTCCGGGATCGAGAAGCCGGAGACCGGACAGGCGAAGTTCTCCGAGAAGGTGATCCGCTCCGGCTCCCCCTCCCGCGGGGCCGTCTCGATGATGGCGATGCCGTCCGCGAGCCCCAGCGCGGTGGTGAAGCTGTCGGCGAGCCGGGTCTCGATCCCCGGCTTGACGACGATCCGATCGACGACGACGTCGATGTTGTGGCGGAACTTCTTGTCGAGGGTGGGCGGCTCGTCGAGGTCGTAGAACGCGCCGTTGACCTTGACCCGCTGGAAGCCCTGCTTGCGCAGCTCCAGGAACTCCTTGCGGTACTCGCCCTTGCGGTCGCGGATGATCGGCGCCAGCAGATAGGCGCGGGTCCCTTCTTCCATCGCCATCACCCGGTCGACCATGTCCGAGACCTGCTGCGCCTCGATCGGCAGCCCGGTGGCGGGCGAGTAGGGGGTGCCGGCACGGGCGAATAGCAGCCTCAGATAGTCGTAGATCTCGGTCACCGTGCCGACGGTGGAGCGCGGGTTCTTCGAGGTGGTCTTCTGCTCGATGGAAATGGCCGGCGACAGGCCCTCGATATGGTCCACCTCCGGCTTCTGCATCATCTGCAGGAACTGCCGGGCATAGGCGGACAGCGACTCGACATAACGCCGCTGCCCCTCGGCATAGATGGTGTCGAAGGCGAGCGACGACTTGCCCGAGCCGGAAAGCCCGGTGATCACGGTCAGGGTATCGCGCGGGATGTCGACATCGACCCCCTTGAGATTGTGCTCGCGCGCGCCCCTGACGGAGATGAATTTCTGCTCGGCCATCGCCTCAAGCCTGATTCCGTGCCCGGTTCAGAGATAGCGACTTGCCCGCAGATTGCGAGTCGGGATTGTCGCCCGGCCAAGTGTAAACAAAACACGAACATTCGCAATGGTTCTTCGCGGCGGCCGTTGCGCCGCCATATGCGAATGCGCTTCTATGGCCGGCACTGGTGCGTCGGGGGCGACGTGCATCGGAACATCCCAGCGGAGGCGCCATGCTGTTCTTCCTCACCCTCATCCTCGCCTGCCAGCTTGCTGGTGAGATCTTCGTCGCCGCCACCGGGTTGCCGGTGCCGGGGCCGGTCTGCGGCATGGCGCTGCTGTTCGTCGGGCTAATCGCCCGTGGATTGCCCGTGATGCTGGAGCAGGTCTCCGACACGCTCCTCAGCCACCTGTCTCTCTTGTTCGTTCCCGCCGGGGTCGGGGTGATGCTGCATGCCGGACTGATCGGGCGCGACTGGTTGCCGATCTCTGTGGCGCTTGTCGCCAGCACCTTACTCACCATCGTCGTGACGGCGGCGGTGATGTCCCGGCTCGGCCGAGGGAGAGACGAGAATACGGGAGAGAGGGATGCGTGACATCTGGGTCTATCTCAGCGCCAGCCCGCTGCTGCACCTGACGCTGACCCTGGTCGCCTTCCAGATCGGTGCCTGGCCGTACCGCAAGGGCGGGCACAATCCGCTCCTGAACCCGGTGCTGATCGCGGTGGGCAGCTGGTGGCGATCCTCAGCCTGACCGGCACCGGCTACCCGGAGTACTTCGCCGGCGCCCAGTTCGTGCATTTCCTGCTCGGCCCGGCCACCGTGGCGCTGGCGATCCCGCTCTACCGCCAGTTCGAGCGGGTGCGCCGCTCGGCCCTGGCGCTGATCGTGAGCATTCTGGCGGGCTCGCTGACCGCCGCCGGTTCGGCGGTGGGCATCGCTTGGGCGCTCGGCGGGTCGCGCGACACGCTGATCTCGCTGGCGCCGAAATCGGTCACCGCGCCGGTGGCGATGGGCGTCGCCGAGCAGCTCGGCGGGCTGGCCTCGCTGACCGCGGTGCTATTGATCCTGACCGGAGTGCTCGGGGCGATGTTGGGCCCCCTGGTGCTGAGCGCCCTCGGCATCCGCGACTGGGCTGCCCGCGGGGTCGCCATGGGCACCTCCAGCCACGGCATCGGCACCGCCCGGGCGCTGCAGGAGAGCGAACTCGCCGGCGCCTTCTCCGGCCTTGCCATGGGGTTGAACGCGCTCGCCACCGCGGTGCTGCTGCCGATCCTGTCGCGGTTGCTGTTCTGACCCTTGCGCGGACCGGCCGGGACGGCGAGGATTGCCGGCAAAGAGGGAGGCACGCATGGAAAAGGTACGGATGACGCTGGACGAGTGCCGAGGGCTCGCCACCGAGGTGCTGAGGCAGAACGGCTGTGATCAGGCCAACGCCGATGCCATCGCCGCCACCGTCACCGCGGCCGAGCGCGACCGGGCCTTGAGCCACGGCCTCTTCCGCCTGCCGGGCTACGTCACCTCCTTGCGCAACGGCAAGGCCAATGGCCGCGCCGCGCCGCGGGCCGAGCGCATCGCCCCCACCGTGGTGCGGGTCGACGGCGACGGCGGCTTCACGCCGCTGGCCCATGCGGTGGGGCGGGGACCGCTGGTCGAGGCCGCGCGCGAGACCGGCATGGCGGCGCTGGCGATCCGGCGCACCATCCACTTCGCGGCGCTGTGGCCCGAGGCCGAGGCGCTGGCCGAGCAGGGCCTGGTCGCCCTCGCCGTCACCTCGTCGCCGCCCTATCTGGCGCCGGCAGGGGGCAGGCGGCCGTTCTTCGGCACCAACCCGATGTCCTTCGCCTGGCCCCGGAAGGGCCGCCCACCGATGGTGTTCGACCAAGCCTCGGCGGCGATGGCCCGGGGCGAGCTGATGATCGCTGCGCGCGATGGCAAGCGGCTGCCCGAGGGTGTCGGCATCGACGCCGAGGGCAACCCGACGACGGACCCGAACGCGGTGCTCAAAGGCGCCCAGCTTCCCTTCGGCGGGCACAAGGGCAGTGCGATCGCGCTGATGGTCGACTTGCTCGCCGGCCCGCTGATCGGCGAGGTCACCAGCGCCGAGGCGGGCGATGCCGACAACAAGGACGGCACCGCGGCGCTCGGCGGCGAGCTGGTCTTGGCCCTCGACCCCGCCCGCTTCGGCGCCGACGGCCCCATCGCCCACGACGAGCGCCTGTTCGAACGCATGCTGGCCGAGGAGGGCGTCCGCCTCCCCGGCGACCGCCGCGTCAAGGCGCGGGCCGAGACACCGGGACAGGGCATCGAGGTGCCGCGGAGCCTGTTCGAGACGATCGAGGGGCTGCGGACGGGGTAGCGTGCAGGGTAGGGTGCAGGGTAGGGTGCGCATCCTGCGCACCGTTGCAGCAAGGCCCGTTGGCCGCGGTGCGCAGGATGCGCTCCCGACTCGCAGAGTTCCACGATTCTAGGATACACTCGGCCTGCGACTCAGGTGATCCCATGTGCTGGGATTATAATTACACTTGAAATTAGGAAAAACGACATGACCATCACCGACACTGCCCGCGACTTCTTCGACGCCTGCGAGACCGGCAAGGGCTGGGACGTGTGCAAGCAGTGGTGCCACGACGGCGCGACGTTCTCGTGCCAGTCGGACGCGCTTGCCAACACTACGGCGCTGGAAGGCTACGCCGAATGGATGAAGGGCCTCCTGGGGCCACTGCCCGATGGGCGCTATGAGCTCAAGGCCTTCGCCACCGACCCCGAGCGCGGCACGGTCTGTGGCTTCACCGTCTTCCACGGCACCCATACCGGCGAGGGCGGGCCGATCGCTCCGACCGGCAAGTCGGTCGCTGCCGACTATGTCCACGCGATGCAGTTCGACGGCGACCGGATCTGCCACATGACTAAGATCTGGCCGCTCTACACTTGGTTCAAGGACGAGAAGCCGGGCGACATCACCGGTGACGGCGTCAAGGGCGTCTGGCATCTTGCACGTCCCTGACGGGCGCGTCGCTGAGGATATCGGCCCAACCCAATGAGCGTTCTGGACCAGATCGAGGCTTCCATCCCGGCCCTGCGCCGCTTTGCGCGCGCGCTGGTGCGCGACCGGGACGAGGCCGATGATCTGGTCCAGGATTGCCTCGAGCGGGCCGTGGCGCGGCGCCACACCTGGCGGCGCGAGGCGCCGGTGCTTCACTGGCTCTACCGCATCCTGGTCAACCGCCACCGCGACATCCTTCGGCGCCGACCCGCGCATCTGGTGGCCTTGGGGGACATACCTCAGCCACCGGCCCGCTCCGGCGGGCAGGAGGCGCATCTGCACCTCCGCGAGGTGCAGGACGCGCTGATGCAGCTGCCCGTCGACCAGCGGCAGGTGCTGGTGCTGGTCGCGGTCGAAGGCCTGAGCTTCGATCAGGTCGCCACTGTCTTGAACATACCCAAGGGTACGGTCATGTCACGCCTCGGCAGGGCGCGGACGCGGCTGCGTATCCTGACCGGAAGGGACACCGACTCCAGCCGAGCGACAGGAACCCGAGTGCCATGACCAAGCAGGGCGGCCCGATCCCCGAGAACGAGCTTCTCGCCTATTTCGAAGGCGCCTTGACGCCGGAGGAGAGCGAGGCCGTCGCCGCCCGGCTGGAGGCGGACCCGGAGGCGCGGCGGCTCCTGAACGACTGGGCGCGACAGGATGCAGCACTGAACGCGCTGTTCCGGCCGGTCGGCGATGAGCCGGTGCTCGAGCGGTTGCGGGACGTTGTTCGGCCCTCGCGGCACATGTGGGGCCTGCGGGCGATGCAGGTCGCTGCGATGCTGTTGCTCGTGGTTGCTGGCGCCGCCGGCGGCTGGATGGCGGCGCGTATGGTCCCTGCGGAGTCGCCGGTGCCCGGCCCGGCGGTGGCCGCGATCAGCGCCCACCGGACCTTCGTGGTCGAGGTCGTCCATCCGGTCGAGGTTGAGGCGGAGCAGGCGGCGCATCTGATCGGATGGGTGTCGAAGCGGCTGGGACACGACATCGCGCCGCCCGACTTCGCCGCGCAGGGATTTCGGCTGATGGGCGGCCGGGTCTTGCCTGGCGCACATGGCCCGGCCGCGCTGTTCATGTATGAGGACGAGGTCGGCGGCCGGGTGAGCCTCTATGTCGCGCCGGCCGGCGAGGGAGGCGAAACCGCCTTCCAGTTCGCCGAGCAGGGAACCGCCCAGAGCTTCTACTGGATTGACGGCGCGTTAAGCTATTTCGTGGTCGGCGACGTCCCGCGAGAAACGCTTCGCCACATTGCGCTCGCCGCCTACGATCAGCTGATCTGACCGCCCTCAGGCGTCGATCTCCGGCCCGTTTGCGCTCCGGGCAACGCGCCGGTTCTCCGGGTGCAGCGCGGCGCCGAGGATGTGTACGGAGCCGTGGATCACGTGGTCGGTCGAGCCGACGATCAGCGGGTCCGGCGGCTGCACCAGGCGGTGGTTCTTGCCCGGGTAGTTCACCGAGTTGAGGAAGTGCAGCATGCAGTTCAGCCGCGCCCGCTTCTTGTCGTCCGACTTGATGATGGTCCAGGGGGCATCGGCGGTGTCGGTGTAGAAGAACAACGCGTCCTTGGTCTCGGTGTAGTCGTCCCATTTGTCGAGGCTGGCCTTGTCGACCGGCGACAGCTTCCACTGCTTCAGCGGGTTGGTCTCGCGCGAGCGGAAGCGGCGGCGCTGCTCCTCGCGGGTGACCGAGAACCAGTACTTGTAGAGCCTGATGCCCGAGCGCGTCAACATCCGCTCTATGTCCGGCGCCTGGCGCATGAATTCGAGGTAGTCGGCGGGAGAGCAGAATCCCATCACCCGCTCGACCCCGGCGCGGTTGTACCAGGAGTGGTCGAAGAACACCATCTCGCCCGAGGTCGGCAGATGTTCGATGTAGCGCTGGAAGAACCACTGCCCGCTCTCGGTCTCGGTCGGCTTGTTCAGCGCCACGACCCGCGCGGCGCGGGGGTTTAGGTGCTCCATGAAGCGCTTGATGGTGCCGCCCTTGCCGGCAGCGTCGCGGCCCTCGAACAGCAGCACGAACTTCTGCCCGGTCTCCTGCACCCAGAGCTGGAGCTTGAGCAGCTCGGCCTGCAGCCTGGCCTTCTTGCGCTCGTAGTCGCTCCGCCGCATCTTGTTCTCATAGGGGCAGATCCCGGACTCGAAGGCGCGCCGGATCGCCTCCGGGTCGTGCCGCATCTCGGCCAGTTCGTGCAGCCGCTGGCCGCCGCGACGATGTGCGGCCGCCAGCTTGGCGGCCTGACCGGGGGCAGCGGCGCCTTCGCCCGAGTCTGCGGCCGCGCCGGGCACGGGTTCGGCGGTCGACTTGACGGCCGGCTCGACGGCTGGGTCGACCGCGGGCTCGACGGCAGCCTTGGCGCCAGCCTCGGCGGCGGGGGCTTCGACCTCCGGCTCGATCTGGGCGGCGGATCGGTCGCTGGCTTCGGCGGGCATCGCGGCTCCTCCCTTTCACGTCACGTCGTCGCCGGGGCAGTATACCACCTCAGTGCGGTCCGAGCGAGTCGGCCCCCGGCCGCCGGGCTCAGGCTTCGGCGAGCATTTCGGCCCGCATTTCGATCATCTTCTCGGCGTCCTTGCCATAGACTTCCTGATAGTGGCTGAACTCCGCCTCGTAGCGGCCGACGCCCTGGGTGATCGAGCGCAAGTCGGCGATCAGGCCGTCCAGTGCAGTGCCGGGCAGCTGGGCGCGGAACAGATCCCAACCCTCGCAGTCAGCCTCGCGGTCGAAGCCCAGCACCTGGCCACGGCGCGACGAGACCAGCGGGTTCAGCGCGCCGGTATAGATCGACGGCAGCGAGAACCTGACATTGTAGATCGGCTCCAGCAGCACCGGCGAGCCCTCGTCCAGCGCCTGGCGCACGCCGCCGCGGGCAGCGATGCGGAACGCCATGTCAGAGCTGTCGACGTTGTGGTACTGGCCGTCGTAGAGGCTTACTTGGATGTCGACCACCGGGAAGCCCAACGGCCCCCGCTCGGTCGCGTCCCGGGCACCGTTCTCGACCGCCGGGAAGTAGTTTCTCGGCACCGAGCCGCCACGGATCGTCTGTTCGAAGGAGAAACCCTCGCCGCGCGCAGACGGGGCCACTTTCAGCCGCACATCGGCGAACTGCCCGGCGCCGCCGGTCTGCTTCTTGTGGCGGAAATGGACATCCGCGGGCTTGGTGATGGTCTCGCGCAGTTCCGGCGCGATCGCCGCCTCGACGGTGGGCACCCCGAGATCCTCGGCCATGGTGTCCCGCGCCCGGCGCAGATGCAGTGCCCCCTGGCCGCTCAGCACATGGGCGCCGGTCTCCGCGTCGGTCGAGACCGACAGCGAGAGATCCTCGATGTCCAGCTTGTGCAGTGCCTCCGACAGCTTGGCATCGTCGCGGTCGTTCTCGGCCCTCAGCCCGAGCGACAGCACCGACGTCAACGGCCGATGCCACTCTGGCATCTGCGCCTCGCCATCGTGGTAGAGATGGCCGGACCGCAGGTGGTCGGACTTGATCGCCGCCACCACGTCGCCCGGCTTGGCCTCGGCGATCGGGTGCGCCTTGGCGTCGCCGACGCTGGAGATCGGGCCGAGGGAGCCGCCGCCGAGGGTGTCGCCGGACTTGAGACCGGTCAGGCACCTGAGGAACGCCGTCATGCCGACATGCTTGCGGTGGCGCGCTAGGAACACGGTGGCCTTGGCGTCGCCGAGCCGCTGGGCCAGCACCTCGACGCCCGGGGTCTCGTGGCGCAGCGCCTTCATCATCCGGGTCATGCCGTTGGCATGCAGCGCCGAGCCGATGAAGGCCGGGGTCACCGCGCCCTCCCGCAACACCCGGGCGCAGATCGCGTAGATCGGGTCTCTGGCCGGCTCGCGCTCCTCGATCAGCTCCTCCATCAGCCAGTCGTCGTAGTCCGACAGGCTCTCCAGGAATTCCTCGCGGGCCTCGTGTTCGCGGTCGACCAGATCGGCGGGGATCTCGATCAGGTCCGAATGCTGGCCCTCGCGATAGCGCCAGGCGCGCTCGGAGACGAGGTCGACGGCGCCGACGATCTTGCAGCCCTCGCGGATCGGGATCTGGCGCAGCACCACCGGATGGCGCGAGTAGGTCTGCAGCGCGGCGATGATCTCGCGCGCGCTCGCCTCGGCCTCGTCGATGCGGTTGATCAGCAGGAAGATCGGCACCCCGGCGGATTCCGCCAGCCGTATGTAGGGCGCCGACAGCACCGCCTGCTCGGGCTGCGGCGAGACGCAGATCACCGCTGCGTCGGCGGCCAGCATGGCATGCATCGATTGCTGCATGAACTCCAGCGAGCCGGGGCAGTCCAGCGCCGTCCAGTCGTCACCGAGAAAGCTGAAATGCGCAGCTCGGACCTCGTGTTGGGTCGCCGGGTGAGGATGCCCGCCTTTCAGCTCGCAGAGCCTGTCCACCAGTGTCGATTTGCCGGTGCCCGTGGCGCCCAGCACAGCGATGCATCTTGTCATCCCGTTACTCTCCCCGAAGTCTTGACCCGCAGGCGTGCCAGAAGGCGTGTTCCTCACTCTCGCAGTCATCCCCTGGTCGCAGACAAAGCCGGCAGCCGGGAATCGGCACCTTACATAATTCTTCGCTGCTGCCATAGGCGTGCGAGCGCGATGATTCCAGGCTTTTGCGCCGCAATTGGCCGCGGTTGCCCCGCGATTGGCCCCCGATCCGCTTCCGACCGGCCCGCGCTTAACCGGCAATTAACCATGTCGCTGGCCTGTGGCGGTGAGCGCCGCTAAGCTGCGGCCGGACAGAGGATTCGCAGGCAAGGAGGTCTCGGCCATGGCGAGCAGCGTCAACAAGGTGATCCTGATCGGCAATCTGGGAGTGGACCCGGAGGTGCGCACCTTCCAGAGCGGCGGCCGGGT
>Ga0049105_1001231_pt1 | contig 10957 bp, 5 predicted proteins | sample WorMetvaBAHAMAS1_FD_61260 | JGI IMG/M metagenome (GOLD analysis project Ga0049105, IMG submission 61260) | Worm MetaG Olavius vacuus BAHAMAS.1 | ecosystem: Host-associated > Annelida > Digestive system > Unclassified | place: Germany: Marburg | collected 2013-04-09 | reverse complement strand
TCAGTAGAATGCTACTGGCACTGTAGTGATGGAACAGTACATTACAAATCTGACAAAACGGTGAATTTTTGCGGTTTTAGATGTGCAACTACGTCGCCTATAACCGTTTTTATAAACGTCTTTTTTTACATTTATTATATTGTTGAATGCTGTTACTACTACCAGGCATGTTACATGAGTTGTGATCACTGTCCTGTGAGTTAGGGCATTATTCATCGTAATATGTTCGGTCTCCGACATATTTGTCATCTGTGTCGTTGGTGCATGCATTGTGTGAAGGTGGAGAAAGGAGCAAAAGCTGCAAAATGTGGAGTTATGTTTGTGTTTCAAAACAAGTGAGTGCTGCCAGTTTAACACTTATTCTTAGTTCACATCGTAATATATTACACTGATGTTTAATTCTTGTTTTTTTTCAGTGTGACATAAATGTAGTAGTAGTAGTAGTCTGAAGTCTTACCTGCTTCTGTGTAAGGAAGGTGACATGCCATAAACTTTGGTGTGTTTTTTTTACAGTAATTTGTAGCATTCTCTTGTCGTCTTTAATGATTTTTTGGGGGTGGGTGGGTGACATACATACACGTGCTTGATCATCATCATCATCAATATTTTTAAAGTGGCCTGAATAGTGAAGTTATTGCTAGGTCCACACAGGTAAAGAAGATGAATAATTTATAATATAATAATTTGATAATTCATAGTTTATTTCTTTACATTTTGTCATACTTCAAGTGATTTAGTGAGTAAGTTAAGACTCAATGATGGCAAAATCACAAAGAAATGTCAAAACACCTGTATTATGTTCTGTCACTGACAGTGTCTGAAAAGATATGTGTCTAACTTGGTCCTGAAAGCATTCAGTCACTAGCTTACATCATGATGTTTCGCATAATGGATCTATAAAATGCAAAACTCCACTCTTCAGATATGTTCTGAGCATGAATTACGAATTAATTTCTCAACTTGCATAGTTGTGGTTATTGTGGCTGTTGCTGTTCTAGGTGTGAGGCACTGAATTGCTTTGCTAGCTCTGAGTATGATTCTTGGCATGAAAGTGACTTCAGAAACTACTTGAAGACGAGGTATGAAGAAGATACAGTGTCAGTTTGCTGTTTATCTGTTATATCTGATGATGGTGGTGGTGGTGATGACAGTGTTGATGATGATGATAATCCATACATTCGCAAGGCACATTTTGTCAAGAGTGAGACTGAATCAGAGGCCCCAGCAGTTGTTAGCAATGTAAGTGGGAAGCACTAGTAAAGTATTGATGGGGGACTTCTTCTTCTTCTTCTTCTTGTGTCTTCTCACAGTGTACCATGTTAGTGTGTACACTGTTGTAAGGGCAATACCTCCAGTCAATGGGAGATAGCGATTTTCGGCCACCTGGGGCTCCGAAACCCCTGAACCAATCGAGTTAAAATTCGACATGGTTGACTACGTCCAGCACACGACTGCACATGCCAAAATTGATTTTGTGTAGAAGGCAGATGTGCCAAGTCCCAGTAGATAATAGGAGCCAAGTAATTAGCAGATGTTTGCCATATTTAATGAGGAATAATTGTAGACTGGATTGTTAATGAAGAGTTCGTTAGTTGAATGCAGAGTGCAGCTGTGTGTACAGTGGTGGAATAATATATGGACATTAGCAGTGTATGTACATTGCCGTACCGTTATTAGTGACATTGGACTTCTTCATCTTCGTAATCCATTTTATTTCTGTGTAACATTATTCTTGCAGTTGTTAGTGATTGATTTTATTAAACTTGTTCATTTTTATTAGATTTTCATTTTTATTATCACCTGTAGTATATGTACCCATATTTTATCATAGCTGAATAGCCTTGATCATAATCTCACTTTTTTATCTCTGTTGATTACTGTTTTATCAATACAGTGACAATAAACCACACATTAACGGTGAGTGAGTGAGTAGTTTCTTAACAGCACATGAGCTCCTACTGGGCTATTTGTAGTGCTGATATTTTTATTTACTGTTTTTTCTTGTTTACTGTTTTATCGTCAATACATTTATCTTTACTGTCAGCTATATTATTTGTTGTTCCTATTTTATCGAAGCTAAATAACTTTTATCACATCTTCCACCTTCCGTAAGGAACTACAAATAGCCGAGTATGTGGTCATGTGTTGTTAAGAAACTACTCACTCACTCACCATTAATGTGTGCTTTCTCGTCATTGTATTGAATATGCATGCATCTGTGCTATGTTGTTTAGTGTGTCCGATGCTGCCAGTGCCATGCCGTCTGGTCCTGTTGGATTCTTCCAGTTCGAGACTGATGAGTAAGTGTTGCACTGTATGTTACAACTCTTGTTACCAGCTGCGGTTAATTAATGGTTTATTCACTATTATCAATATTTTTCTAAAGTGCACAAATCATATGCTAGGATGCAAGACGTTAACATCCACCATACGCTTTTGAAAGTCTTTGGTCCACACTACTTCAGTACTTCTAGTAAGTAAGTAAGTAAGTAAATGTCGATTTATAGAGCGCGATTACGTATAACACCTCTAAGCCAGTCATGTGCTTGCTAGTAGTAGCAGTATTCAACAATACAAAAACTAGAAAAGTGACAGATATCTGAACTGTACTGTCAACACCTCTGATGTTACGACTTTATGGCAGATTACAAATTGTGTGTTTTATTAGTTGTTGTTATTGTTGTTGTTGTCATTTTATTAATGTCATGTGTATGTCTGTGTGTGTGTGTGTGTGTGTGTGTATGGCAGAACTGTTACAATGGTGGATCTGCCATTAACTGTGTTTGGAGAGGTGATCTGACAACTTTCTGTCCTTTTTCGACTTTTGCTAGATGCTGTGTAAGATGAAACCAGCATTTATAAAAGGTTTCATAACCTTCAGCTACATTGAGGATATGCAGCGGCCACCAAACTGCCTAGCTGCCTGCCTCAGCAGTATGTTGAGATGTTGTATAAGGCTTTGTGTCATTCAGGCACGGGTATGGTGGCCATTTTTCAGCAGCTGAATCCTAACCAGCCAGTTGCTACCATAATTTTCCTTCTCCATTTCTTCCATTATAAATTGTGTTGTGCTTCAGTGTGTGTATACTTTTGGAACAAGTCTATTCATGTAGATTTTTAACACCATTTTCTTGCATTTAGTTTTTACCGTGCTGCATTGAATGCGGGGCAGTCTAGTCGCGAGAAAGGTGTCTGTCTCTCTGTCTGTCCGTCTGTCGGTCTGTCTGTCAAACGCGTGAATTATGACAGTACGGAAGAAAAATCTGTCCAGATTTTTTTACTATACAAAAGGTCATTTAGCGTAGTTTTCTGAGAAAAAGAATGGTTGGTGAGGGATGACCACTTCTACCTGAAATTTTAGGTCAAACCGACTGCGTTAGAGCGAAGTCGCTAATTTTCAGTCGATATTTGCTCGTAGCGCCTCAGCCGTAACACCTAGCGAAAAAAGTTCAGTTAACAATAATAGGAAGTCCACTATGTGCTTTCTAATGAGCCTAAGATGATCAATCGTATGTTGCTTCTAAGCCCTGCAAGGGGGGCTCAAAACCGCAAAACGGCTGTTTTCCGTGTAAAATCGCACTTCGCGTGAAGAAAGTCTGCTACAAAGTTTCTTTGTGTGAAAACTGTCGGTGACAAAGTTGTAAGGCATTCATTGGCCTAACTATCCATGCAAAAATGATTGGTGGGGGACGTCCCCTTCTATGTGAAAATTTGGTGGATGCTGACCCACCCGTTTGTAAATCGCCGATATTCTATTTATTTTCGCCCGTAGCGCCTCAGCCATAACACGTAGCTAAAAAGTGCAATTAAAACTAATAGGAAGTCCACTACACGCTTTCCAATGAGCTTAAGATGAACATCATACATTGTCCCTATGCCCCCCAAAAGGTGAATCAAAAATGCAAAGTGTCCAAAATTTGAACAATAAGCTGCGATAACTCGGAAATGGTTACAAGATAGGATGTCAGTTAGTATTAATCACTAATATGAAGTCGCATACAGGCTTTTGATTGATACTGTCCTCGATGACCTTCAGTGACCTTGAACAGAATAGTAGCCCTTGTTTTGCATTTTTTTACTGAATCCCATAGCTTTGCTGGCCAGTTACATCACAGTGGTTGAAGATAGACCTCTGATGTCCGTAAAATGTTGTCTCCGCGTTCCAGTCTTCCACTTTTGGCCAGAACTAACCCACCCTGCAGTGCGGTCTTTCTGTGATAGTTGAGCTACTTGTACAGATTTAATGTATGATTTAATTATGTAATGAATAAGATAATATATTGCATATTTATAACTAATTGTTGTAGTTTGTGGTGATAATGTTCTTTGGTCCTCGCGAGTCGTCGGCTGAAAGGCTTCAAGTTACTTCTGTTGCATTCTATGGATTTCAGCGGAAATCGCCACTTGACGTAAGTTGTTGATTGATGTAGGTGACTCTTTCATATTGGTAACTGATGCAGGGTTGAAGTGAAAAAGTAAAAACTAAAGTAAAGTCCTTCCCAAGCCGCATGGGCCCATGGGGCGGCGCTGATCTCCATTTCCTATAGCCCTCAGCTAGACACCAGCTTACACTGCGGGGCCACGAATACGGGGCTAGTGTATCGCACGGCATGTCTGTTTACTCCCCAGCTTTTGCCGGTACCAAGTTATATTGCTTGGTGACAGAGGCACATAGGTGTGAGAAACTTGCCCATTTTTACGCCGTAGTGCCCGGCGGAGAATCGAGCCCACGACTTCTGGTCGCAAGTCCGACACTCTGCTGCGACGCCATGATGCCACCTAACGCAGGGTTGAAATGCAGTACTTAAAATGCCAGTATGGAGAATGAAGAATGAAGTGTGTGCAGTGGAAAGTGCTGGATCGTTAGGATTGAAATGCATGGAACCAGGAGCCCTGTGTATTATCATTTCACAAGTGCTGTTTAGTGTTTTTGACTTGACTGGGATCCTGCTTTTCTCGTTATTGTATTTGGTCAGCAGGTGGCATCGTCAGTTTCTTCGGTGAAGCAGGTACTTGATGTATGAAAATTTAACAGTGTAAGAAAAGAACAATTACGGTTGAGTAAATAAGTATTAAGTAAGTGAATAAATAAGAAAATTTATAGACAGTGCTACATATCAAAAAGTATAAGTGCTGAAAGTGCCATAATGCCAAAGCCATCTTGCGAGACTTTGTGGATGTTTGGTTTTTAAACCTACCGGTAGTTGCATATTTTGGTGCAGTGGCTGCTACAGCGAGAAACAATCCAGTGCTTAATAAAGACCAATAAATCTTAATTAGTATAGAACAGTTAGCATCTCCCCTGTAGAACAGTAGTCTGTCGTCAAACATGGTCGTGGCAGTTTCTGTGATTCTGTGACCATCTATTTACTTTACATCTTACTTGCTTATTTTTTGGTGCTTACCGGTAGTGACTTGTTTTAGACTGCCTTAAACTATCTGAAACTGGTGGAAGATATGGAGGATATTGAAACTAGCGAACTTCATTCATTGCCAATCCTGTTATTATGTGTGAGTGAGTGAGTAGTTCCTTACTGACATGTAGGCACATAATAGGCCATTTAGTGTCTTAGAAATGTTACAAAATGACGGGATATGAGTGTCAGTTACTGGTGATCTGTATACAATACATATTTGTTGATGTAGGCAATGCATTGCCGTGATGTGCTACCAGCTCCTGTGCACTCACATGCTGTTGTACAACACGTGCTGGCATTCATGCTGTCTGTTCTCACTGATCAGGTTTGCTGTTCATGTCATGGCATTAACGTTATAATTGCACTGATCAGAGTGACACTACTGTGAAGAATCCGCAGGGGTAGTCAACTCAGTTGAGTGAAAAACGTGACAGATTTGACAACCACACTGGATTACAAGCAAACATAGAACAAGCAAAATAACACATATACACATGACAACCACAAACGGTGAGTTTTAAACAGTCAGTAAATGTCCTTTAGCTGTACCTTTTACCTTTTCCTTCGGGGTGGACTACGTCCAGCGCTGAGGCAATCCATCAATTGCGGCACAATGCGCAACCCTGACATAACCAAAGGTTAGATAAATCAATTTCAAGTTCTTACAAACTTGAAAGAATGCATAACCTCCATAGGATACATCCTAATATGGAGTAACCAGCCATCATTGTGGCAATGTGCAGCCCCGACCCCGAGATAACCGAAAGGCTACACAAATCTCTCTGAGGCCCCCACAAACCTCAAAAGAGTGTGTGGTTGAACTTGTTGAAGTTCTGTATCAAACATAACTAAAAGTTAGATAAATCTACCTCAAGTTCTTATGAACTTGAAAGAATGCGTAACCTCCTTAGGATTAAATCCTGGTATGGAGTAACCAGCCACCATTGTGGCAAAATTAATAAAGTGTAAATACCTAGGACAACACTATGTCCAAAGCAGACTAATAATACTCTAACCCCCATTTTATGGAGTAATACACCATCATTGTGGTAGAAAAAAAGTATGACAATACCTGGGACACTACTGTGACTTCAGGTACAAAATTAATAGTACATTTAAGCTGAAACGTTCAAGCCGATATATGAGTGTACTCTCGAGCCTCGCTTGTAACTTCCTCGCCCATCGAAGATGGGACTGAGGAAACAGTCCCAGGAGGAACCGTAACTTGATGGCCCATCACCACTGGTGTGGCTCTCAAATGGCTAAAGAAGCCGTAAACAGCACGGATGCCGTAAATACACCAGTCGCTTATAATTCCAGGAGCCCCGGTGTCAACTCCTGAGAATGCTCGCAAGTAGTGCTACCGCCAGAATGCCTTGCGAACACATGCTCTGAATGGGGTCCCCGGAGATTTTAGCACCTCCATAGCCGGGTTCTGAGGGCCAGACAGGGGGACTCTTGGTAGACTCCTCCCCTTTAGATTCCTAAAAAACGGAATCTGCAGGATCCTCGGAGCCCGTAAGCCCCACCGCCACTTCAAGGCGGTCCCCCGTCGGTAGGTCAGTAAATGTCAACAACAAGCATATTCAATGAAAAACGGAGAACTTGTGTCATAAGATCACATCAACTAACATTTTGTCACTGTCATGTGCAGCCGTCAAAGGGCCAGTCATCATCTGGATACCAGCCACGTCATCTCGATGTCACTGATTTGTCACTGGAGCCTTTCTGGAATGCTTACGTCCAACTACAGGACAGGTTAGGAACGTGATTAAGAAAATTAGTGTTAATTATCACCATTCTGTGGTTTTAATTGACTAGCGGACAAAACTGGTGATTGTACGTGCCGGTTGGTGAGTGCAGACATCAGAAATCTATGGCACAAAGTGAAAATAGCAAATGAGTGCTTGCTTAGCATTTACATGTTGTTGTGGTGACCTTGTAATACCTTGCTTGAGAATGACAAGATATGGTCAAAGAAATTTTGCTGTTTCTTGGTACGACCCTGTGGAACTCACTGACGCTCACTGTACGTAATCTGTCGCTGACACTGACTCAGTTTTGTGCCCTCTTGAAGACTGTGTTATTCTGCAGAGCTTGTGAAATGCTACCGTAGCTTCTTTATGACAGTTCATGCTGTAAGGCTGCTGAGTGAATGTCAGTCTATTTCCTTACTTACTTGTCATGTGCAGATGATAGCTAAAACCAAGGTATAAGTCCATAAGTCACAAACACAAATGAGGCAACAATATACATAGGTATAACAGTTAATTACTCTAATGTGCCACTTTGTTGAGTAGCACATCTTCGAATGTAGTGAGCCATTGAGGTCAACTCTGCCTAGCCATCCCTCCAGAATACCAGTGAAAAATGAGAAGGAAACAGATACAGTATGTGATGCATTAGCCCCATATTAGTGGTCTCACAGTGTAAGCTGGTGTCTAGCTGAGGGCCATAGAAATGGAGATTAATGCTATCTCATAGGCATATGTCGCTCTGGAATCACTTCTACTTATTTGCTTTTTATCTGGGCCGCGTTGACTTAATCAGCAATGCATGAGCAAGAAGGTACAATTCAGCTATTTACTGCAGCAAAATGCCCAAATTTGCTGCAGCAAAGAGCTGAATTGTACCTTCTTGCTCATGCATTGCTGAATAAGTTAACGTGCCCCTGGCTAGTTAATGGTTTTCCAGTGCTTTTCAAAGGTTTCCAGTGGTTGTATTTTTGCAGATGTGTTTCTCGTGCTCAGCCAACAATGTAAAAGACGTGATGATGCTTTGTCTATGACAGTTTGTGATTGTCTGTTTCAGGGAGATTCGTATCTGTCTGCTGCGAATGTTGGATGTGTTACTTCCATGTCTACAGAAGTCGGCAAATACTGTTGCAGTAAGTAACTGCGATCTGCTGCTGCCTTGTGAGTTTTGTGGTTTTCTGTGATAATGTAAATTATTATTATTTTATACATAGAAATGCTGTTGATGTGGATGATTTAATATGTTATTTGTGATCTGCAGCAAGAATTCCTAGACTCTCTCTGTGCTCTTATTGATGGGGCATCTGATGATGAAGACGATCGATTGGTTGATGCAGCAAAGTCTGCTGTTTTGAATGGTCAGTTTTATTTCACATTGGTCATTGTTTATTGCCGTTGGTATGCTAATAACTTTGATTAATTTGAGGGTGTGTGTTTGTGTGTGTGTGTGTGTGTGTGTGTGGCTGTATCCCCGTTTTCTGGTTAAAAATTTTCTGCTCCACATTATAGTCTGAGGTCTGTCGTGATCTCGGATTCTAGATGTGTTTGCTGCATGTTACAAACCATAGTAACATGGGAAATAGCTTTTTAAAATGCTTGTGTGCAAATAAGTCAGTCCAAACGTTTGTAAGATACTTCTGTACTTGTAAGTTGAATGCAGCTGTAGTAGCTGATTTATGTAGTTATTGTGCATGTAATATTAATTATAAACCGGACAGTAGGCTGCCGTTACTTTCTACCAAGCCTTAAGTCAGCATAAATTTTTTTCCGCAGGTGCGATTTGTATGTTAAGGTACCGGTACCTTATTTAGTCACCTTTCCAGTTGTAGGTCATCACCCTATCAGGCCAGTACCAAGTTATACTGCTTGGCGATTGAAGCGCAGAGGTGTAAATAACTTGCTGAAGGTTACTGCACAGCAGTGCCCGGCTGAAAATCGAACCCACGACCTCTTGGTCGCAAATTCGACACACTACTGTTAGCGCCACGACACCACTGAATAGCGCCACAGTGCCACCTATAAATGATGCTAAAATCACGGTGTGTGCTTACTGTTCTTTTAATAACGCCAACTCTGTGTAAAACTAAAAAAGTAATGTGCATTAAAGTAAATGCTTGGCATACTAATTCACTTCTGTTGTTATCTAGGAGCAGCAGCGTTCTTCCCAGACGATGAACAAAGACGTGATCGGCTAATCAATTTGCTTCATAGCTCCTCTGTACGTGTATTTTCTCTACTTTTGGTGTCCTCTTTTTAGATCCTAGACATTGTTTTCAATAGTCTCACACAGCATGTTGGAGCGATTAACTGTTACACTTATGTATATTGTTGTGTCATATGTGTTTTTGACTTACGGACTTATGCCTTGGTGCTTCCAGTGGAGCATAGACCACAGGCCGCTTGTCTTCACCCAGTTCTTTCTTGTGCTGCCACCTTCGTCTTTCTCTACATGTGCGTGAAGCCCACTGTCCATCTTTCTTTCTCCAAATGTCTTTTCCAGGTTTTCCTGTGTTGCTGCCTTTCTCTGTAGCCTTGCAGTGTTCACTGTAGGTCATTTTGAAGACGAGTCTTTTCCGGCAGTCGATTGCACTGTTACTGACAACTGAAAACAAAGAAATAAAATAACACTTGCACAGCCCATACAACCCCAGAGCCCAGCGCAGGATGTCCACTGTAGTGCTTGCCAGGCGATGCTGTCATCAGTCCTTTTCAAATGTGTCTAGGCCAGTTCTAATTTCTTCTTAGTTGCTTTATTTCTGGCTTTTTTGCCAGTTTCCTTCTGCATGTTGTGTATGGTCAGTGTATATTTGTAATCCTTCTTAGGCATTTGTTGATAAAAGCTTGTATATAAAACTTGCAACCTGCCTTTGCCTTTCCACTGCTGTGTGTTAATATTGCATTATCTATAATTCCAACTATTGATGGCCGCATTTAGATAGACATTTCATGCCCGTTATCTCATGCCCATTAATATTTGGCTTTCTATACTTCTTCATTAAGAATCTGGAAACTGAAAATCAGTTGGCAGCTTAACTAGTGCATTTTTTATGTTGTTAGCCTAAATTTTTTACAGGCCCTATGTCTCACAGTAAGAGCATTTAGTTATTTTGGTATACAAATTATATTAATATTTGAATTTTTACCATTAGTCAGTTTGTGACGATGTGGCTTGTATTCACGTGCATAGCCGTCCAGTTGCTGCAAGTCGTTGAAAGTGAGGCTACGTTCTCTGTGTTTATATTACTCCAGCAGCAGTGCTACGGATCTTCTCTCCCTGCCTTCCACTGTTACACCGGTTTGCTTTTATCGTTTCCATATTTGCTCGTGTAAATCAAAGATCTACAAAAGTTTATGGTGATGATGTGCTGAACTGAAATATTTGTATTTGTGACTCTCGTAAATTATCAGCAGAACTGTGTTTGGCTTTAAACCTTATGTCTACTCTGATGACAGTTGCTTCAGAAAAGTCCGACCTCATAGACAGCAATAGTTCATATACGGTAGAAACGGCCGTTATAAGCCTGTTTCATTCTTTTATTTAAGGTTTTCCCCTGTGCAGAATTAAAAATAGTATATAGTACGTATAGTATGGCGAGGCGATGTCAGGATGTTGAGTAGCAATCAAGAGGTCACTGGTTTGATTTGTGGCCATTCTCCTTCACATAATCAAGTCTCAGCTTAAGACATACTATTTCTGACTCTAATCACCTCTAGCGCGGGCGCCCTTAAATTGGACTCCATGTTATGGCGCCTTAGAAGTCAGCGTGTTATTATTATTATTATTAT
>Ga0049105_1001230_pt1 | contig 10958 bp, 6 predicted proteins | sample WorMetvaBAHAMAS1_FD_61260 | JGI IMG/M metagenome (GOLD analysis project Ga0049105, IMG submission 61260) | Worm MetaG Olavius vacuus BAHAMAS.1 | ecosystem: Host-associated > Annelida > Digestive system > Unclassified | place: Germany: Marburg | collected 2013-04-09 | reverse complement strand
AGAAGTGGAAATATAGCCCTTTCGTTCATGCGCCATAATTATAGGAGAACAGTTCGTTCATTGTGGACGTGGCTATGGGGCAGATACCACGTTCCACAGAACGTATTTCTAGTTTAATATTAAAATCGTTGGCGAACTACACGATAGAGACATAGCAGACAATGCAGATAAAAACAGAAAAACCAGCAAAAAGCACAAAGGGCACATGTAACACGCTGTTCACGAGACACATGCTGATGTTTGGTGCTGACGTTTATGGATTTGTTGTGGATTTTACAACAGTTTAGTATTAAAAAATATTCAGTGTTCCCCAATTTTTCACCCATTTGGTGCTTTGATGTGATTGGTTGGATGAGAGAAAGAAAGTATTTTCCATGCAAAGTAAGCATGTTGTGGCTTGTGAAAATTGTCGGGAGAAATTATTGTATGGCTTTGTATCCTAACCTAGCGGTGTCCTGGAAAAGTTGGCCGGTTAAGCAAAACTGAAAGTGATGGTGGTGTTGGTGCCAGCTCAGCAGTGTTTTCTGCCGCAGTTAGTGATGTGTATTAAAATGTATAGTAAATATGTTACTAAGACTGCAACAACGCTGAACATTTGAATATATTCTGAATCAGTTAGTGCAAACACAGTTCGACTTCTGCAATCAGCATCTGAGCTCATCATGACAAATGGCTGATTTGGCAGCAACAACTCATTTTAGCAGCCATATTTTTATTAGCCGCGTCTGGAGTGTAGATTTCTAGCTATTTTGGCGGATTAGTGTGCACTGACATGGAATTCCACATTTGGGATGACCTCATTAAAATTTTCATCGTATAACTGGTACCCGCCACCACTGTGATCTTTGTTCACTTTCAGGTGTCTCCTGTCATCATTTTGACTATGCTAGTTCACTTTTCACTTTCATTTACTTGCTGATGCATTCATTGATTTCTATGTTTGCAGTTCTTACTCATCCAAGTCACGGTCACGCTCGTCATCTTCGTCATATTCTTCTTACAGTCGATCTTCTCGCAGTAAATCCTCGTATTCCTCAAGGTATGTTCCGGTTAAAGATGTCGTGTTTGCCGTGTCTTAGAACTAAGCGTTTAATAATAATAATAATAATAATAATAATAATAATAATAACACGCTGACTTCTAAGGCGCCATAGCATGGAGTCCATTTCAAGGGCGCCCGCGCTAGAGGTGATTAGAGTCAGAAATAGTATGTCTTAAGCTGAGATTTGAAACATAATTTATAATATGTGGCGATAGTTAGAATTAGAAATTGATATGAGATAATTATAACTTCAGAAATTAAAATTGATAATCACCTGTGAAGTCAGTGGTAACTTGAACTGTGTTGATATACAGAACTAAATTTGAAACAGGAGCACTCGACCGAATTATGGAAAGAAGCCTTATCTAGCAGTGTTGAAAAGAATCCTTCACAAAATTCCTAAATCTGGATTCAGCTGTGGATGACTTCCAAAAGTTAACGGGATCTTCCTTGTCTAAAGATCTGTCTCTCTAGTAAAATTTTCATGAAGATCCGAGTAGTAGTTTCTATGTGAAATTGCTAATAACCAAACTTTCAGACAGAAATGTCGAGAAACATGTATCCTCGCTGCGACGACTACGGTCCAGCTCTCAACGGCGCCTGATCGTACCTAGAATGCGACTCCGAACCATCGGTGACTGATCTTTCCGTGTGACAGCTGCTCGTGAATGGAACAGTCTTCCAACCAGTGTCACTGCAGCAATTTCCCTGGCTTCCTTCAAAAGACAACTAAAACATTTCTTTTCACAAAGTCCTTCCCGGAACTTTAGTTTGTGTACCGTGTCCTAGAAGCACTTTTGCTCATGCCACGTTAATCTGTACATTTCTAACTAAATCTTTGGCACAGGAAATAGGTAAGATGCTGCAGCTCAGTTTACTTGGAAAGGTAATTGTTTGCTTTAGATCAGTGACTGAACAAACTTCACATTTATATTTGTATTATTTTATACAGTCTTAAACGAGTAATTGGTTGTAATTCGAACTTTGTAGCATTTGTGGATTTACAGGTCTTCATCGTCATCAAGGTCACGAAGTCCAGTACACAGAAAACCCCGAAAACCTGTGGTTTCAACCTTTCGTCGGCCTCCGCCCGATAAGAAGACCGTTAGGTATGAACTGTTTGAGTGTTTTTTTTCTGTCAGTTACGTGATGGAGATTGAAGCAAGATGTTTTTTTTTATTATTGGATGCTATTACTGCGAAATAGGTACTATTATGTTGATTTAGGTATTGTAGATTTTTTTCAAATCTTTGTACACACATACACTCCTGTAAATCAGTTTTTTTTGTTAATATAATTTGTAAATATGTATTGTTCTCATATTAAGTAATAGTTATTTAAGAGTTGCTAGTTAGCGGTCTTGTATTTCAGTAGTTATTGTTAGTAAGCTGTGCTAATGTGTTGTATTATGTGATTTATGATGTTGCTCTGTTTCAGCGTATTGCGGAGGCATCTGTTTATACTGAGTGTAAAAGTGATCTGTAGACGTGAAAAGTTGTCGAATTAGGCTGTCCCCGAGTATTAAGTCACGTTGAAAATGTAAAAGTGTGGTAGAAGTGTAATCACGGTAATGCCGAAAAGCATTACTTACTGAGCTTAAGTATCGTCCCTAGTTAACATGGAGTTTGCTTGAGTTGATGCAGGTAAAGTATCCACTTCGGTGGTTTCTTTAATTCCTAATTAGCTTTCCATATTTTTACTGCTGATAGTTCGTGCCCCAATAGCTACTAAAGTTGCGTTTGTCAGTGGTTGTTACTTTAGGGTCGATTGCGTGAACATTACTCGGCGTTGAAGTAACACTAACATCCAGTTGTTTCAAAGAATCGATCATATCAACCAACGTGAATGTTTTGCGATTAAAGTTCATATAAAAAACTATGTCTGCCTTCCTGTTCCATTTTGTACATGGAGTACATCACACTGAACTGAATTCAGTTGAGTTCTGAGTGCTACTTGACGTCGAGTGATGTTTATGCCACCTACCCGTAGAATACTGCAAAAACAGTTCATTCTAAATTTATCAAAATAATTATGGTAAATTTCCCATAATTATTATCTGATTCAGTTTAGTTTGATGGTTATCTGAGTGACCCATGGGCCATGTTTATTCCCATTCAGGTTTATATGAGTCATAATTAGCAGTAGCGGGGGCATCTAACCAAAATTGCTCAGACTCTACAGAAAGTCCAGTCTTCAGATGAGCATGGCACGTCCAGTTCTTCTAATGCGGTGCATGCGGAATTTGTCATTGTTTAAACTATGCCAACTTTACTCAAATTGGTTAAGATTCGATCGAGTTAGCATTAAAAGTAAACTGCCGTGTTTTTATGTAAACCTGCCTCTTTCACTGCCTCAGAAGTGGGATAGCATATTATTATTATGAAACAACTCGTTGGCTGTGAAGATGGCGCTTCTGTGTTTTCCAACATAACCAGAGGTATCCATACCATTTGGGAGCTTGTAATCCAAAATTGTGGGTTTTAGACTTACATAGATAAGGTATTGCAGAGTAGCCGATGGTACAGTGTAAAATTCCCCAGCCTTTCGCTAATTGATCCAACATAGGGATATGACAGCGTCATACATAATAATCCATTTGGGGTTTGGATTGGGGTAAGGAGCTAAGAACCCAAGTCAGTAGAGCTTTGGAGCAAAGTTGGAAATTTTGTTACGTTTTCTTTCTTTTTAAAGATAGTGATGTGTCTTCTTTGCGATAATGATATCATTGTTTAGTTATATCAGTCATGGTACCAACAGTTAGTATCACCAGACCCACAACTTACATTTTATAATGAGATATCATGGATGATTTTTAAGTTGCTGTTTTGATTTTTGCAAATTTCGACTTTGGCGCGACGATACCACAGCGATACCCATCTTATGTGGTATACGGATGCACCATCGATTTTGAGTCCCTGTTTCAATTTGATTAAATTTTACTTTTTGTTTTGCATTTATTTAGTTAAGCCTTATTTGTTACCAATTATTGATGAATAGCACCATACATTTTCCAGTAATATACCATATTGTGCATTGCTGATTTTCCTCAGAGACTAGTGACAAAAGAATAACCTGTATTTTTTAACAGTATAAACAGTGGTGTGTGTTAGTGTTCATTTTAATATGTCGGTGTTGGATTACTTTGTACAATTTGTCTTGGATGTTTTCATCGAGTCTTTGTGTGTGTTTTGCTTAATTCCAGCAACGTTTCAAGCAATACTAAGGCAGTGTCACAGTCTGAAGCACTGGTTATTGGTTCTGGGCCACTTCCGGCAAGGGCTCCACCGGAAAAGAAGATTGCGACAGCACAGCCACCGGAGGTACCGAAGGTGGCAACACAACCATCATCCGTGTCGTCAGCCACAGCGGCTGTTGTTTCGCAGCCTGAGCCGATCAAGGCTCCAGCTCCCGTACCGGCACCAGTACCGCCTCCATCCAAGCCAGTCACGTCATCATCATCGTTGCCAAAGCTTACTCAACCAATGCCGTTAGCCAGTCGTCCACCGCTGGCAAACATCGCCCGTGGCGTTGCGGCGGCATTTCTCGAACAAGACGACGATGATGCTGAAACGACAGCCGGTAAAACTTCGACTGGTATTTCTACCATTGGTACAATCCAGCTATCTCCTATTCCTCAGAACTCGACTATGGTGAAGAAGGTTGAACCAAGCCGATCGACTGCCAGCAAGCCACCAGAGCCCGTTCCACCCCCAGTCACTGCTGCCACGGCCGCACCCAATAAGTTGGCAACGATGAAGGGTGACTTGATGATGGGATTGTCTGGAATGTCCTACTCTGACATGGTATTAGCTGCACAGATGCAGAAAACTGTTAGCGGGCTGCCATATGAGAAAGGTCGGTCAGCCGACAGTAACCGACCATCATATTCGTCGAGACGGCCTAGGCTGTCGACGGATTCCAGAGGACGAAAGAAGTTGGAGATAGGAAGAAATATTATGTGAGTAATGCTGTTAGTTGATGTTCTTGTGTTTGTATTCTTTGTCATTTTTGTGCTTTTGCTTTCATCTTTATCTTACTGTGATGCTCACATTTTGCTGTCATTTGCTGTTTTTTTCTTTTGTTTGTAAATTGTTTATTTATCATCATTAGTTATCAGCATGTCTGTCTGACCAATCTTGCAAAATATTGGGTGATGTCAAAGATATGTAAATGTCACTAGAACAATCCACAAAGGTCTGGAGATTGTGGAAGAGCTTTGGAGAAAGTAGGGTAGGGCAACTGTGACATTTGGAAGATTAGATCATTTGTAGACTAGAGCAGCTACTTACGGCAGGTGATACAACCCTGCGAGTGACTGAGGTAAAAGTAGAATTTTTTGTTTAAAGAATTGTTATTTACGCTGACGCCCTTCCAGTTGGGAGTCTTATAATATGACTGTACTTTGTTAACGTCACCAACTACACTGTGTCAGGACGAGGACAAAATCTGGAGAGAGCATTCTGTGTTGCTGAAACTATATTTTGGAGTTCTGATTCATTGCTCAAGCGATTTGCGTCAGCGGTCAGACTACTTTAATGGACTCTGCAACAGTTTTGGGGGATTTCTTTTTTGCATCGGCTTAGCATTTTAGTTTCGTTAACTTTCATATCTGATCATGGCATCCTTGCAGTGAGTCTTGCCTTGTTACTGCGTATCATTGTCATTATTATTATCTCTAAGCTGACTGCCTGTCAGTTTCAAGCACGTGAATTGTCTGTGTATCGTATCATGTATATTCACTATTGTTTGTATGGTTCTGTAGTGGACGACCTTTGTCTAGTTCACGAAGTCGTTCGTCATCACCTCACAGTCATGCGTCGTTGAGTTCGCTGTCATCGAGCGGAGAATCTGAGCATCTCTACCGTGATATTGCCAGTGACATCAGTTCGGCAAGCTCAGCTGCAGCATCACCAGTTGACACACCCTCCAAGCAGAAGACACGTGAGTTATGGTCTTCCTTATTTAATCAACTTTCAATTTTTTTCAGATAGTCTGACGTTCTCAAAGTCTTACTCCCCCTCCCCTCCACTAGACAACATCCGAGTTATGGTGATTGTCTGGAGGTTAAGAGCAAATATTATCAGAACTGCTCCATGCTGGGTTGTGTGACACAATGTTCACAGTCAGCAGCACACTCATGTGAGCAGTTCTTACAGGTCCAGCAGATTGGGTTTGTCATATTGGGACCCTTACGCCATGCATAGAGGCAGTTGCCTAGAGTTGTATTATTGTAACATGGTGGAGTGGTCCTGGTGGGATTCGAGTTATGGTCTGTTGGTTTGGTCATATGACCTGTAAAAGTCGTCCCTGATATGACCTATAATGTGTTGAGTGGGACGTTAAGCCTCTACACTACTACTACTCTCAAAGTCTTACATTTGGTTAAAAGCATCGTCTTTTTAAATGTTTTGATATGATGATACGTGCCATTTGTGATGCGGCTTAGTATAAAACGTTTTTAAAGCACATTATGTGTACAGCAATAATGGGAATGTAAGTGGCTTCAATAGACAATTAAACATCCAGAAGGGTGGGTCTATCGTGGGACATCAATGTAAATTTCTTGGCATGTTCATCCCAACAAACCATCTGCAGGACGTACGTGAGGAGTGTTCGATGCCGTGACTCGAATTTTTCCAGTTGAATCGAAGTGAGTCACAACTCCAGTGGTGTTTTCTGTTGAAATGGAAGTTGTGCTGTTGGCAGTTTGGCAGTGACAAGTTAAGGTAAGGTAAAGGTAAACGTGGATTTGTATAGCGCCTCGTCGTGAACACACCTCTAAGGTGCTCAGGTATGGCATGCGTTACAAGGGATCTCACAATTTTACCTGCACACCCCACATTCATCCGCTAACGGAATGAACCATACCTGCCTTTGCCTTCCCAGCCGAAGCTGGTACTCATTTACCGACGCTGGAGGGATGAAAGGCTGAGTTGGCCTTGGGTGGCTGGTTGGTTACATACCGAAATAGATGTCCGGCACCCGGAATTGAACCCGGAGACGTTCGCCGATCTCAGTACTAACCGCCGACCGGGCCCGATGTAGATTAACTTCGTTGAACAAAGCTAACACTCTCACCACTATGCCAGACCACCAACCAGTGATAACCATCGGTCCTCATCCATGGCCAAATTTTTAGCGCATCTTGCCGAGCTGAGAGTACATGCGGTCAAATGCTGTCTGTCTGTATGTGTATGTCTGTATGTGAAGTTGTTAACAGGGTGGCACATACAATAACTGCTGCACATAAAGACTTGTAATCCTGCTTCCACAGACCCACTGATGAGCTCTGATCACAGACCAAAAACTAGATCACTCTGACGTAGTTTACTGTCTTCATGGGTCATCAAAGGTGCTTGTATAGTGCTGCTGTGAGATGAGCGTCACAGCCCATAGGATGTTTGTTGTAGCTGTAGTGATGCTGTTTTATTGTAAAGAATGTCATGTTACTTTATGAAATGCATTAAATTGTAGCTGCTGCCACTCCGACAAAACCTAAAGGGCCGACTACACCTCAGAGTCCTCACGCGTCATCCAAAATGGCCGTGAGCACTCAGCCGAAGTCGCATCATGCCGAGAAACCGAAGGAAAAAAGGCATTCGAGTGGTCACAAAAGTCAACGACCGAAGACACACGGCGGAGTTCATGAGCCTCATCGGGAACATTCACGCCAGTCATCTCATCGTTCCAACGTCTCGAAAGATGGTTTGCGGGCCGGTATTTCCAAAGATGGGCTGAGAGATGGTCCAAAGGAGATTACGCTTGATGTAGCATGGGATCGAGAGCCTTTTCCACTATCAACAGGACATACTGGTCTGAAGTCTCATCGGGATGGATCGAGTCGTCACTCGGCCAGTTCTGCAGGACACCGGCCAAGCAGCAAGCACTCGGACGAATTGCGATCGAAGCCGGTTGCGAGCCATGCACCAGTGACTGCTCAGCACAGGCTGTCATCAGATATGCGGCCACTGGCTGGTCACGGTGCTGGTGAAGGAAGGTTGGGTGCTAGCATGAAGGCTGAAGCCAAACTGTCAACCAAGGTAGTGTCATTGTCTCGTTTCTGAGCCTACATGGAGAGACGTAGTTATTGGATCTGTAACTTACTGTTGTATAACTTTTGGATAAATTGGTAAACTTTATGAAAAAAATCAGTAAAGTTTATGAAATCTCTGAAGAAATGTATGTCAGGCAGGTTTGCTCGACAGCTCAGCTATGTCGAGCAAATGCTTAGCACCTTAATGTCTTTTTTAAAACTAGAAATACGTTTTGTGGAACGTGATATTTGCCCCATAGTATCTGTCCACAATGAACGAACTGTTCCCATAATTATGACCGGATGCATGGCACATGCATGAAATGGCTATTTCCACTTACGGTCTAAAATCTGACGTTACCATCGTGTTTTCGACCCCGATTTCTTTACAGACGTGGAAATTTCGGTGATTCGGCCATAAATGAGCGTTATATTGCGTATTTTTCATTGCGCATGCGCGAAACGGCTGTATTTCCACTTCCGGTCTAAAATCTGACTTCACCATCGTGTTCCTCGACCCCAATTTCCTAAATGTCGCGAAAATTACGGCGATTTGCATACATTTAAGGCAGATATAGGATTACTTAATATTTGCATGAGTTTTCAGGACCTCTTGGCCTAAAATGCGGGTTTTGGGGGGCAAAATAGGGGAAGGGGTGGTGCGATATTGACCCCCAACGAACTCGTTCTTACTTTTCGGGGTTCTTACGTCTGTGCCAATTTTGGTGAAAATAATGAAGAAATACGACCGTGAGAGTGCTCGCAGACGAACAGGCAGACAGACAGATACAAACCGATTTTATAATCTGTCTCATGCTATATGCTATAGCTATGTCTTCATTTTGATATAGTGATGCAGACATTACGCTTTTCCCTAGAATTTTTTGTGTAAATAAATCGAATATTGACCAAGTTACGCCACCGAAAGCTGAAGGATCCAATAATTGTAACTTTCTGTGTAGTGAAATGTTATATTGCAATCTGTCTCATTAAATTGCATATTTTAAATTCTGTATAGGATCATTTATATATTGTGTATGGTATTGGGATGTAATTATGTGCAGATGTTATTGTTTTTTCCCCTAATTTATTTATTTATTCTCAGCAACAGACAAAATTATGTTGTAGTGGATTGACTTCATTTGTTTTGTGACATTGCAAAGTTAAATGAAACTTTGACACTTTTTCTACGGAAATCATGAGCTCAATGAATAAGCCGGTAGACATAGTAGGTTACTTTGAAGATGTGTCTTCCACGGTAGTTGATCGCACTGTGCATCACCGTCAACTAATCATGGTTTCGGGCTGTTTTGCTAAAGGCCAGAGTTCAAATAATTGTTATCTGTTTCTAACAGTTTCTGCTGTGGTGGTGGTGACAGTGGATTTTGTTGCACACATATAACAGTGCTTTGACGCTGTTGGTTTGGTCATATGACCTGTAAAAATCGTCCCTGATATGACCTATAATGTGTTTGGTGGGAGGTTAAACCTTGCTCAATCAATCTATAACTTGGAAATTACTTTTTAGATTTTGAAGCAGTTTTACTAAGTGATGTTATCTTAGTCGATTCCATAAGTTGAATACAAGTGGTCGACTTTGATATTTGAGCTTGAGATTTTAAAACAAATCTATCACATTAAATTGTGATGCAGCTTAACTATAATAATGTTTTCTTTGTGTGTTAGTTACATAAGTGATTACTGCTTATGTCACTGTTAGGTGGATAAAACTGCATTGCAGTCACAGTCATCAGCACTTTTGTCATCTCACAAGCGGACATCGACGTTTGACGATCTGCCGGCCAGTAAAGTAATGCGTCACGCAGGTAATCTGTTACTGCCGCCGCATTATGACGAGCATTATTGACCAGCAGTACACTTCTACTCACTAAATGTTTTCACGCTGTTGCTTCATCAGGGATATGTAGAGCAAATATGGACAGATAAATGACGGTTATTATTGCCACTGTATCGCGTATACTTACTATATGTTGCCACTTTTTAAGATTGCCATCAAAATGAGAAATATCAACTTGATTTAGACTTAAGTGTGTAATGACACTTCAGAATTAGGCATTGTTTGTATTCACTGGAGTCATATGGGCCCATTTGACACCGCTGATCTTTGTATCTGTAGCCCTCGGTCAGACGTCATGGATACAGTTGTAGTGTATAACATAGTATGCCTGTTTACTCCCTAGATTTTTGCTGGTACTCACTGCCACTGTTCACGGACCTCTGTGGCAGGTTGCATACCATGGTTTTTTTACCTGCCGACAGATGCTGTACTAACTGGGCGCATTACGGTTCGGTATCATGTTACATATTACACACAGCTGTGCTGTGCAAGTGTATGAACTAGGGTTAGACTGGTATCGGCTGATAGTCGCCAGTATTGGTGGGTATCGGTTAGTGATGGCACGATACAGCCATAAGGGACACGATTCGATACGATACGATATCACACAAAATATCGCGATACGATATGATACGATCCGAAAGTGCTTCACCGTATGTAAGAACCGCAAGCAAGCAAGCAACAGTGCATAACACTGAAGCACCGTCGCCGTTGCTGGTGCCTGGATACTGGCCGGCGAGGCGACGGTCGTGGGCGACCGGCGAGGCGACCGTCGGCGGACGGGCGGCCGGTGTTCCTTGAAGTCCAGGGTTATTCAGCAGGGCCTCTGTGAGCCGGGCGGTCGCACGGATTATGTATCAAGTCGTGGGATTTGGGCGGGATGATGGCCGCCACTCGGATGGTCATAGGCGGAGCGTGGTGTAATCAGTGAAGGGTGACGGTGTATACTGAGTGACCGTGAGCATAGCCTGCCGGTATCGTATTCGATTAAGTTTAAGCGGACGTGTAAATTAATAAGAGTAATA
>Ga0049105_1001229_pt1 | contig 10961 bp, 2 predicted proteins | sample WorMetvaBAHAMAS1_FD_61260 | JGI IMG/M metagenome (GOLD analysis project Ga0049105, IMG submission 61260) | Worm MetaG Olavius vacuus BAHAMAS.1 | ecosystem: Host-associated > Annelida > Digestive system > Unclassified | place: Germany: Marburg | collected 2013-04-09 | reverse complement strand
TAATGTCTGTAAAATATTGTCTCCCAGTTCCAGTCTTCTACTTTTGGCGAAAACTATAACTCACCCTGCAGCGCGGTCTCTCTGCGATAGCTGAGCATCTTGTTGTATAACGTACAGTTTATCGCCCCAATGACGACTCTCTGTAGGCGGTCCGCAGTGGTAACTCAGAGATTTTCCATGGTAATCTGTAGTGATCGTAGCTAAAATTGTTTCTTGAACATATGTGTAAAAAGATAAAGATTTTACACCTGAGACGACGCTCAAAAGTCTGAGGCAGAAGTAATAGCTATATAATAGGTAGGAGGTCTGGGTCAGAGCTGTAAGCTGTTCCAGTGGGTGCCAAGATATTTTGTGCATTCTGAAAATACAAGGTTGGTTAGTCTGAGATCAGAGAATCGCTTTTCAGCAGTATTTTATTTTGGCGTTGAAAACCTGCAGGGTTGGCAGGATACCCATGGTTCCTAGACCTCCGTATTTGACAGCGTGACAGATCAAAAGCGTCGAAGCAACTCAGTCCAAGTAGTATGATCATAAAGTTTCATATTATCGAGCTAAAAGAGAAGTTTCATATTTACGTTTATGTGCATGTACGTGTGTTTGTTGACAGCCAGCGAAGCCGCAGTTACCCCCTCAGTCTGTTAACAGTCGCCTGTCGACGGCGAGTGACGATACTTCTCATTCAGAATGTTCGGCGGATTTAGCGTCCGACGAGACGCTACAGAACAGCGATCAGACAATGAATACCGCTGACGTCACGCACAGACCGGAAGCGGAAGTGAAGGTCAATGAGACGCACGCATGTCGTATATCGTCAGCAAGCGGTAATTCGGACGACGTGTTTGTTGCTGAGGCTGATGGTGAGATTACGTGCAACGGCGACGTCGATGATGTGCAGCTTGAGACACCAGACGAGTCTCCGACGACCATCGGTTAGCAAGTTTATGTCAGTACGAAAACACGATTGAAAACCGCAAAGTTCGCTGTTTACTAGACTTCGTAAAATATGAAAATCAGCAGTCGACGCAATGCAAAAATGCCGTAGGTCTTCAAGTCTAGGCGTATTTCATTTATACCTGAACGTTGATGGTCTCATAAAATTGTGACGTAATTCCACGATTTACATACTGTATTACAGAGCACACTGTTATATAATATAATGCGGCAGTTGATACGGACTGTTATAATTATGTTACAGCGGACACCGCCTTTAAAATAACGGGAGTCCCCCCCCCCTTAGTTCTCAGCTTTGGCACTATTGGTTAGCGTCAGGAATAGCATCCTGCACGCAAAACTCCCGTTTCTGTTAGAATGACTTATCGAAATTTCCTTCGGGAACTCGGCTTCACCTTCAATCCGGGCAAAAGCGGCCGCTCAAGAAGAACCTAAGTAGAAGTAATGGATCGTTTGCACGCAACGTTAGTACGTCACAATTTTGTCACTGAAGCACTGGCTAACGGCTTGTCAGCACTGTAAGCGGAATAGTGAAGACTACAGCGTAATATACATTACTGTGATTCCGGCGCCACGCTAACATCAAGACGGTACCGCAGCCGTTGACACAGTAGTGAAGTGTTGACAAAGTTTGCTGCTCGTGCCATTATGCCTGACGGTTGGGGTGGACGAAAGGTCTTTGACGAAACGTCCTGAATATTCACCGACAGCGTAGCGAGAAGATATGAATGCCTACATGTACATGAAGCAGTATCACTCATTTCTGAGACTCAATCTCACCGTAGTCTCAGATCATCCACCGACAACTTGCAGTGCGCGAAACCAAAAACGAGGACGGCTTCTGGTGAGCGGTAGTTGAGTGTTGCGGGACCGACATCGTGGAAAGGTCTGCCATGCCATCGTATCTTCACTGTATTGACAATTACAGCCACCTTCAGACATTACCTTAAAACTCATCTGTTTGCACTTGCTTTCTAGTTAAACTGTTTTAATTTTTTTGTTTTTATTTTATTTTCATTGTTTTGTGATGTCGGCTGGACTTATCTACTAAGCCACGTAATGTAACGTAATGATTTGTGTTTGATGTGGCGTGTGATAAGGTCGTCGAGGGTACGAAGTGATCGACTCTGTGACGAAGAAGACGTACGGCAGTGGCAGATGTGCGTGCGATGAAGCGATCAGCGACATTGAGGCGATGATGATGGCTTTGCAACGATTACGGTCTTCGTGTGACGTAAACCAGTCGACAGCGTTGTTCGACGCCGAACACACCACTAACGACCTACCAACCAGCGTGCGTCAGCTGGTTACCGACTCGAAGAACTTGGTCGCCGGTGCCATGACCTCGCTGTCGGACCGAGGCGCACGACTGCGTGTCCTCCTCCAGACGACGATGCACACCCTGGCCGCAGTGTTCCTTCACTGCTGCCGGCTAGTCGCCTTATCGTCAGCTGCCGTCGACGTGCCGCCATCACCCGTGGTCGTGGCGGACGTGGCGGATCACGTGATGGAAGCGGCGCGGTCGCTGCGAACGACCGTCGAAGCGGGGAGAAGCGTACTCGACTCCGGGTCAGACGCCGCCGAGTCCGATCGTAATAAGGACGCGCTTCTGGCGACCGCGTCTTTGCTAGCCAAGTCGCTGTCTGCTCTGGTGCAAAAAGTCAAGACTGTTTGATTCTCGTCTTTAGTTTCTATACACCTTCGTGTGTCCACTTGCTCTGAGTTAGAGCCATGGTGAACGTTAGGCGTTTACGTAATGTCTGACGCAGTATGTAACTGTCTCATCGGCTTCATCTTTTGCCCGTTACACAGTTATCAAAAAGCATTAAATCATTAAAAGATGAAGTCGCATGGTGCCATGGTTTTTGTGATCGTAGGGCCCGGAGCTGATACCGGTCTATAGGCCGACATCCCGTGAGTAACGTTAGTCATAAAACTCGGCGGTGACTGCCAGTACCCTCCAGCCCAGCCAGGTGCGCGGTCAACTTCCCAGCCGCACTGCTTCGCCGTCCTTTGACCAACATCAAGTTCTACTGCTTGATAACAAGAGCACGTAGGTGTGAATTTAGCTTGGCCAAGGTTACTGCGTAGAAGTACCAGACCGGAGTTCGAAACTGCGACCTATGAATCGCAGATAGGACGCTGTAGCCTGCTCGTTGCGCTACTACACCACCCACACTGTTAGCATACTGATCAGCTGAAGCGACCCACAGTTTTTGTATGATATATGATGATTAAAATCAGCTCAAAAACTGACCGGTGCCGGCTTAATTTATTATACAAAAAACGTGTAGAAACATACATAGCTGCTATTTTATTACTTTTTTCATCAAACACATTTTTATTTATGTAAAGTCACTATGACAAGTGTATGTACATGTACAGGACGTTTTAACGCTGCAGACATTTATAGTTTGTTGTACGTTCGCGTGCATTGTGCATCGTGTTGATAATGCTCGCTCGCATGATCGCATCAGGTACTAGTTTATACAGTGTATGTACAGGGTGGGCCAAAAAGGACAGTTTCAAAAGTTCGTAACTCCTGTCTACATGTAGACTAAGATGACTTAGAAATGCATTCTGTATGTCAAAATGTAAACCTACAGTTCTGTATCTACAGTGTGCATAGAGAGCAGAGTCCGTTATGAGGACTCTGATGCCCTTGCATCCTTTCAGTCGGTGAGGCTAAATCCAGGTAAGCTAGCACATAACCGCACGTTCAGTTCACAGCCGGCGCCTTAAACCGAATGATAGGTGAGTATGCCATGCAGTCCTGGTAACAGAACCTACTATTGTTACTCGGAACTCGCTGTTTCTTCCCCAGTAGTGTTGATGACCGTCACCAGTACTCGTTTTGCCCACCCACGGAGCAATGGCTCAGCAGAGTTGGCCAAAGTGGTTGATTAGATATCAAGATGGTACGAACGCGACTTAAACGTATCCCAATAGTCTACGAAACGGTCCCGACGTAGGATAGAGCCCAGTTGATCAAGGCGTTACCACTATATCAAACCATCACCTTCATCTGAAGTAAGACTGGTGTTCGCGTGTCACAAGATTTAAATATTCTTTGCACAAATTCAGCGAAACAGTAATACTCTAAAAATAATTCCGTCATGGTTTACGCACTCGGTCGTTTACCTGTGCTCCAATTGTATACTCGCGTTATCTCACCGGTAAACTTCCTTACATATAGTAGCTCAGACCTCAGTTCAATTTAACGGCATGTCACTGTGAGGAACTTTACAACAAAGATGGTGTCATACAATCGGAATTCGGAAATAATTAATCGATGCGCGATTCTGACAGATTGCTGGCTAAGATAAGTTAGAACACGATAAATCGTCGACGCGATAGACCGGCTGCTAAAAAGAACGGCCATAGTGACAGGACACGCGATAGACGTGATGAATTCGTCTCCACTTACAGATGCTCATAATCAACGTTAATTGTGAATTTTGAGAGAAATGTATACAAAAGATCATTGTCTAAGTTAATAATTGTATAGTATCTCTCTGAATTGGTGTGCAAATAATATTTAAATTCGGCGACACTCAAAGCACAGTATTGCTCCAGGTAAAGATCGGAACATTTTAATATAAGAGCCTACGAAACGCCTTTCTAGGTCATCATGTGCACGAGTTGTAATCTTTAAAAATGGTTTTAGTTTCTTGGCCCACCCTGTTATATGTAGTCCCGCTATATACGAGCTGTTGCAATGTGTGGTATTAGCATGCAATGTATTGAGTTAGTGCTACTCGTCCGCGCTGAATTCATTTACCAACTGTGATTTATGCGTTCCTCGACTAACCTGTTTTCGTGATTCCTTATATCAAGCTATTTTGAGTAAAGTTTTTAAACTTTATGGTCTGTTTCAGTGAATTGAGAAGCCAGGCATTAGTCGTTGCGGTTGCTTATCATTTCCGTCATCGGCCATAGCATTCCGCCACACCATTCAGTCTCTTCTGCTCTAACTCCGCCATAGCGGAGCTAGGGCGATCGAAACCGAACGTGTGGCAATACTAACAATAACCTTAGCCCACACCCAAACATTAACCCAACCTCAACCTCCGAGAGTTTCACCCTGTTTGGGGGCAGGTCCATTCTGCCGCCGGTCGCTTCCGTCATGGTGGAGTTATGGCGCAGCCGGTCGCTTTCAGTGGTGGAATCATGGAATGCAGCGTTTTTCTAAGGCGAAAACGACGGATAGCAGAAATGTTCGGTCCCTGTCATTACATTACCCAACAGTACCAATACTCTAATACATAGGTTGTGCCGAGCCTGTTGGACAAAGATTATTAGAAATGTACCAGATAACGCGGTAGTGAAGGTTTAAAGTCATCATTTTATTGACAGTTATGACACGCGCCGTTATCCGGCTGAGATGCGTGACAATAAAAGCTGCCGCGAGATGAGAGGAGTGGTTACGGGCCGTAGAAGATCTTCACCGAGTACGTACTGTAGCTCGAGTCGATAAACCGATTAATGCTGCCAGTTCCAGTTTTGCGTTCGGCGTCCCAGCATAGGTTGGGTACGTTACATAATCTTTCGTCGACGTGATATTTTATTACTTAGTATATGCAAGTCAGACTGAAAGTTAGTTCAAAAGACGTTCACTTGAAAACTGAAATGTGCGATAAACGGGGCATGATTTTATAGTCTTTAGCGTGTTTTTATACAAGTGTAAACAAATCTGCATAGGCCTGGTACTACTGAGTTGTCGTATTTTTACTTATTACATGTACATACACTGCCGAGAGTATGATTGTGACTTTCATCAACTTAAATGCGTTAAATGTATGAGACAATATTTTATGTCTGTTATGTGTCTTCTGATATTATGAAAACACTTCAGTTCCGCTGTGTCTAAAAGTGACATTACATGTTTAACAAGAACGACACTGTGTCATGTTGTAGCCATATTTTATGACAACATCCCGTCACTGAAGGTCGACGTTAGTGAGTGTTCTGGCGCACGATCTTTCTTACTTTAACTGGCTCGGCGATTATCAAACAAGCAACTAACTCCTTTTTTTGCGCAAGACGTAAATGTAATTAAACGTCGACATCATGTTCGATATAAGAAAAAATGAATTTAAAAATATTTCTGCGTAAATATCTACAAGATGCAACCGCGGGAAACCCTAAATATTTACGGATTAACATGCATAAGAGGGGACGCGACAGATCGAGGCAATTACTGTGGATGTAGATCGCTTTCATGTATTCTTTCACTGCTGCAGGTTACCTGCACTAAAATCAAATAAACATTATACACTAAACTGGCAATAAAGCCCATCTTTACTCCCAAATTGCATATCTATTTTGTTTACTTTTTTATTTCGTACTTGCCGCTTCTCGTCATTAATTTTGTGTTTGTCTGTTTTTACGTTTTCTTGTTGACGGATGTATAGAGCAGCTTTCCTGCCTTTCTGTGCCTGCCATACTGTCACTGATGTTTTTACATTGTGTTGGAACTTGGCAACTGAAGTAAATCAAAAAAGTGCTTTGGCGCCCGGATCCCTGTTGCGGATCCCACGAAAGAACTTATTCTTACAACACTTTCTGAACCCTCTATTCTGCTTCACTATTGCCTCGATCCTTCCAGTCGAATCTCGTCGCAGCTTCTTCCTGATCCTACGCCAATGCAAATGACGTCAAGTCAATGTTCAATGACAGATGATGACAAGGTGTAGGCCGTACAGTGGATGCTGCCTGTTTATCATGTAGATTGCTTTATTGACCACCCGCGAAGAGCCGTGGTATATAATTTCGATCGTGTCTGTCTGTCTGAATGTATGTCCGTCAGACGATAACTTTCGAAAGCCTTGACGTAGGAAGTTCACACTTGCAAATCCGGTGTATCTCCAGGGCATCCCACACGGGTCAAGTTCGTATATGAAGGTCATCGGGTCAGAGTCAAGGTCACAGGAGTATAAAGTCGAAAATTCCTATTCCCGCAATGTAAAACTTTGATAGCCCATAACTCCGGTTCTATAAAAGACAGAGCCATGAGGTTTGCGTGTATCATGGGGTTTTTTGCTATATGTCGGATTGCTTGGTAAGACCGTGGGACCGTCACCTTTGTCACGTGACCGGAAGTGATCACGAGTAACTAAATGCACACATTCGTGGGTGGCCGGCCTTAGACTAAGTTAGAAGGCAATGTCGTGCTATCATGTAATTTAACTCATAACTATAGGCTATATCGTAGTTGACCACATCCGAACAAAACTATAACCGGAACGTCAACGGCCAAAGTTTATTTGATAACCTTGGGATCATTTCCGTTTTATTACACGGCGAATATTCCGCTGTCCATAATATGAAGATGGACTGGTAGTTATAGACACAGGGTATAGGCATAGTTTATGATTGGTGGGTCATAAATGCCAGTTGCCGTCGACGAAGGGACAGTTATGAGCAATTTCCGCGATACTCTGCTGAAATGCACTTACTGATGGCACGAAGATGACCAGTATTCTTCAGCCAGATGATTTCAGAGGTCCTCGCTATGGAATTTACGCTGGCGGTTATCAAAATACATGTGGTTCAACGTAATAATTACTCGAGCTTAGGATTTCCCGCGTCTGATAAGGCATTCTTCTCTGGTTGCAGCTGATTACCATTGGCTAAAGTGCAACACTAGACGTGCGGGAACCGTACATTCAGTTTTGTTCCCCTCGACCCTCCCTCGGTGGTCGCGATTTCCCTAGCATTGTAACAATCTGAAGTGGGAACGCTTTGAGCTATAAATTGTAGGCGAGGGAACGACGTTCAATTACGTTCTATTACACTTTAACCATCGACAGTAGCCTTTCTTTATACAATCGTAAATGTGTTCACGCCATGTTAATCGACAAGATTTGATTGGCGACGTTAGGTTGCTGTTGTTGCCCGAATATCTCTGTTGGTAACCGTATTATGCCAGCAGATTTGATGCAGTCTTCTGTAAGCATTTCTAGTCATGCGTCTAAGCGTTTTATACTATAGGCCTTTTGTACAGATACTGTCACTGTCGTTACGGTATTCTTGAAGTTGTAAAATTCACAAAATAACTATACAATAGCAAACGCGTTGCAGTTGCAAACTGATGGCCGCCCCTACGCGCCACGCGTCATGCAAGCAGTTAGTCAGCCGTTTGTTGGCCAAAATTCACCAAATTTTGGAAGAATATAAGGGGCCCTTCGCAATTGATAAAAATCTTTTTCCCTTTATTCGTAGTGCGTTTTGTTCCGAGGATATTCGCGCTTTAGTCGCGATGTCGTACAACCACCAAAAGTAGGCAGTTTTTGCGTTTCACGTTTAACAGTAATGGTGGAAACCTCGTAATTCTGGAGGTGTATTACAAGTCTGGCCAACTTCAAACACGTGGCAAAGTTTGGTTGACTTAGTCAGTGACCTCCGTGTGAACACACTGGCAATAACCGCGATAGTGGGTCAAAATTGCCCGTGTAATCTCAGCCTTTTGCAGGTTAAATTCCACCAAATTCTGGAAGAATGTAGGTGACCCTTTGTTGCTTAAAATGATGCTTCTGTCAGTCTGTATCTCGTTTCGTTACGAAGATGATCGCGCTCAAGTAGCGATGTCATCGTAGAGCCACCAGAAAATCGGAAATTCTTGGGCCAGGCGTTTTAGGGGGTAGAGACCCTCCAAATGTTGGACGTTCATTTTCAAATATGGGTCACTTCCTAACAAGTGGCAAAGTTTGGTCAGGTTTTATGCAGTGATCCGAAACGGCGTTCGAAAGAAAGAAAGCACCTGAGCAAAATATACGGCCTTCCATGCGTACACATGGGCGGCGATAATAAACAGCTACATGAATACGTTAATTACTGGGTGCGTATTTGTTAATATCAACACAGTGTTTACACCTTGTGTAGGCCCTATATACTGACTAAACGTTAGATCTGTATGCATTGTTTATGTTCTGACGACACCCGTCTTTTCTTATTTGGAGTAATGTCAAAACAGCTAGTCACCGGACGATCTTTATTCGCAAGAAAGCAGCAGCACATCAGTAATAAAAAGCAATGAAAAGTAAGACCGTTAAAATCAAGACGGAAAAAGACATGCTATGTATCGAATGTACTACAGTTCATAAATACAAACTTTAAACGACAATACTTAATCACTTTTATGGCGCACAGCGCAGACACTAACATGTCGCCGTGGCGTAGTGTGATCGTCAATAACGTAATACAGGTAGATATAGCACCGTAAAATGTGAAAATTACTCGCGAGTTGCAAGCATTAGAGGCGGATCCAGGATTCTGCCAACGACAGGAGGTTACCGAACCTCACTGCGCGTGAGCTTTGTTTCATAGTGCTCATCAGTCAAGCACAGGTTGACTTCTGAAGTTTGAAGCTAAGCTGAACAAGGCGTAACTAAGGGGGTGTTTCTATGTTTAAATATCCCTCAAAATAAATTGAAAAAATTATCCCCGAAATTCCAGGAAAAACATTTGTTTCAGTTTTGAGACTGTTAACAGAAATCGCTCAGCATTTGCAGCCACCAAGACGCGCCCCGAAGCTCTAAATACACCAAAATGCATTTTGGTCGGGGTTCTGCCCCAAACTTCGCTTGGACAACTTACAGCGATCCCCAGGCCCCTAGCTGGATTGAAGGGGCCGCTTCGCGGCGAAGGAAAACTGAGCGAAAAGGAGAACAGAAGTAGGGAAGGCAGGCGAAGGGGAAGGAAGGAAAGGGGAGAAAACAACACGAACTAAATTTCTGGTTACAGCCGTGAAGCTGAATAATCGGTACGCAATCGTTAACTCTAACTACGGCTACTGACTTCACTTGCAAAATCCCAAATACAGTGAAAATAGCAACATCATTTGCCGGGCGCTCGGCCCAGCGTGGATTCGCCTTTGACATACACGCTTGTGAGCACAGCACAATAATAACAACAAGATGAAAACGCAGCGACGTCAAAAATATCCAAAGCAGCCTGAATTGGCAACACACCAACGTTCGATTAATGTCAACTATACAGTACCAAATGATCGACTGTTTATTGTTGATTCATTTCGTGTTGTGCGTCAGAGACAGATCATCGCTGAATCTGGCTGCACGTATTCACACCGTCTTACAGCAAGTTTACATAGGACAAAACTCTACAAAGAGTTACACACAAAATTAAAGTAGACTTTTAGTTTGAATGCAATAAAAATATGAAACCGGTTCTTTCGAGCAAAAAGGACTCTGTAAGCATCATATATGGATGGCATAAGTGCTTCAAAAAGCTTTCTTTCCTCAAAAAGCGCGAAGTGATATTGTCTGTCAGCGTGTACCCTTTTAGAAGCCTCACCGTGCAAAGTTTTCATTTGGTCAAATGTTGAAAGTGTTATTGTATAATACAAACTCTGCGTCTGATATGAACATTGCCAACTAAACAAGCAGCCCACGGACTCTGACGTTCAGCTGGCAGGACAGCTGTATAAGCAAGATGACTTATAAATCCATGAAACTAGATCGGACTGACTGACATAGTTTTTGGTTTGTGATCAGAGTTCAACAGTAGGTCTGTGCATGCAGGTTTACAAGTCCACGTGCAGCAGTTATGATTTGTGCCATCCTGGTTAACATACAGACACACAGACACACACAAAGACAGCTTTGCAGTTTATACTATTAGCTCAGCCGGCTGAGGTTTTAGAAACGATAAAAAAGTTGAAAATAGAAGCTAGCAGTAGCGCTGTATTGGAACCATCTCGACGCCAGTATCAATGTCTAAATTGAATTGGAATCGAGATCTCCGCAGTTTTGAATATGTTACTTGCGCAGTAGGCAATATGGCGAAAGCCTGTGCTTACTCATACCAGCACCAGCAGTGACCGTGAGACACCGCTGGCGCACGGCCCTGGCTGGCGTCGGTGAATTCGGTGAAATTCATTAAATGGCAGCAACTGCAACTGCGACCAGTCAAATAGTGGCGACGCTTAGCGGCTAGATCGAATGTCGTCGATTGTTGGGCCACGCGGCCTTGGTGGCCCAGGCCCCGGG
>Ga0049105_1001228_pt1 | contig 10972 bp, 8 predicted proteins | sample WorMetvaBAHAMAS1_FD_61260 | JGI IMG/M metagenome (GOLD analysis project Ga0049105, IMG submission 61260) | Worm MetaG Olavius vacuus BAHAMAS.1 | ecosystem: Host-associated > Annelida > Digestive system > Unclassified | place: Germany: Marburg | collected 2013-04-09 | reverse complement strand
CTAACACTGCACAGGTCACAAATTTCTGTTGGAAGAGTAACAATTAAGTCATACATAAAGCGTATGTGCTACCGGTAATTTACCGGTAATTTTCCGGTAAGTTACTGGCAGGCAATGTTACCGGTAAATTTAGAACCCTCTTTACAGGCAGTAATGTTGCGGATGTGACATGCTGTGGTAAACCATTCCAAATATCCATAAGCAAACTACGACGAAGCATGGTCACAGATGGCTGACGTACACCAATTAGTCACCAAATATCACCAACACCACGACAATTCTTAAATATGTTAAACCACCGAAAGCTTTGAAAGAGACTTTAAGAAGCAATATCACTACGGTGTACTTGTTTTTACCAACCACCCAAAATCGACTAATTCTACATATGTATCACAACGAGATCAACAGAGAAGCAGTCCATTACCCTCCTCCGCCTCCGCCATATCCTCCACCTCCACTCCTTCGACGATCATCGTAATCATCACGTCTACTCCTCATTGGTGGCGGCCCACGACTGCTGCGATAATCACCACCCATCCTGCTTCCCCTTGTACAAACACACAAACAGAACACTATATCTAACACATTCACCAAATATGCCATCAGACAAAATCCAGGCACTGATCCTTACTTGGTACATAGTTGGTGTTGAAAGTTAAGTAAGAATGTTAGCGCAAACTAACAAGCATCCAACAGCAAGCTTCGTTTCTAAAACACTACTGCCAAGTTCTACCAAAAAATAACTGTACCAACATTTTAACGAAAAAACCTCTAAGAGATCATGTTACCCGACCCCGTGATTCAGTACTAGAGTCCACTGACCAATTAAGAGTTGGCTGTTTGGCTGGGGCTTAGTGGCTCACTCAACACATAGAGGTATCTTGTCAAAATGATAACAAACACAAAAAAATAATCCACACAGTGTTGTCACGGTCACCAAATTTCCTAGTTCAAACCTGAAAAATTCATTTAGACATTTGATAAATCTGTTAGTAAAGTAAAATGAGTTATTGCAGATTATTGGTCAACTTTTCGCTTTCGACATGGGGTACACACTTATTTTAAGGGTGAACCCCTAAATTCAGGACCACAAATGCCACTGCCACCACCACTGCAGTGGCATGTCAAATAAACTACCACCACCGACCAAGTTGCAAAATCCTGGCACCATTACAACACTAAATCCATAGACAAAATACAAAAAGAAAAACAAACTTCAAAACATGCCTCGACTAACACTGAATGTTACATGACCAACTAAAAGCGTAATTTACCAACATTTGGCAACTAAAACATAAAAAAATATAATTAGAACACCAATCAGTACATTATGCAATATCTATGAAGACATAAGAAAATAACTAAATTTATTTTCGTTTGTCACACAGCATAATGTCCAAGTTCATCAATGCAACATAGTATCTGAAAACCAGCATTATTAACTGTAGACTATCAGTATCTGTCATGACGCAGTTACTGTTCAGAGAAAAGCAACAGAAAATGTCAGCAGGTTACCCACTCTTCTGAGGCTTTAGAATTCAAGGATTTTCAAGAACCTTTCCAAAGACCTTTCTATGACAACTACACAGATTCTGATAGACACTCCAGTACACTGCTACTCAAGTCTACATGCAGCCACTGTTTTATAAACAATGCAACAGATTCCCTACCTTAACAAACAACAATATTACGTCCAGAGTAACAATACGGCAAAAGGTTCAATCAATAGCCGTCCATTACCCCCCAAAAAAAAATTTTTTCCAAACCCAACTAAACATATTCCATGACTTTTCAAGGACCACCTTCATTTTCAAGCACTTTCAAGGCCCTGAATTTGCAACATTTTAATTCAAGGACTTTTAAAGACCAGGCCCAGTGGGTACCCTGTGTCAGTGATGGCCTGATCACAGATCAGGCAAATAAAATCACCAGCATAGAAAATCTACAATTACCTGCCACGGTTGGCACCAAATGTCTCTCCTCGGCCAGTGTAGCCACCATATTCCATGTAATACTCCTCATCCCAGTTGCAAGGATCATACTGCCGGCTTGGACCTTTCGGTGGTGTCTAGAACAATAAACAAGAAAATAAAATACTGCAGAAATAGTGTGGGTCGGTGGTCATTATGCCGTCAAGGTCATTCAAAGTCACCAATTTTGGTACCAATCGAAAGCCTCTATGAAAATTCCTATTAGTGATAAATACTAACTTACATCCTATCTCGCACCATTTCCAAGTTATTACTGGTCAAATTTGCACTTTCAACGTGGGAGGTATCTGTCTAACACACTCCCTTGGGGTGAACCCCTAAACTCAGCACCATATACTTTGGCCTCAAGAAACTAGAAACATCGCTCTATCATATGGTGCAAAAAGTATTTTGAAATCTTGCACCGTTAAGGCATGGCCAACAGGTGTGACAGACAGATAGACAGGAATCGTCATTAGCAATAGCGCGGTCTAACAACCTGTACTAAAATGGCTTTTTAACCATCCACAAAAACAGACAAGGGGTAATGCAATTAATCTCAAACTGCAGATAACAGACAAAACTAATGGCGACTTTTAACTCTGTACTGCTACATTACAATGCCCAAGAGTTGTCACTTTCAAATCGTATTAATCATACCCAGCAAGTTTGTTTACAGTGTGAACTGAATATATTCTTTTGCAACTTTCTCGCCACTCTTCTGGCGAACTGAATGCATTAGAGACTTTCAGTTAAATGGGCCATCTAAGTTTTACTTTTTACTTTACTTACAGATTGGTCAAATGTCTGAATGAATTTTTCAGGTTCAAACTACACTGTGTCTCAAAAAACATCCCCGACATTTTTAGTTGTAACTTGAGAAAGCATTGATGGAGTTTCATAATGTCTGGCATATGTGTTACCGAGACAGTAAGCAATCAGTAGCTGCTATAGTTTCCCATCACACCTAACTAGTGTTTCTGCACTACCTGAGAAAATGCAGTAGTTCCGAAATAGCATCATTTCACTCAAAATGCTGTATCACTGCTTTGCCAGTTTTAAGCTTGATTTCTTCAAACTTGTTGATTCACGACTCATGCTCATGCTGTTGTATGACTCTCTAAATCTTATAATCAGTGGGGTTCACCAATCACATCTGTGCTGTTGGGGTCATATGTCAGAAAAAGTGAAGCTGTGAAGTTTGGTGGACTATGTTGCATACAAGATGTGCCAGTGCGCTGCCTTACTGAAAGACAAAAATTATTATCCGCATTGTGTTTCGTAGCTATTAACATTTTGTTGAGATGGTAGAATACTTAAATAATGCTATCGATTGACATGCAATTCATGCTTGATAGGAAAAACTTCAATTCTTAACATCGCGCCCAAGCGACCTGAGCAGATATGGTGATCGCTAAGTGTGCGCGAAACAGGCAGCTTAATGCCTTGTTCCCTTTCTTGGTCTTGTTTGATGCACACATTCTATCGTTTTATGAATGAAAAGTAGTCTAACAGTGATTAGGTGATAATTCCAATGTGAATTGTGTGTCTATTGGCAAATCAACATGCAATTTCCGCGTTTTCAGTTTCGCAAGATAGTGTAGAGGCATTAATTAGATGAGGTGGAAAATATAACATCTTTTGATTCCTGACCTTCTCAGTAATATTTCTGCCAAATATTATGAAAATCCGGCAATGTTTTCTCCAGTTATAGCGGTATGTTTTTTGAGACACAGTGTAGAACCAAACGACTCATACTTTTGGCAGTGAGCCATTGAGCGAGATCAGAGTTTAGGACTATGGTAAAAACAAGGTAGAAGCACACTAGGGTTGGCCTAATAAACTAAGTAAATAAACAGCAAAAAACATTTTCCCAGTTCCCTTATCTCAAACTCCACGGTAAAGACATTTACCATGAAAATATGTGCAGTGTCACTGAAAAGCTGAAGTGACATAAACAGAAAACAGAGATTTTGGTTAATTTGCGATTCACAAATTCCAGTAAATATATTAAATCGGATCAGATTCACTGTAGTGTACATACTGTCTGAACTATGTCGAAGATGGTGCTGAAGCACTTCACTATCACACGTGGCGATCCGTTGATCTGGACAACTCGCTCAGTGGACATCGGAGCACATTCCGTGTACACTTTGATGTGTGCTCCTGTCTCCTGTATACGCATGCCAGAGTGTTAGCCATCACCACATCAGTGCTAACGAGGACAGCATTAGCATCAGCAGAGTTTAATCTCGAAACTGACAGTTCCTAGAAAAGATGAACTTCATGGCTAATCACTAAAAATTAAACAACACGTAGCCCATGGGAAGCTGTGAAGCTTAGATGGCCCAAGCACTTGAAATTGGGATGGGGAAATGTCCGGCAGAGGTTGTCTGAGGGGGATGCCCAAGGGTGGAATGTTGTGGGGAACTGTCCGGAGGAAGCGGGGACGTCTGAATCTTTTACAAGTCTCTACGTATAGCGGTTATGATTTCAGCCACCCTGGTTAACACACAATAACATATTCGTTTATTGACCATGCTTGGCAGAATGCAAGATGGTTAACAATAATAAAAGAAGAGGTATAATAACAGTTAGTCCATGGTTCAGTGTATGTGTGGATAGTTTCATGATAGCGTCAATAAATGTTTTTGTATAGTATTCTAGTGATAAAGTTAGAGTCCATAAGGTGTCCATAATGTTGCGGAAGCAGCTGAGTGTGTGGTCGTCTCCGGAGATTGTAGCACTGTGAGGCAGCCGAGGGTGCAGGAAGTAAGTAGTGGAGAAGGTGATGCTTATTATGTTGAATTTCATCAAAAAGCTGCTCATCTGCTGTATCACAGAGTTCTTGAAATGATGGGGGGTCTGGTTGACAAAATCCACATTTCTTGTTGCGCCGCAGCAATGCGTCGATTCGTTGCTCATCGCGCTTGTTGACTAATCCTGACCAAGCACAACTCGAGTACATCATTTTGGCTACAGCGACTGACCTGAAAACGGTATGAAGTCCACTGTCACTCAAGCCATGAGCACGGAGAATCCTCAGAGCGTACTGTGTCTGTGCGCACAGACGCACAGCTTTTGACTGGCTACACTATAAGCTCAGCCAGCTGAACTAAAAGCCATGTGAAAACATGGAAACCTGCAACAATAGTTTAAAAACTACTAACATACAAAGGAATATAATCTAACAGAATGTAACCGAGTAAAACTGAAGTCTGTGTCAGCTCTTCCTAATGCAATTCTCATGTAAGAAAATACATTTAGCATACCTCCGAGCTGCTTGTGGCATCAAGCGAAGCTAGTTAACAACATGTTTTATAAACGTTATATACATTGATCAGACAAACTCCGCATACCTCACGCATCTCCTTCACTTTGTTTCCACCACGGCCAATGATTGCACCTGCTTGGCTCTGATGTATCAGAAACCGAATCTCTGACTCGTCGTCGTCATTTGCTCGCTTCTGCGAAATCAAGTCATAAATGATCGAGACTTACAAATATGCATTCTACCAGTAACAATAAATAATAACAGAAAAAAAACAAATAGAATGAAATATTTGACTTGCGGATCATCAACCAGTACCATTCATATGCATAAAACCATTCTAAATGAACCATGAACATGTGATATTAGTATGCGGTGTTAAGGTCTGACAGTGATCAGAAATAACTCTGCAATTTTTAGCGATAACGGCAAATGCTGAACAAAGCATGCAAATCACAGCTGCAATATCTCAGTTAAGACCAGTACTGTCACCAATAACCCAATAACTTATACCAACTTCCCAAATTCTCAGAACTTAACCTCATCCAATATTCCAATTTCTTAAACATTACCAGTACATGAGACCTGATATTGTTACCATATAACAGTTTGGGATCATTACTCAATAAAAAATCACTAGAAGACCAGCTGCAGCACTTGCCTCCTCAAGCATCGGAATAACGTCCAGAAGAACGTCACAAATTGTTTCACAGTCACCAGCAATGATCAACAGTCTACAAACATTCACAACGCACTTCATATTTCACACTAACAAACAGCAGACCTAACAAACGCACTGATCACATGAGTCCATCACAGTGTCAGTCAATTTAATGCATTTAATGCTTATCAGAAAAAGCATAATAACAACAATACATCTCTCACTGCCTGCCGACGATCAAGTTGCCCATCTGGCAGTCGAGAGTAGCGGTGACATGTTGGTCTCGATCAACAAAGTTAACATACGTTGGGCCCAGTTAGTATTGAGATGGGTCACCGTATCCTGGTTTAATCCCCAGTGCCGTACATTTATTCTGGTATGTAACTTGCTACCCAGGCCAACTCAGCCTTCCATCCCTCTGTGGTCAGTAAATGAGAACCAGCGTTGGCTAGGCAGGAAAGGGTAGATATGGTTCATTCCATTAGCGGATGAATACGAGGTGTGCAGGTAAAACTGTGAAATCCCCCGAGAACGCGTGCCATGACTAAGCGACTCGAAGGTGTGTTCATGATGAGGTGCTATACAAATCCACATGTGTGGAGCATCATATCACATGCCCACCATCACCTACTGCTGTCAGCAGCAAAGCTGTGGGATGTGCCACCAAGACATCTTTAACTATCAGTAGACAGACAACCACTACAGCTTCAACATCAAGCAAGTACTATGGGATTCCACCACAACAGGTTTGCTAAGTGAGGTTATGTTTCACTACACGACAAGGTCATGTCATAATCGGTACAAGTCATCAGATTACAGTAGGCAATAAGTTGCACACCTACAAGGCTACAGCTTCTTATGTACAGCATGTGATTCAGTGTCTGTAAGTAGGTATAACAGCAAACACTCATTCCAACAAACTGAGTGGCCCTCTCGAATACTAGGGGTGGCTATGGGCCACTGAAAAACAATTAAGTGATGACACTGCTGCGAATCTCAAAAATACTGGGGTAGCATACATATAACCATCACAGACTAATAGTAGCAGCAGCAGTAGTAGAAAGCCAGTCTAAAGACACACATGATGTGTAACACAACAGTTTAGACTGACAAAACAATAGTAGAACAGAATATCACGGTCACAGTCTCACAGTCAACAGTAACTGCTGATTCTAACAAGTTCTGCAGTAGACAGGCCAAGTAATGACACAGCTCAACACAATTGCAAAAAAAACACAAACTGCACACAATCAAAAACCTTGAATCCATGTAACAGCAACAGAATGTAAGTAAATGATGTCATACAATCGCCTCTCCGAGACATAAAATGGTCCTTGTTCTGAAACATGGGAGCACATATGGTCGGACATTGTTACTGGTATCACCCACGATGTAGCAGAGGTCTCAAGTGAGAATCGAACCAAGACAAGAACCATAACTATCAAGCCTAGGCTGCAGTAGAACGTCATTCCAGATGACAAATTAACAACATCATCATCAAAAAGATGCATATTGGTGACAGTCATCAGTTAAAGTTCATTAATTCACATATTCAAGACACTGTATGTGCCTTGAGTAACTTAGGTGTGCCCTAGGCATCGTCTGTAAGGCAAGTCTCCTTGCCCGAGGCTGTGCCCATGCCTATAAGCTCCCTTCCATCAGTACCTCTACCTTCAAGGCAACGTTCCTAAATAGGTACTTGTTTCACTTCGTTTGATCATTACATTTTAGCATGACATGTACATGTAGCATTGATTTAACTGAGCATACTGATGTCCATAAACACTTGTTTGATGTTGATAGATACGTTTATCACTGTCACCTAGACTTATCCGTATTCAACTTTTATTCCTTGCATTTTTATGTTTTTAAGCTTTCATATTATATCACTGAAATATTGAAATTGAAGGCATGTTGACTGATTGATCGACTGATTGAATGTGGCGCATTGTGACATTTTGTTTATAGTTACAGTGTACAAATATCCCTTCATTTCTTATTAACTACCGAAGTGCCTCCACTAGCATTAGTCTGAATAAATGAACATCAATCACACATATCCATTTCACAGTTTACAACGACTCACTCGTTCAATATAACAAATAATTTTAAAACAACTGCTGACATCATGCACTCCCAAATTTAAAGACTGGGACATCATAGCTAATAATATGTTCCAATTAAATAAGCATGACACATGAAAGAAAACACACAAATGTATATTTATGAAAGCATAACACGACATAATTCATACTGCCATGATTATAAACAACACAATGTACAAATGGTACACCGAATTTTCTAGTCTAAAATGAGAGGCTAATAAATGGACAGCAGCATACCGTTCTGGACTGTTGGTATCTGGCAGGATAATCGTGGCTTTGAACTGCCCGTGACACGTTCCAGGAATCAATCGGATTTGGATGGCAAGGAATCGTGGACGAAGCGAGAGTGGTCAAGTGTCGGACCGTGCATATACACATGACGTCACGAGGTATGGACAGCACGTTGGATTGGATGGATGCATCGTCATGGAAATATAATACAAGAACCGGAAGCACGTTAATTGGTAGTCAGTGACATGAAATTATGGAATTAATGCAATAAAATGCTATAATGCAATATACACTATAAGTGATGGGTGAAAATTGACTCACAATTCACAGTAAGTTAACCCAGTGAGAATGAACCTATTACACTTTTCGGTAACCCTTGGTACTAATAAATTTTCACCTAGTTTCTAAATCCAGAGAATTATGTTCTATATCTTCTCTAGATCAAATCACAGAAGGTGTTAGTAGAAAGTATACAGTATACTAAAGTATACTAAACTTCACTTATTTTGCAATCACAAAAATGTTAATAAGGAACTATTTGCTTTCTGAGATTTTTCCAAAATTAGTTTTGCATAGTTTTTGAAAAGTAAATTTATTCTAAGAATATAAGAATCACACCAATAAATCTAAGCTGGTGTCACAGGTTTGTAATGCCAGCTGCAATAGCATATCATCACGAATGCGTACTTGGTATATTGTAAGAAGTTTGCAAATGAACAATAATTAAATGCAAATCTCAGCAAGTATGGAAACCGAGATTGGACTGGCCAGAATTTCCACTTCGGTAAAGTCCACAATGTCGTTACATAGCATGTCAATTACTGGTGTCAGCCACTGGATGGTCACATACATGTGATTAAGCTGGAGCAATAGCAGGAAATACAAACAATGTGAAAATGCATCTGGACTGGTAGTCGACGAAGGAGGTGTCGCACATTTGTGAGACATAGTGAGAAAAAATTCTCTAACATGCTATGGTAAATATTGTTATGCGTTTGTCTTCAGTCTAACATTAAGCTACCACAAAACAGCGCAACAAAAGGACAATGACTTACATCCTGCCTCAGTCTCTTGATATTGGAGCCACCCTTACCAATAACAGCTCCAGCATTCTGCAAACCAAACACGACAACACTGAATGCCCATAACCTAATGGCAAACATATATACAACGTTATTAATAACATAATCACGTTCCTATGTTCTCACTGGTCCTCACAGAGTTGCACATTGGGCCCAACTAAGTGGCCTCTGCGATGGGCATAAGCCTGTCCCAAAGGTAGGGTCTGAAGTTCCTCACAAAGGCAACTACCAAAGCAGTTTTTTCCATGTCACACCAGACGCTCTTCTCAATGTATACAACATAATCAACACCTTCAAAAAATATTTATAAATGTACATAAAATAACATTAGCTACTGTGCTAATGTAAATGTATACAAAACGTTTATAACAAAGCACAGAAAATGCGGATATGTACCCTGCTGGGTACGAGCATGCGAATCTCTGTGCGGAATCCACCGCCACCACGATGCCTTTTGCCTCGATCATCATCGTCACGCAAATCATCGTCAGACACTGAACGCTTCATGTCAGAAGAAGAAACAAGATCTCCACAAAACTAATACAGTACTATATTTGTAATACAGACCTGCAAACAAAACCAAAAATGGTTAAGTAGTAATCATCGAAAATAACTTACAGCTTAGGACCAATATTAATAATAATACTAATAATAAAAATAATCATCATCATAATAATGTACGAATTTCTATCCCTCCATAAATTACTGGTAGTAAATGCAGAAGCAGTGGTAGCACAATTTGTAAATATTTATATAATTATAAAAAAAGAAAGCATGTTTAATGTCTATGTCCACAGTAAGCGACACTGCCTGCTAATTTTATAACAGTGCATTTTATGCTGGAATACAATGCCACGGCCACTTCTCTAGTTACTACAGATGTAAGCATACCATTAATCGCCGCCAGTCTCAGCTACTGACATATCAACTGTGCAGTGTGCATGTTGCTCGCCTGCTACCGGTTGATCACACGGTCGGTGGCTGCTTCAAGGCCAAATATGGCTCTGCCGCCTCGCCTTAGGCATCACCCTCTTGAAACTGTGATTGGCGTAGCGTAAGTAACGTAAGGTACGGTACGGTAAACGTGGATTTGTATAGCGCTTTATTATCGTGAACACACCTGTAAGGTGCTCAGTAACTTCATAAGTGGCAAATATATCAATGTGCCAAATATAATGTGTCGCTCACCCACTGCCGCCTGATTATGCAGTCAGCGGATGCTTCAAAGGCAAATTACTAGAGCTTGCGAATTAATGTGTTAACGAATGCTTTAAGGGATTAATCACGATTAAACAAATTAACACCGTTAAAAATTCTACTGCAGTGCCATAAAACAGCAGCTCGATGTTGCAACGAACACCTCCTTTAATCATAAAAATTAGTTCTAAGTGTCAGCAGCACTGCAATTTTTGACTGCGGAATTTATAGTAACTGACAAATAAACGTTTATTTAACATCGATAGTGTCAAGCTCAACCTGATGCTCAGTCATACAGCTGTTGAGTGACACCTACCTGACAAATATACAGACAAAATGTGCGATTAACGCGCGATTAGAAATATTAACGCACGCGTCAACGCAATTAAAAAATTAATCGCACACGAACTCTAGTAATTACAGCTCGGCCGGTTCCGAGCGGTCGTTTAGAATGT
>Ga0049105_1001227_pt1 | contig 10972 bp, 13 predicted proteins | sample WorMetvaBAHAMAS1_FD_61260 | JGI IMG/M metagenome (GOLD analysis project Ga0049105, IMG submission 61260) | Worm MetaG Olavius vacuus BAHAMAS.1 | ecosystem: Host-associated > Annelida > Digestive system > Unclassified | place: Germany: Marburg | collected 2013-04-09 | reverse complement strand
TGTCGATTAATAGATAACCATTTGGTTAACCGGCCGACGGAGCTCGGTTAGGGTTAAGTTAATTTTAACCGAGGGTTAGGGTTGCCAGCAACGCGTCAACAGCTAAGCAAATGGTTAACCTGTTGGTTAACCATTTGGTTAAGTGTGTGCAACGGGCCCTAAGTGTGCTTATGACTGTGCACAGCTTCAGTACACAATACAAAACAGAACAGTTCTGATAACTTCCCCTCTTACCTCCAGACAAAAATCATAGCTCAAATACTGTCTATTGGAGGAGAAGGGGGGTAATGTCAAATGGTGACAGTGGGTATAAACAACAGCAGCGTGCAGCTGGACTCACAGTCCAAGTTGGTTGGCCTGGTCTGAGGGTCGGCAATCACTTGGTGCTGTTCTGCATCCAACAGATGAACCGGTTAAACTCACGCAATGATTATGTCATGATGACAGCACCATGAACATTATTATTAGTACCATCATGAATGCGTCTCAGAGACAGGAGTTTTTCCGTTGCTGGACCGTGTCTCTGGAACTGTCTGCCTGTCGCATTACGTGACAGATATCTCATTTGCATAGTTTAAGGGACTTTTGAAGACACTTTGGTTTGTGTAGAGCTGCGGCGCAAAGTGACTCTTGCTTTTTTTGCGCCGCGTACAAATATTCTTACTTATTTACTTATCGCGATCATCATCAAAAACATGTGAGAAGGTGAAATTAGTATGGAAAGCCTGCTATAGTTTTACTGTAACAAATGGTGGTCCGCTGCCTGACAATATTTTAAGTACGGAAAACATGTCAGACACGGAAGAACACAACGGGTGGGAGTAATACCATGAACCATAGAACCACAAAACATTTTTATTTCAGTCTGCCTACGGCTGTGAAACACGTGTTAGCTGATTTCTGTAATGCACCATCGGTCAGACTGTAGGGAGTGCAATAGAAATAACTGTTGTATTTGTATTTGTATTGGACAAGTGACAGACACAATTAGGCAACTGATAAAAAGTGACTACCTCAAACTTGCAGAATGGCACAAACTGCACAATGTCGCGCTGTGCAACATGTCCACTCTGGTCGCGCAGCAGGCCAGTGTCACAGTCAAGAGCGTCCATTGCCGAGAAGTCAGCCGAGCCGACGCCGACAATTATGATGGAGTACGGCAACGTTGATGCGTAGACGATCGCTCGCTTTGTGTCGGCCATGTCCGAGATGACGCCGTCCGTTATTATCAGCAGCACAAAGTAGTTCTACGAAGCAACGTAAGAGAAGAGCAAGAATTATGAAGGTCTCTTTACATATTTCTGTTCAGCACACAAATCTGTCATCTAAACTACATATAACAGGGTTTGTGCAGAAATCTGACTGTGGGTTTCCACACTTTTTCAGGACAAAATTACTTCTTTTTCCAGACATTTTAAGGCATTTTGTTCATATTTATGTGAACAAAAGCATTACAAAATTGGTTTTTGAATGCTGAAATTTCCTATACAATGTATTCTTCTATTCTAAATACCGAATGGGACTCAAATTTTTTAACTTTGAACTACAGATTCTTTGTGTCATGAACTGCAAGAAATTAACAAATGCATGAGAAATCAACAGTGTATCATAACAGGTATCTGCATTTTCCAGGTCAGCATTACAGTTTTTAGACTTTTCCATACCATTTATCATTTTCAAGGCTTTTCAAGGCCTTGAAATATTCTACATAAAATTCCAGGACTTTCCACACTTTTTCAGGATCTGTATGAACCCTGATATAACGTCTATCATGTAACTGTTGCATGAAACATTAAAAACAAACAATCAAGCCTTGACACCACACCATCATTATAGATTAATTGATCTAGTCACAACCTTGACCTTTGACCGCTAACCACGAGAAGGTTTTCAGCAATGCCCACTCACAGGACGAATATTTGTGGCAAGTTTCATCGAAATCCTCCACTGAGCAAAAAGATAAAGTATCACACAAATTAGGTCTGGGCATGACGTTGACTTCTGACCTTGAAAACCTATCAGCAATGTACATTCGTGTGATGAATATTTGTGGCAAGTTTCATTGAAATCTCTTCACTAAGTAAAGACACTGCATCACGTGAAACAGGTGCTAATGGACAGACAAATGAACGACCAGAAAATATATTGCCTTCGTCGTCCATTGGAGGCATGCGGAGGGGTGAAAATAATGCAACACAGAAGACAACAATGCAACATAAGAAACAAAGATTCTGTGAACATCTGCCACTTATGACATCCATATTCGCTTACACACAGGTTACAATACATATACCAATCCATTTTACTCAAGAATGGGGAAAAATATTGTAACCATAAACGTAGTTCCATTCTTTATACAAATTGTACATCTGATATAAGTCTGCTCGCAGTCAACCCATGGGTGATCTAATCGTAGATCATAGCACCAGGTTGTCGTTACATTTAGCCAGGACCAAAGTTAACCTTCCAGTGACTCACGGATACCTCAGCTGGAATCAAACGCAGGTTCCAAGATCTGGCAAAAATCCCCACCTTCATCACTGATCCTACCAAGACCTTTGTCAATGCAAAAATCAAACCTTGGGAGTTGGCTCGCTCTTAGCTGCAGCGGCAAACTGTGCAGCGTGGTAGATGATTGGTGCAAAGTTTGTTGGACCGTAAAGCACGACATGACTGAGGCACATCTGATATGCACTCAGAATGCCCTGAACTCCTACAGTGTAACATGCACAGACACTCTCTGTTAGCTGTTGTATGAGCATGCTTAGTTTTAGGGAATCCAAATCTGACATTTTTTCGAAATCCACAATCCATCGGATACTTAAAATCCCATCATGTTAAATTCAAATTTTTGTTTTGGTCAAACTCTACAATTATTTTTGTATATAACAAATAGTACAGAAATAAATGGAGAGATCTGTTGTTGTGTTTTCGTTGCTTTTTAGAAAACAATCACAATGATATTAATTATTCACTGCTAGCTTGTTTGTAACCGTTTAATTTTAAGTAACTAAGTTGAATTGCAGTAGCTATAATAGCTGGTACTGATGTTGATTGCGTGACAAATTCGCATCTGCATCCGACAGATTTTGCACACAAAATCCGCATCCATCGGATGTGAATTTCAGCTGGCTCCGTCACATCCCTACTTAGTTTACACAGGTTCAGTTCCCAAAGACATCCATTGGAAAATATTTGCCACTTAATGTAGAGGTCAAGGACTATGAGCCGTAGAGTCGATATGTGTTTTTAAAAATTTAATTTAAAGCTGGACTGCAATTACTCCACTAAGCAAAAGATGACACTGTCAGCTGGCTGGAAACCACAGTGACTACAGCACTCGTGAAAACAGTGAGTGCAAGAGTGCAAGGCTAGCTGCCGACTGTATCGTTCAGTGATAATAATGCCAGCAATAACCCTGAGCCAAGGTTCTCGACAAAAATGAAATTATGGGACATCACGACTTCCAAGGTCGAAGTTTGGACGTCTTTGCAGAAAAAATCTGGAAGTCACTTGACACAAGAAACTCACGCCATTATTATGTAAAATAACTGACTGCTTGTAAAAAAGACGAACCATATACTTACAACAAATAGGCCTACATGCATCACATGCATGTCCAACACACAGGCCTTATGTCTGAGAAGTAAATAAATAGCCTAGCCAAAGAAAAACCCCATTCTCTGTAATAAGAAAGAAGCAGTGTGTGGATTCCATTCCAATTAGATAAAACTTCTGAAAACGCTTCACAATGTAATTAGAAGCAGCTTGTACCTAACATCTGTAATATCCGTGTCTTAAAATTTAGAAGTAGGACCTCAAATTTATGGGCGTATTTATGACCAAACACCCGCTATTGCTATCAAGAACCCGGCCCTGAGCTGTAAAGATGGTCTGGAAAATAAGAATAAAGGTCACAACTGTTCTGTGCTATACCAGGTTCATGATCATAAGAGCACTTGTGTGTGCAATTATTACAGCTGTCCTAGATAGCCTGTTGGTTTAGATTTGTGTGTATGCATTGCATTTCTCGTGGTTACTGCACGTCTGTCTTCAGTACCCATACAACTGATTGCCTCCAAAATAAATTATATTACCCATCAAGTGGGACATAACCTTTACTCACTCTGCTTACTCACCTAACAGACACGTAGCCAATGGCATCATAATAAGCATCACCTGCACAGAACGGATTGGAAGCATTGAAGTTGAGCGCAAAGCAGTGTGAAACTTCCATTGTTGGCGGGATCTTCGCACCGTAGCCAAGTGCCGGATACATCTGATCACTGCAATACAGGAACAAAGCCAACCCAACTATTACAACTGATAACAAAAATTGTCAAACACTATTACAGACAGCATCTACAAGTGTCACTATGCGCTGCGGTCTCGACAAACAGAAATTCCTTTAAAAGTAATTAAAGTGTCAAAATTCAATGTCAGGCTGCCGCAGTGAGGCGGGTAGACTGTTCTAAATTCTCGGACCTGCGACTGAGAAACTCCTGTCGCCAAGTCGAGTGTCTGTTCTCGGAACAGTGAGGACATTGGCGTGAGCGGAGTAAAGCTGGAGGCGGAGTCCGCGACCAGGCCGGAGTCCATAACATGGAATAAACACGGTAAATGTCTAAGAAAAATAAACTACAAATAGAACATTAAGACAGAAGAGTTTCTAAAAAGCATGCAAAATGTAATGCACGATCTCAGGAGCCATGAGCATACCCAGCCATGTGTATAACTAAGGCCAAAATGAATGGAAAATCTTAACTGTCCTAGCTGAACGAGGAAAGTACAAGTCTACAAGTCTAAATGGAAATCAAACAAAAAATTCAGTTAACTTAGTTAAACTATTACCCGTGTATGTTGTCTGACACAATACTGGTACATATAAGCCCGTTTTATATAGTGCGAGAGATATGCAGAAGGAATAACAGATGGAACAATAAAACATATTCACCGAGTGATCTGGAGTAATAGTGTAAATCAGCGATGTCAAACAAAACATCCATAACAATGGAACTGTATGTTAACATAACTATGTCAACTTCCTCGTCTGGGGTGACTGTGGACCAAAGAGGCTAGTAGTAGTGTAGAGGCTTAACGTCCCACGCGACACATTATAGGTCATTTCGGGGACGATTTTTACAGGTCATATGACAAACCAACAGTGTCAAAGCACTGAAGGACACCAGTTGGTCTTTCAGATAAGGCTTGAATCCCACCAGCACCACTCCACATGTTACAATAATACAACTCTAGGCAACCGCCTCTATGCATGGCGTAAGGGTCCTAATGCGATAAACCCAATCTGCTTGACCTGTAAGAACTGCTCACACGATTGTGCTGCTGACTGTGAACACTGTGTCACACAACCCAGCACAGAGCAGTTCTAATAATATTCCCTCTTAACCTCCAGACAATCACCATAACTCAGATGTTGTCTAGCGGAGGGGAGGGAACCAAAGAGGCTCGTGTAACAGCCCACAGTCAGTGCTGAGGCCAGCCTGCAAGGTGCACCAGGTCCCCAGTGTATGCTATAGAGTCTGTGAATGGGTGGTGTGCGACACTGCCCTCAATGCGGGGCAGGCATGTAGCATGTTTGAGCTAACTTGTACTGTTTGTTTACAGTGTCCAGCAAGGACGTAAGTTTTGCTGGCTTTAGGCTTTATACGCACTACATCGGACAGGCACACAGTGCCAGCCGAGTTCCGCTCTGCCATACCAGCCTGGTTATAGCGTAATCGGCGTAGCGATGGCCTAGACTTAGTGTGTGGCCTGTAACCATCTGTTATATGACGGCCAACAATCATTAAAACTCAAGCGATTACGTGGACTTAAAATGATCCCACTAATATCACAAAAACATTATAATAATACTGGTGAGGTAAAATTTTCACCAAACAGACAGACAGACACATTGGACCTTAACTGATTACAAAAATCGCATTCGAGATGAACAATACGAACCACACCTATCATAGTCCTGGATGACTGAGCCAACTGCATGAATTGCCCTCATGTACAAGTTTGGCTGGTGAGGATCCATGTAATGAAGCGAACGTGGCTCGATTGGGTTTCCATTCGATGCAGTGAAATCTATTCCAACCTGTCACAGAAAGGACTCAGTGAAATCTTACTATCGATCAAAACTGTCGCAGCTGAAGCAATGACTACTGTAACAAAGAACAGTTAAACAACACAGAAAGAACAAACATGAAATTAAATTAAAGTGGCCGATTTCCGTGAAAAATTCAGAACAGATTAAATGCAGGTGGGCACGTCACGAGGTGTCCTCATCTTCTAGTTGAGTAAGATGAAATCATATTCAAAAACGTCAAATATGATTGCAAAAATTCTTAAATCAATGAAGAAATTAAGTTCAGATCCACTTAACCATGTCGAGCCAGCATGTGACATGCAATCCATAATTTAAACTAGAAATAACCGCAACAGAACGAGATAAGTCAAATTATATTACATTACATTAGAGTTCCTTAGAGTGGTTAAATACAAGAATGCTGCACCACTACTATACATGGTGTAAAGAACTAGAAACCAAAAACAGTTAGGAAGGAATGATCAGGAAAAGAAATAAGTTTCGAGGCGGTTCTGAAAAACAGTCAGCACAATACACAAAATACAATACACAAATACACAACTATACCTCTTTATCAAAACTATCACAAACATATACACAAATTATGACCAAATTAACCAACTGTCAAAGAAACATGATTACACTATCAATGAATCACCAAAATCTGACGTTACTCTACCGTAAAATTAATCTGCAATCCTCCGAATATGTAATCAAGGAACGAGTAGTTCTTGGAAATCTGTTACCGCAAACAACCACATTTCACACAGCAAATCAGCGTCATTCAACAGCACAACTATTTCACCGAGTACAAATTTCATGAAAACAAAGGCAGAAGATAAAGTTAGTTCCACATTTATAAAAGTGCTGCATCTGAAGCAGATGCCAGTCTTCAGGCAGTGAGATCTGAGATGACTCCGTCATAAACCGGTCGTTACTTTCTGCCAGGCTTGACGTTTTCTCCCCAGCCACAGAGCATCACCGACCTTTGGTCAGTACCAGATTACACCGCCGCTTCACCCGTGTGTGCAAACAACGTAGTCATAAGACCGTCAGACTGCCATTAAATTCTGCTAGGTTTGCCGTTATCTCCCAGCAGCACAGCGTCACCATCCACATGCGTGCGAGAACAACAGGGGCCAGGTTTGATCTGTTTCGCAGATCGTATACGACAGTGCACACTACTGACAACAGCAGCACTGACACTACCCTAATACGTGACATTTACTGCGGCCCTAAAGTTTTGTTTGAGACTTGTGTCGCCATGAAATTCGTGGATGACGATGATGACAAAGGTTGCTGGATAAAAGTTCAACCTCTCCATCACAATCCCAATACTAAGAAACATCGCATCAGCATGTTACAAACAAAGCATTACTTACAGGAGAACTTCAGGAGATGACTGGCCTAACCTCAATGTGACTGTGCCAGTTAAATGAGACGTAACGTATTGAGAACCAAACGTAAACTCACACGACAGGATTCCAGATTAACAATTCCCGAGTTCTGGTACGACTTCTTTTTTGCCGCTTTCTTCTGATTGATACATGGCCACTGCATCTACAAATATCAGCAAAGTAGTTAAAAATCGGAAAAAAAACAACACTTAACCTGCTATCGTAAACACGTATCGAAGCCTCGTCAGTTTTAAAACACTATAAATATCTATGAATACAGCTTGTAGTCTATGCTATTTTAATGACCTGACGTTATACTGGCTCAATTGACTTAGAGAAAATAAACGACTAAAATCTGTTTACGAACTCTCCAGATAACACATGATAAAACAACTTGTTGCGTTATCATCCAGTTCCACTACTACCGACTTTAGCACTCTTGCAAACAGGCATTAATACGGAAAATAACACTGCAGATATAGGAGTTCCCAAAATGCCAACTTGGTATATAAAATCAAACCAGCTTCTGAAACAATTCTATTTATTATAGACACGCCTCTCGTCCATGTCACTTATGTGACCAATCAACGGGCACTCCAGTCTGCTGACCTACATTATCTTGGTGGCAAATTTGGGATAGTCTGTCTGAAGACGGTCTTTCTGGACAGTCACTAGCATCAGTCCAACCTCTTCTTAAACACTTCTTTCTTGACATATAATATATAAGTTAAGTAAACTCTGTGATAGACTTTTGCTATTTCGGACCACTATAAATTACACTAGAACTCACTGGAGTTTTGGCAGCCTTCATAAGTTCTTCAACAGTTGTAGAAAAACTTCCAATCAGGTCATGATCCCCGTCATCATCGTAATCGTAGCAGTCTACCTGCAAGCACAAATGTGCAGCACTTTGCCACTTGACATAATGCATGCTGCTGCGGCAAAAGTCTCTCTGTCTGTCTCTCTACTGTTCCCATCAGAATGGCTGAGATCGAGTTGGTTTTATTAGAACACAGGCAATTCGTCACCTCCCCCACATTCCATTACAATGGGCTTTGGTCTCATTTTTGGCTTTTTCAATGTACCATGAAAGTTATCAACCCAAGTAGCCATCACAAGTTGATGACTATACAGAGCACCCAACTTCATTGCTATGATCGCGAGCTCCTGATCATTTCCGCTGTAGATTGGAAAACGACATTAAGCACAATTTTACACGAACTGTCATTACCGATTGATCAAATTAGGAAAATTTTCAAATAATGGAGAAATCATTCAGTTTCAAGCCAAGCTTCTTGTTTGGTCAATTTCAGTAAAATGGCATCTTATAGCGACAAACCTTGTTCTGCATAACACCACTGCACAGAACTAACATGCTCACAAACTAGTTTACAACAGACATGCTACTATCTACCTACATTATCAATGGTTCTGTACAAACTACTTACTGAGTTATTTTTTGAAAAGAGCACAGACAATTCAAACAGAAATATATAACTTCAACCGCAGTTCCTGGTTTCATATGGTAACACACATCCAGTGTCCAGTACCTTGATTGGCTGAGAGAAATTTCCGCCACACAGTCGACTAGCTTTCACGTCAAACGGACGCCATTTCGGGTTGAGGTCATTCTTGATCACCTTCATAAACCATAACAATGATGCTAAACTCGGACTCATTCAGGAATTACTGACAAATTAAGCAATGTATACGCACATTTGCATCTACACCCATTACATATCAGCCTGAAAAATTCACAACATGTATTTCCTGCTCCAGCACAGATGCATGCAACAAAAACGGTAATAGAATACAGAAACAGATCCTATTTCAGTCTCAATAATGTACAATATGCAATAACTGTATTGCTAACATTAAAAAAGTAAAGAGGACCTCAGTTCGATGCACCACTTGCAGCCTGCCATCTGGCATCTGTCGACTGAACTGCAAATATGGATCGGACTTCGACATAAAGTCCTGAACAAAAACATGACATTCATTATTGGAATGTAGTCTTGTTACAGATTCCGAAACTGAAACTGCGGTTTTTTGCCCAAATCCATCCGTCACGAAAACCTAGGTTTTTCCGGCCTAAGTGACGGTTTTGGGTCATCTGTTCGCTAAATTTATGTAGCCTAATTTAGCGAATTTATTCCACCAAAACAAACCGGCGAGTGGCACTGCAGGCAGCCACGTTATTGCACGCTCCCGCTCCTGTGCTATAAACACATGGTGGAACAATGACACCAGCAGTGCACTGGCCTTCGCATACACCCCGCACCATGTCACCTTGCTATTGTCATTGAAGCATAATGCGACTGGACTGTCTGCAGTGGTTTCTTTGATATGGCTTGCAGGCACTGATGGGAGTGATGGCCTTAATTAGCATCACCCTCTCTCTCACTATTGAAGTTGAGATTTATAAGCAGTGGCAAAATGATCCAAGTAACCGACTGTCCAAAGGCATATTTGCAGCTAATTATTGCTGCTCAATCTATTGTCTGTCTAGGCCTACATATGTTCAGCCATCGAGCCCAATCGAAGTTCAGCAGCACCTTTCAATAATAAGAGTTATACAGAAATGAAATTTTTCAACTTATGTGTACACAAAAGTAACTGATGGCAGAAACTGTCATGTGTCTCAAAGGCTCAATATAAGCAACACCAACTCTGGTGACTAAAAAAGTGCATTCGCCCAAATGAGCTCTTGTTCGCTTACTGAGAAAATTCCACGTGCTGACAATTTCAGTCAGGAAATAAAAATAAAGCGACCATAAGTGAAAATAATTACCTTATTGTCCAGACCTTTGGCGGAAAATAACAAATGCAGTATGTCGTTAACTCCACTGATCTCCATCGCTCTAAGCTGAAAAATCACCACAGCAGTTCAAAACTGGTCAACAACAACATTATCACACCACTTGTGACATTGCCAATGATTCTGACTTCGTTATGTGAACCAAAAAAACAACAATACTATGCGGAATTACAACTGCCATCTACATACCTTGCCATCGTACAGAATTTAAGATGTATTTTATGTTGTAACTGGCAATGTTTACTGGTTTATGATCATATTTAATTTTAAATTAATACGCAAAATAACGAACTGGTTATAATAAAATATAGTTAATGATGGTAAAAGTTCCACTTTCAACTTTATGTTCATATTTATAACCAAACTGACAATTAGTGCAAAAAAACAAAATAATGACAAAATATATGCTATCACATACGGTAATAGTTCCATTTCCAGCTTTTCTTTTCGCTTTTAACATCAGTTGCCTGGTAAATGGACTTCCAGACACTACCTACAATCATTGATTATTAGGTTAGTCAGTTAGTACATGCTTAAACAGTACTTTAAACATTGAGAGATTTCACCATGTTACTGTACCTACAAAGTGAAGACTGAGAGATGCAACTAGAAAACAATCCCACAAAATCACAATAAAACCAAAACATGTCCTATTAGTGTTAA
>Ga0049105_1001226_pt1 | contig 10976 bp, 5 predicted proteins | sample WorMetvaBAHAMAS1_FD_61260 | JGI IMG/M metagenome (GOLD analysis project Ga0049105, IMG submission 61260) | Worm MetaG Olavius vacuus BAHAMAS.1 | ecosystem: Host-associated > Annelida > Digestive system > Unclassified | place: Germany: Marburg | collected 2013-04-09 | reverse complement strand
TTCTTTTTAAGAACTCATTTCCTTAGCTTTAGTTTGATTTTAATTGTGTACCGTGTCCTTGAAGCGTTTTCGCTTAACGCCACGTTAATCTTTACGTTAATAATAATAATAATAATAATAGCTATCACGGTGTTTGCTACGTCGTCCATTGGGGATCGATCAGACACCCCTCCGTCTGAGAGATATGGACTTACCCTGACAGCATTTGCTGCGTAGCGAGTCGACATCTGTCACATAGCAGCGTCGGGTCGAAATGCTCTTGTCTAATGATACTGTTTCGTTTGGCCTACGGCACATGACTAGGCGCTTTCGTGACTGTTTAGGCCGTTAGATTAGCGCCCTATAAATTGTCTTACTTACTTACTTACTTACTTACTTACTGAACTAGCTCTCAGGGTTAAAGGTCAAGGTCATATATCACCGAAATCTAATCTCTTATAAAGTTCCTACCACACGCCTATGCTACTTATGACCACAGACCGTCCATGTAACAAAACTAACTAATCCTATTCCTCTCGTCGTGCCTCGCTATCGTCTCAGCAGTTATGGTCGGCGGGCTTTTTCTGTGGCTGGCCCTGCGATATGGAACTGGTTATCAGACAGTTTGAGAGATGCGGCCATCAGCAGAGGCTCCTTCAAGCGTTCACTGAAGACGTTTTTATTTTCAGCTTCCTCGTGTACATAGCGCATTAGAGCTTTATGGACGATACACTCTACAAATTTACTTACTTACTTAATTACTAACCGTAACCTTGTCCCAACCCCTAACCACAAAGTCTAAACTGACATCATTAGACAATTTTTATACGTTTAAATAGGTCCAATGGTAGCCGGGCGGAGGGGCGCGAGAAATGTCCGAACAGTCGAGGCGAACGACTGGAGAGAATTACGCATCGACGGCGCTGAACACGTAAATTGCGCGATCCCGTGGTGCTGATTGGCTGTCCAGTGTCGGCGTTAATTCACGTCCGTCGCGCCGCCGGAAGCATGCTGTACGCATGCGTGCTGCGTACGTCGCTCGCCCACACACCGTGCTTTATTCCGACCGCTGCGCGTCCGACACCGCGTTTGTTTCTGAATCTAACCATATCTCTTGCCCTCCCACCCTCCTTCTCTCCCTCCCCCTCTCTTTTTAGCGTACTCCTTACTGGAGCGTAGCTGTACCCCACGACGCGACATCACCTTTTACGATCTGCTGCCTTCCGCCAAGCAGTGTGAATTCTGAAGTTCATCGGTTTGACGTCATCATCAACCACACGAAGCCAGGCCCAGTTGCCGAGCTGGTGCTTGCGGTCACTTCCAGGATGATGGTGGCTACTGATATGCAGCACATATGGCATGGTGATGAACGTCGGTTCGCTCGTGCAATGTGGCCGAAGAAGCACATTCTGCTGTCTCGCATCCTGTCTGAGGCCGGCTGGCATTGTGTCACTCGTCTGACCTTCACCTTCGTCATATGTTTCGTGTAGAGAATGCGTATGATCTTCCCTGGGCACCAACAGTCGCAGAAGTCAAGACGTCCGCACAGGTCCCTGACTGTGGTCCAGGTTTGCAATCCATACAGAGAAACTGGAAGGATGTAGGCCTTGTGTAGCCGGATCTTTGTGTTAAGTGTGATTGAAGATCTCAAGATATGCTTGTCGAGCAGGATCGTGCAGCTTCTGGCGATGCGACTCCACAGCGGTGGCGGATTTAAGATGTAGGATGTGTCCTATATAATTCATACATTGGAATTCCTACACGACATCCTATAGGATGTGCCGACAGAATTGTCCTGTAGGATATTGAAACAAGAATTTCCTGTAGAAATTCATGTCCTATAGGACACATCCTATAGGATTTGTCCTATAGGATATGTTGTGTGTCCCTATATATCCTACAGACAATCCTTGTTTCAATATCATACAGGACAATCTCTATAGGATCTCCATTAGGACTTTTTGACTAAGGTATGTCTCATCATTCCAAAGGCCAAAAGTTATCAAAATCGGTTGACGAACAGCAGCGTTAAAGAAAGTTAAAGAGTGAGACTTTCTGAGACTGCTGTAACCTGCTCAAATTTGCACGTAGTCGTTGCAACGACTGCACACATAATGAACGGCAACAACTGCCACAACGGTTGCGGCGATGGTCGCACCGTTTGCATGCATCTTTTTCGATGATCTGGACATTCTCCCTGTTGGACGTCCCCTCGGACATGTCTCTCCCGTCTGCCACTATTTAAATGTAAGAGTAACTTGCTAATGGTCAAGGTCAGATTAGTATTAGGAACAGGATTAGTAAGCTTTTAGTCGAAGTACTGCTAGCCAGGACGAAAATGTCCGGAGGGGGACCACACCCGTCAATCTACCACTGGTCGTACACGCTCGTTCGTCCATAACATGCTCGGCGTACGCGCGCCCGTACGATCAATAGCAAACGCCGTGCTCGCGGGCCACCCACCGTCACCGGGCCCATCGCGCCGTGTCTATTCGTTCGTCGCGGCCCGTTGTCTGCTTCGACGATTCCTGTCGTTTCTCGCCCGGCTCGGTCCGGTCCGCCCGCGATGATGCTATTTAGCCGCGCCCCGACCCTCTTCGATGCCGCTTCGATCGCAACTAAATGACACCCCGTGTCCGCTCTTGGCGAGGGTTCGAGGACATTTACTGCCCCCGTCCCCGACAGATGCTTTCCACTGCACTGAAATCCAGACATCCAGGACATGTTCCATGGCGGCCACTGCTTAAACGGAAAAACACGTACCAACAAGATTTCCTTTTAATCTAAGGCCGAACACTCGCGAATACGTTAGCGTATTTAGTTAAGTACTGTAAGCCGTTGAATTTTCATGTGGTACGCTTCTAGTCTTCAGGACTTTGCGCGTTTGTATACTTCGGTACGGAAATGACGCACGGCATTTCTCATTGCCGTGTTTGCGCCACACCCCTTAGTGTGTGAATGCACTCGCTGTCGCGGCAGACTGGTAGTCATGTTCTTACTTCAGCGTAGGGGGTGGCGGGATCATATTTCACGTTTTTGCTCCGGTGACCTTGACCTTGACCCAATGACCTTCATATACGAACTTGACCCGTATCCCCTGGAGATAAACCGGATGTGCGAAACTGAGCTTCCTATACATTAAGGCTTTCGAAATTTATCGTCTGACATACCTATATACTTGATATTGTACACAGACAATTATTTGTTTAGTTAAGTTATTTAGGTTTTTCGTTTGTTGTATTATTATTTTTTTGCATATAATACATCTATCATGTACTGGTGACTAAAGACGATTATATACATACATACATACGGCGCTGAAGTTATGTACCACGCAGGGTTAGGGTTGGAAATAGGGTTAGTAACTTAGTAAGTTTTACACTTGAGTGGTGGGTAGTTGTGGAATATATCCGGGGGAGACATCTGAGGGAGATGGCCCACACTCATCCCCCGCCCGCACAAAAGCTACTGCGATGCTGTTATCTGCGTTGCAGCATGCAGCGCTGCAGGTCTAAGTCAAGCCAATCAATGCTCTGATGAGACAAATCTCCAGTTTCATATCTGCTGCTAGACGCTGATTACAGTCGCTGGTCGCACTGACCGTCACCCACTGACCGGTCAGAGTGGTAGGCGAACCCATTGTATTCAGACAACAGTGTATAGCTGTCGTGGGCAGCGATTCGAAGATATTTACTCCCAAGGAGTACACTCGTCGTGCAATGTTCGGTAATTCCAGTTAATAACTGCTTCGCTGCTCTCACTTGGACTGAGGCCTTCGCGTGCACTACAACGAGATACATAGCTCGAGCGCACACAAGCTATAGACAGCGTCCGCAGATGAAACTGAACATCCCTCCTAGGAGGAGGGACCTGGAACGCATTTCGCTTACATGGTTTAATCGACACGGCGATCTACTGCGTCGTACCTCAAAGATGCGTTATAGCAACCATATTACAACATAGTTCACCCGATGCCTGTGGCATAGGCGTAGCTCTGACTGGAATTCTGGGGGACGCATGGCGGGACGCATGGCGGGACTTACTATAAAAGTCCTGCTGTAGAGGCAAAAACACATTTTCCTACATTGTAATGCAAGTACATGTACTCTGGTGCTTAAAATTTTGCAACATGACAAAATCTGGGTTGACAATGCCCCCGCTCCAAATTCTGGGGGGGACTTGTCCCCCGTGATCTACGCCCATGCCGGTGGGGTGCAGCATCCTGAACGGACTACATTGACAGAAGTAGACGGAACACGCGTATAACCTTTGGTTTTATCAAACTGATGATAAAGATTTCATGACGTTTACAAACTCGCTGGGTTAGGCTACAGCTTATGCAATGTACTGGACTGTTCTCGGACTCTACTTTCTTTGCAAATTTTGTTGTTCTGTTGCTAATATTATGACCATTAGTACGCCAATGTTATTCATATAACAATTGGCCTAGGGTTATGGCGTCGTGGCGTTTCTCTTATTTACTTACTTACTTACTTACTTACTTACTTATTTATATTCAGGGTGAATGCCCGGGTCGAGGGAAAATGCTGGGCAGCAAAATAATATAGAAAATCTCAGGGATGGAGACTCCAGGACAATTTGATAACTTTTAAAATTATTATTTTACTTTCGAATCCGTCATTTTCCACCTATTCGAAGATTCTGTTCATCATTATACAATCCTGCATTTTTTAGCATCCTCAAATGTCCGGCTAGTCCCAGCGGCTTTTCAAATCTCGCATTTAAAAACGTCCGAGTACTCTTCGCTTTGAAATGTTGGTTTTCCTCGTTTGCAGAACTGCAGGCGTGCCAGCGACGCATCGACCGCGACTGAAGCAGACCCAACATGCAGCCGATTACGGCGACGTCGCCGCTGTCCCGTCGCGGTGAGGGGCAACTTGGACGGATGGGGTGATTGTCGAGAGGGACGAGTGTCCGGCAACAGATAAGCGAGACTTATATCAACGAAGAGTTAGCGAGCAAGTGCGACGCGAGTGCGACGGATAGCAACATCCGAACGGGACAGTTCTCCCCTTCTCCACTCCCCCCGGAGTTTACCCTCGGACATTCCCCCAACCATTATTTAAAGGTAAAAAACTTGATAATGCTAACCCTAATCCTAAATCGATATCATCAGCAAGATTTTTCACGTTCAGCTGGTGGGAAATTCCGAGGGGAAAACCTCCAGGGAGGGAAACGTCCGGATCTCGTCGGAACACGGATCAACACCGAGTTTTTCCATGCACGCACGCCGGAGTCGACGATAATTCGACACTGATACAACGCCGTTTCGCCGCCGCCGGTCGAAATACAACCATTTATCACTGCGTATAGCGTATAGCGTCGCTAGCCCTATAATAGTAGGCAACAGTGATCCGCTCTCTAAACGGTTTGTCGACGTTCGATCGCCCGGATAGCTGTTGCAGCAGCTCATGTAAACCCGATGTTAACGCGCTGACCTCGTCCGTTGGCAAGCCGAGCCGTAACCATAAATTTATTTCGGGGACGTTTACTTATGTCCCTTCCGCTGGGGCGCAACCACGGCTGAAAAGTTGAGGGAACCAAGGTTTGGGTCCCAACACCGGGGCGCTTGCGCCCCGCGCCCGGCTAAAGCCTGTGAGGTAAAATTTTCTGGTGACTACTGGTGTGAAATTTCTTGCTTTTTGAAAACTACGGCCAAAAAGTTTGGGGAGTAATATACACTGTTGGTCCCCAACCTAAAAGTTGGGGTGTTTATTGCAGGTAGAACTGTGTGATCCATGCCTGAGCGCTTTAAAGTGGTTTGTATACCATGCAAGGCGCTATACAAGTGCTCGGCTTTTTTTCTGCGTATATTATCCACGGAACTGAGTTGATGAAATTAATTTGTGCCGTTTTATACGTGCATGAACGATAGGAGGCCTTACAGGTCGTTATAAAACGGCAAGTTTTTTTTCGCATTTATACATAATGTAGTTTCACTGATATCGTGGACACAACCGTCACTACGGAATGGGCGTTTAATTTTTTTCATTCGTTAATTAAACGCTGTCGCATCTATCACGGCTAATGCGTCGCTAACTGTATCGAAAGCGGCTCGTCGGGCGAGCTCGCTGTCGATCGACAGAAAGAGATTCACACTCACACATCGTCGTAATTAGCGTGATTGAGCTCATGTGTCGAGCTTCTGTCGATGAAGATGAAATGCGACGGCATCTTGCCGTATGCATATCTACGGAGCACTGTGTAATAGATGCTATTAACATAGGACTCCATGGTATCGCCGAGAACTCATCGAAAAAATGATTCAGTGTTTTCCGGATGCTTTGGTACCGTCATTCGATCTTTTGTGTGAAAGATCTTGGCTCTTAGTGGGACAGCAGGAAGTTGGCGGCCGATGGATTCAGCAGCAGGCGAAGTCCGTGCTCATTATCTCCAAATTTAACACAAACAGAACGTCGTTGCCCGTTCAACAGAGAATAAAGTACAAGGTGCGTGTGTATGTGTTGGTGTGTTGGTCTTCTGTACAAGTGCTTACATCACGCAGCACCAACTTTACCGCGCTGTTCTGCATCTGTCAGTCGAAATCAGTCTCCTCCGTTATGCAGCGCAGTGCAGCGCACGGCGACCTGGTATAGTCCTCGCTCAAGAACAAACGAGATAGTGTAAGTTTCGAGTTCGGACCCTGTGGAACTCACTGCCGCCGCCGACCGTACGCGACCCATTACTGACACTCACTCAGCTTTGTGCGTTGTTGAATACCGTGCTGTTGTGCGGAGCTTATAAAACACCAGCGTAGCGTCTCCGTAACAGTTTAGGCTGTAAGGATTGTTGTGCAAACACAAATTTACTTACTTACTTACGTGTGAGCTCTTATTTATCTTCGTCGTCGACTTCAAAGCTAAGTAGCACCAAAGCGTCGCTTTCCAGTCCACAGTCTCGGCACCACCCCGTCCTGCAGCGGAGCCACGGCGTTGGGTGAAGGCGACCACGACACAAAGAAGGCGCGAAGATGACGCGCGCGTATCATAGCTGCCCTTAGATCAAAGTGGCATCGTCACCTGCTCCGTCGTATATGAAATAATAGCTACATCAGAATCTAATGCTGATAGGTTGACTCGATGTAATCCGCGTATATATCCATCATCGCCAAAACGCCAATAGTGCAGATGTCAACGAGACAGCCAGCGTTCGATTTTCTGTTCACGCTCTGGAACAACGTTCAGGCGGAACTCTCCGCCCGAGTTCCATATTACTGTGCCGTGACTTCCAAACGACGTCTTCTTAACTTGGGCTGATGTGCTAGAGCCAGTTCGTCATCACTTTTTGCCGTATTTTTCTGACTCTTGTATTGGCAGGTCCGCCCGGCTGGACAGTAAGGGGAATGCGATCGCCTTCCTGGCTACATTCGACGCCGTGTGATACCAGTCGTGGTCGTTGTTTCTGCTTAGTCTAATTTTCATGCCGCGGCTTTGTGCTGGCGGGCCTAAAAATAACGTGTCAACTTCACCCCTACCCCACACTCTACTCCTAATGCAGCGTATATCAGTTTTGGCATGTGGGGTCGTGTGCTGGACTTAATCAACCATGCCAAATTTCAATTCGATCGGTTCAGGGGTTTCGGTACCCCAGGTGGCCGAAAATCGCTATCTCCCATTGACTGGAGGTATCGCCCTTACAACAGTGTACGCACTAACGTGCTGCACTGTGATAAAAATAATAACAATATTAATAAAGACAACCTTTATGGTGTTGTCGTCGTGACATAGTCGTTGCGAGAGTTCACCTGGTTCATCTGATGAATGCAGAACGTTTGTTATTAGGCATACTCATCCCGAAAGCTCATCATCATCATCATCATCATCATCATTATGCTGCTGACGACGACGCCAAGTATAGTCGGTTTATCAACTCGTTCAATGTCAGTGCATGGCGGAGCCGGTTGATCGGATTTCGTACGTAACGTAGTTAATGTCAATGTCAATGACTTTAACGCTATGGAATAGTCTGCCTGAACAGCTTCGGCAACGGGACATCACCTTCGGACAATTCAAGCGATCGTTGAAAACGTTTATGTTTGGTTAGTTAGGCCGCGGAGACTTGTATCTGAACGTAAAGGGCGCTAAGTAGAAATCTTCTTACTTACTTACTTACTTACTATGTCAATGTCAATTGTAGATTTATACAGCGCATAATCGCGAAGACTCTGACAGAACGAGAAAAGAAAAGTGTTCAGATCACAAAGAAAACTGTCAATAGAACGTATCGAATCTCGAAGATAGTCTGGTAACGAGTTCCAGGTCACCGGGCCAGCCACAGAAAAGGCTCGGCGACCGAACATGGAACGCCGGTGTCGTGGTACGAACAGCTGACGGCAGCCGGCGGACCGCAGGTGCTGCCGACGAGCGATATGTCTGAGGTGTGAACGCAGCAGTCCGTCATGTGCTGCGGTGCCGCAGAGATGGGTGAACCGTTCCACGCAGCTTGTACGGTACTGCACCCATTGGGGAACGTCCACCCAGTGCAACTCGGAGTGCAGTAGATTGGTGAGCCCGCGATCATACTTCCGCGTGTCGCTGACGACGCCAGCGGCCGACGACGACGAAGTTTCTGCGACGAACACGATCTCTTGGCACTTGGCACAATTCAACTGAAGGTTGTTGCTGGCAGTCCACGACTTCACATAATACTCGTTGTGTCATCTGAAATAACTTTAGTAGTCTTCGGACAGCAAAAAAGTACCTTTCGATATGTGCAAAGTCAACGCGGTTTGAAAATCATTCCTTCCATACGCACGGTCTATCTGTCAATGATCCTCTCGGTATAATGCGCAATTGCGTTATAGTTCTAGTCTTATGCTTGTTTCAATCCAGCTTTTGAGCTGCCATATAAATAAACCATTTGATCTATTGATCCTACGGGGCTAGAAGGCTGAGTCGACCTATACACTGCAGTAATGGTGAAGGGTTGCATTGCAGCTCGTATATCGCAGTCAATTTTGTGTACAATATTGTCACTTCGGGCCTCCTTGTTCTCTGCGAGTATGGACGATTAATCACAATCGTCAGTGTCCACGGAACTAACTTGGAATCGTCGTCGACAAATGACGCTCTTGCTGCTGCACTTTAGCAAAAACAACAGTGTTTCGACATGATCGTCAAATAAGCGAGATCTATAAGGTTTCAGAATCAGTCGACTCGGTGAGAAAACTCTCTTCCGCAGCCAAAGTAACCGACATATACAGACCTTGATCGAGCTGTCGTTCCTTTACAAAATCGTTCAGTAGCGTCTGTGAAGCTCTCCCTGTCAACGTTGGCGTATAAACTGGCGATAATCAAGCAGCTGTTCCAGAGACTAAACCACTGTAATCTTATTAATCCTTTCTTTATGTAGGCAGTCGCCATTTCTTAAAACTTGTTCCTACTAATACTTATTAGAGATGGCCAGGCAACACTGCCCTGTCGGTTTCCTAGGTCAGATGTACAAATGATTGTGAGCTATTATATGCATCGTGTGAGGTGTTTTTTGTTTTGTTTTGTTTTGTTTTGTATGTTTTTCCTCTCTTTTTGTGCTTTTTTGCATTATTTTTCGTGTATCTTGGTACTATTTACATAATAAATAAATAAATAAATAAAATAGCATTAAAAGCACGTAATTACCGGACTTGTGAAGGCATGTGTCGAAGGTGGGAGAGCACGGATGGCCGAGCAGTTTCTCGGTGTGTTGGAGACAGTGTTGACGGTCGGCGGTCGGACGAGCTCCGTGTGGACACGTACACCGTCCGGCAAGGCACTCCATACCGCCCTGGCACGCGTCCTTCGTGCCGCCACTACACCGCTCGTTTTGCAACCGCACTGAAATGTTGCACAAATACAGACAGTCAGGTAACAATAATATTGTCTTCATCTTTATTTCACCACAACGGTAGCAAGAAAACATAATAACAGTAGAGAAAAATAGAACAACTTTGGTTGTTGTGGCTGTCCTGCGTGACAGTCGTGTCATTTGGTTGCTGTCCTGCGTGACAGATTGTTGTGAAGGTTGAGCGTTTTGTCTTAACTATAATAAACGAGGATGTTATGTTACGTTATGTTACTAACAGCTAAACAGAGGTACAAATTAATTTCTTAATGAAATTCTCATACCTTGTTACCAACAATAATACACTGGGCAACTCACAACCAAACACAGTGTGACAATGTACTAATAATAATCTGAGTTTATTAGAGTCAAGTCACAGCGCTCAACTATAACCGGCTGTCACGCAGGACAGCAACGAGAAGTCAGACACGGCCCGTGTGTAACAAGGGGATCACACAGTTTTTACCTGTCACCCACACACGGACCAATTTTGTCTGTACTCCTCAGTCACAAGGCAACCGCCCTTTGACTGGTACCAAGTTGCTTGGTGACAGAGGCACATAGGTGTAAGTAGTTTGCCCAAAATTTCACATTTGTTTTTATTTCACGTGTAACTACGGTCTAATAACGAGAGGTCAGCTATTGCTGAGATGGTTGCGCACTGTTACACAAGTCGAATTTTCGCTTTCGTGTGGGAATACCTCTCTTTAACTCACTATTTCTCAGTAACTTCTGATAATATCACCATTAATCATATATTGCCGACACCTAGATTCTTTGGGCTTCATTACTGTCAAAGGCAGAATGGGTCTAACTCTCACTACATGATACTGACTATTCTATTTGATAATCTTTAATTCAACATAAACATGGTAGCAACAACAAAATACATATGAAATAATAACTTAACTAATCTTTCGACCATACAATTAGGTATACTTTAAACTGGTTTCAAATTTTTGGCACGTTTTTACCGCGATGCATGCAATGCAGACGCGGTCTAGCGATGAGAATTCTGTCCGTCTGTCTGTCTGTCCGTCTGTCCGTCTGTCCGTCCGTCTGTCTGTCTGTCTGTCACACGCGTGTATTGTGACAAAACGGTAGAAAGATCTGCCCAGATCTATATACCATACGAAAGATAATTTAGCCTAGTTTAC
>Ga0049105_1001225_pt1 | contig 10978 bp, 5 predicted proteins | sample WorMetvaBAHAMAS1_FD_61260 | JGI IMG/M metagenome (GOLD analysis project Ga0049105, IMG submission 61260) | Worm MetaG Olavius vacuus BAHAMAS.1 | ecosystem: Host-associated > Annelida > Digestive system > Unclassified | place: Germany: Marburg | collected 2013-04-09 | reverse complement strand
TAACACTAATAGGAAGTCCACTACGCGCTTTTCAATAAGCCCGAGATGAACATCGTACGTTGTCCCTAAGCCCCCAATGGCTCAAAAACGCAAAGTGTCCAAAATTTGAGCAGTAAGCTGCGATAACTGCGATAACTCCGAAACGGTACGAGAGAGGATGTCTGTTACTATTAATCACTAATAGGAAGTCGCATATGGGCTTTCGATTGGTACCGACTTCGATGACCTTGAATGACCTTGAACGCCGCAATAGCCCTTATTTTACGTTTTTTTTCGCCGAATTCGACAGATTTTCAGGCCGATTATGTCACAGTGGTTGAAGATAGACCTATATAATGTCCGTAAAACATTGTCTCCCAGTTCCAGTCTTCCACTTTTGGCGAAAACTATAACACACCCTGCAGCGCGGTCTCTCTGCGATAGCTGAGCATCTTGTTTATTTTCCGGCGGAAAAAGACAAGAGATGAAGAGCTACGGCGGAAACATTATAACGGTTAGTTGCATATCTGGGCCGGCTTTTAATGGCGTTTCTACGGAACCGCCGACTGTGTAGGCTATCGTTTAGATATTTGTGGACCTGTTACTGTTAGTTATTTTACCGTAAAACGTAAACGAATGCTGCCGCAAACGACTGGGTTACTGTGACGTCGACACCCCGTCGATAGTGGAACAATTCCAACTTGCGGAATGAGGCACCGTTTGAACGTGTGCGGAATGGTGATCGACTCTACTAGTACCGCTACAACCTCAGACATGGACGACGCGACTACGAACTTATCACTAAAACTCGCACTCTAAATACCAACAGTTTTCATATACTCCTATTGTACAAAGACATTTACTAGCATTACCTCTTCTGCACAATGTTTTATTCATCTCTGTTATTAATGCGTACTTGTCATAAGCCTAATTACTAATAAACGAATACTGTATTGTATCGCTGTTGTGTAGGTCCAGCTTTACTGATTATCTCGTCGCTGGCTCTGGTTGTTGGTCTCCTTATCCTCAGTGTTGGCATCGCTTGTCTCAACAGGTTCTGCAGCGCACTTCACTATCCTTCCTGATAACTATTGCTGCTCTTTTGAGAATCTTTATTCACCAGAAACACAACATCCGGTAGCATAAAGAAAGAAAACTTAATTAACTTAACTAGAGAATATATATAACATAATCAGTAACTTAAACATTTCATACAATTAGACCTAATCCAAAATAGTTCAACTCAACACATTGCTACAGTTCACCAGTTTACAATTACACTTGGCTCTTGTTATTTCAAGCATTTCACTGGGCAACAAGAAGTTGTTAATCACGAATTCTACAACCTTTGCTACCTTCGGCTTTGGAATTTTTGTAATATTTGACACTCGCCTTTATTATTATTGATACCACCACCACCACTACTACCACTACTAGGCCTACTATAGCCACTTCTACTAGGACCACTACTAAAGTAAAGTAAAGTAACGCCAATTTGTACAGCGCTTTATCACACTACATCTCTGTCTCTAAAGCGCTCAGTTTTACCTGCCACCCACACACGAACCATACATGCCTTTACTCCCAGCCGCAAGGCGTCACCGGTACCTTTTGGCTGGTACTCATTGCGCCTATCCACAAAAGGATGGCTAGGCTGAGTGGACTTAGATAGCTGGTTGCATACCAAAGTAAATGTCCCGCGGAAATTAAATTGAATCGGTGATCGGAAACGGTCACCCATCCCAGTACTATAACCAAGCCCGACGTAGGTTAACTTCTTTGATCAAGACCAACGCGTTACCGTTACGCCAAACCACCACCACTACTACTACCAATACTAGGTCCACCAAAATGTGCTGATTAGAGTGACGCTATAGCGAATGCGCTGCAGAGGCACTGGTGTGTCCGAGAAGTTGATGTTAAGATGGCAATATTATTAAAGAGCATCATCGTAGCTCGATCTACAAGAATGTCTTTAGCTCTTGATGAGAGCTGGCCAGTGAGGATGTCTGAACGGTATTGGCAGACTTGCCACGCGCGCGAAGCGGCGTCTTTATATTGCAATTCGGTCACAATACCATACTTGCACTTTTACCGACTTCTCGCAGAAGAATTCGACGTGTTGACTATTTCAGCAGCAGCTAATTGCTTTCTTCGGAAGTTTTTTTTCTTATCAGCAGATCACCAAAACCGAGTTAAACCTAAGTAATTTCAATTTTCAACCATGAAAAGACCGTATGGTTTCTGTACGAATGTAGGCGCTTTGGGCGTCTACGTTGAAGGCACAGGCTGCGGCTCCCTAAGCCTTGTTAGAGTATCGTGACGTATCTTATTTGCTTACTTATGTCAGAAAACAAGCGCGGCTGAGGAGGATGCGACGAGTGAAGCAGAGCGTGGTCAAAGTCATCGGCGGCATCGAGGACACGACGGCAGCAAGCGCTTTGACGGCCGGAACTCCAGTCGAGGCGGCTACTCTGTACACCGTCGCGAGCCCGCCGCCACCGCCGCCGCCGCCGCCCGACCCCGGCAGCTCGTCAGCGTGGACATCGGGCGCTGTTGATCTCATCGAGTGCGTCGAATGCGCAGCGGAAGTTGCTCAGAGACGAAGTCATCGACGACGGAATTCGCTGCGGCTGAGTGCGCTGCCAGCGTCCACTGACAGTTGCAAAGTGGGTTTCTGTACGTGTCTGAGGCAGCCTCACGCGTCCTGCAGGACGCCTTCGTGCTTCGCCGGTGTCGGCTGGGCATCGGATCGGGCACCTGGCCTACAAAAAACACCGCTCCGACAATCCGCAAAAGTTTCTTCGGAGGGCTTTGAGTTTGACGAACCACAGGCTAACACGTGAACTGCTAACCTGGAAATAGCGTCACCGTCGTGTGCGCGCGACTGTGGCGACCTCTTGCGAGTAGTTTTAAAACATAACAGCGCGCACGTAGGCCTAAATGGCGATTGTACTGTTTCATCCGGTGTCGGGTTATTACTTATTAGGCATAGGCTACGCCTATACGACGTACGCGGCCCGCGGCATAGGAAAATCATAAACCACAGAAGTGCGATTTAATAAGATAGGAGAAGTTTGACAGCAAAACTTGATTTGTTTGCGAACTGGTTTTATGATTTTTTCACATGTTCGAAACTTCAAATACATGTATGCGTTTTCATATTTATTTTTTTTTCAAGTGCTCTATCTTCTTACGTTCGGGTTTTTTTTCGAAAGAAGATGATGTCGCTAGAAAATAATATTTTTCGCTGCTAGAGCTAATTTTCAGCTTCTATGGTACTTTGTTTTTGATAGTCGACCTTAACCTCCGCAATTCTGTTTCGATCACCGTACAATCAAAATATTTCATGAAATTGTCAGGTAAGTTACTTTTACTTTATATTGAACGAGTTATTTCTACTTACGAGGTATTGTTCTTTCAGCATTTCATCACTGTGTAAGGAAATGAATTTTCTCGTGAGAAATGGATAACAAGTAGCTCAGCTGTCGCAGAAAGACCGCGCTGCAGGGTGCGTTATACTTTTCGCCAAAAGTAGAACACTGGAACTGGGAGACAATATTTTACGGACATTATAGGTCTATCTTCAACCACTGTGATATAATCGGCCTGAACATCGGTCGAATTCGGTGAAAACACGCAAAATAAGGGCTATTACGGCGTTCAAGGTCATTCAAGGTCATCGAGGTCGGTACCAATCGAAAGCTCGTATGCGATTTCCTATTAGTGATTAATGGTAACTGACATCCTATCTCGTACCGTTTCGGAGTTATCGCAGCTTATTGTTCAAATTTCGGACACTGCGCTTTTGAACCACCCTTTGGGGGGCTTAGGGACAACATACAATGTTCATCTTGGATTCATTGGAAAGCGCGTAGTGGACTTTCTAGTGTTAACTAAACTTTTTTCGTAAGGTGTTACGGCTAACGCGCTACGAGCGAAAATAGATCGAAAATCGGCGATTTCGCTCCAACGCTGTCACTTTGATCTAAAATTTCAGGTACAAGGGGTCGCCCCCCACCAATAATTTTTGCACGGTTAGTTAGGCCAAAGAATGTCTTACAACTTTGCCGCCGACAGTTTTCACACAAAAAAACTTTGTAGCAAACTTTCTTCAAGCGAAGTGGAATTTTTACGGAAATCGGCCGTTTTGCGTTTTTGAGATCCCCTTTGGGGGACTTAGGGGCAACGTACGACGATCATTTTAGGCTCATTGGAAAACGCGTAGTGGACTTCCTATCAGCGTTAATTGAACTTTTTTCGCTAGATGTTACGGCTGAGGAGCTACGAGCGAATATCGGTTAAAAATCGGCGAATTTGCTCCAACGAGGGTCGGTTGACCCAAAATTTCAGGTAGAAGGGGTCACCCCCACCAACCATTCTTCTTCTCAAAAAAACTAGGCTAAATGATCTTTCGTATGGTATAAAAATCTGGACAGATCTTTCCACCGTTTTGTCACAATTCACGCGTGTGACAGACAGACAGACAGACAGACGGACAGACAGACAGAATTCTCATCGCTAGACCGCGTCTGCATTCCATGCAGCGCGGTAATGATTCCTTAAAGCGTTGTAAACGTCGTTCTACAGGCATGGACTTTTGAGGATCCGTTATTATGTACCGGTATAACATATTAATCTGTTAACGTGCTCTCTTGTTGGTTGTACTGTTGACTATTGCTTTCATGCAGCAGACTTTCATTTGAAACATGCAGCGTTTGTCAGTTAGTTTCCTTTACATCATTTCACACACGTTCGTTCCGTCTCAGTTAATTACGCTATTTCGTTACATCATCACAGGATACAATTTCGTTACTCATTCATTTCATCTCCTGTCAGCCTCAGGATCACAGGACACAGTGGTGCCAGAGTGTTTTAAGGACGACAACGCAAGTCAATGGAAAAGTGGGAAATTCGACCCCCGCTCCCTCAGAAACTCCTGAACCGATCGTCACCTAAATTTGCATGGGTGATTACGTCGGGGACCCCTGCCCCTATGCAAATTTCATCACGATACGATTACTCCCCTTTGCCCTCCCCCAAATATGCGAAAATGACAAGTGACTCAGCTAGTTTTTTGGTTCTTCCGACAGCCTACAACCAAGACCCCTGCACCGATTTTCGCGATCAGTACGTCAAATGACGTCGTTTCACGCAAAGATGTGTGCCTTTTGGGGTCCCCAAAACAAAATTATACATTTCGACCCCATTTTCCCCCCAAAACTCAAATTTTTAGCCAATTTTTGACGGTATTTAGAAAATTTCGCGGCGAAAAGGCCTTAATAATGGGAATGCTCATCTGTAAACTACCCTTAATTGTCATCGTAGCCCCATGAAAGTTGTACAGTGAATAGACAAATCGGGGTCAGGGAATTCAAATATGAGGTCATCGGCGACCCCTATGCACAGGTCCTGAAAGGGTCACGTGAGGTACTTTTGAAATTTTGGGACACCCTGCATATCTCGGGAACGGTTGGAGCTAGAAACTTCAAATTTTGCATGCAAATTGACCACCAAGGGTAGTAACGAAACAGTCTCACAGACGTGGTAAACCATAGGTATAGGAAGCAAATTGAAAGTGAAGGGTCCCTAATTCCAGCGCGAAAATTTTTTTTGGCCCTCTACTCTTCCTTTGGGCCTCCCCACTCTTCTTTTGGGCCCTCCATTTTAACTTCAGAAGAATTAACTCTACAGTACATAACAATGTCAGTAACTAAGTAAGTAAATATAAAACGCCGAGATCAAAAACCAGTTAAGACGTTGGCGCTAACAGAAAATAAGTAAGTAAGTCAGTCAGTCAGTCAGTAAGTCATGAGTATTCGGCGCCAGAATCGTAGAGAAAGGCCAAAACGGTGCCAAGTGGAGCTCATGACTGCCCAAACAGATGAGTTTTCACCTGCCGCTGAAACTTGTTCAGTGACAGTCTGCTGTCACGCAGTGCTGACAGCAGACTTCCACACTGTGGGCCCGTGGAAATGCGATCGCCCATCGACGTCACCACTCTTGTCTGTAAGTCGACACATACAGTCGATGCCGAGTCGAGGACGTCCTTTAACTTTCTCCACCGACACGCGGAATTCTTGCAGCTATAGAGATGCGACGCCGTGGATGCACTTCCATACGAGGACCGCATCAGTCTCGAAATGATCATTTGCCGCATCGGAAGCCAGTAAAGGCTGCATAGGATTGGAGTACTGTGCTCCTGACGTCGCGTTCTAGACAACAATCGAGCGCAGTATTCGCTGCACTGATTGCAGCCATTTTATTTGAGTATAAGTTATTCCTGTCAGCAGAGCATTGCAGTAGTCCAACCGACAGTGTATAAACGCTTGTACCAGTGACCTCAAAGCGTCTTTTGGCAGAGATCATTGGAAGACACGTATGATTGACGGCGTTGACGCATCTGGTAAAAAAACATGAGCGAATCGTCTGTCGGTGGCTTATAGCGGGAGTGCGCTAGACTTGAACTTTACCAAACTTCTCGGATAGGCAAGCCGCAAGAAGGTTTGACAGTTTCCTCTATAATCTGTGCCCGTGTTGCCGCCTATAAAGTTACGACTTTGGGTCGAGATTATATACGTGTAATAATATTATTATTGTTTTCTCGTTGCTGTTGTTGTTGTCTGCAGTGTGTGTTTCAGACGTCTAAACTTTGCAAGTGATGAAGAAAACAAATGCAAAATAGCGGCCGCGTGTTATTGGTTAATCGTCGCTCGACAATGAACTGTACACGGTACTGTACAAAAGATTCCACACAAAAAGCGCAAAACGATGCAGTTCACTCACAGATGTATAGATTCTATACTGGCAACTAAACGCTATATAGCTGTGACATCACATCACATGCACGTAACAAACACGTAATGTGCATCAATAGTAGTAACACGGTCTTGTACGCGATAACTAGCATACACGATGGGTCATATCAAAACTGAAGTCATCAAACTGAAACAAGAAAACGCGTAGCAACAACGGGGCAAAAACAACATGTGCGGCCCTCCCTGTATTTGGACAATTCTGTTCGCCATTGGGATCTCCTAACCTTGTGTCTTCCACTGTTGCGCGAGATTAACACATCAAGTCAAATTTGTGCGGTGTGTAGCTGCCAGTGACGAACAAGTGACGAACTCTCGTGTATTTGTTAACTATGTAACCTTGACCTTGGGCATTTAACCGTATACGTTTTCGGTTCGCTTTACTGTGTGGGTTCCATTCCACATGCGCACCAAGTTTGAAGACGCTTGTCAGTTACAGCCTAGATTTTATAATGCCTGTTGACCTTGACCGAATTTTTTTGCTTCGAAGTTACACATACTGTGGCCAATCTGTGTAGCAAACTGGTATATGATACTTTATATGCGTTATTATCAGGAAATCGTACATGCAGTACGCACAAAAATTACAAAGCTATTAACGTCTGCGAGATCTATGCCCAGACAGAAAGCAGTCATTTGATTTCGTTTACGCATTTTCTGTTTTGATTTACAAACGCGCTCGTGAAAGACGGACAGACAGAGCGCAGCTGCGTAATGTATTTTCCAGCAGGGTGGGCCGCATAACACACACACATAAGCGTATGTACAGGTTTGAATTTAAACTTTTACCACGCACAGGTAGCTCGACAATACGGCAGCGGCAGTAACGTGATGTATATTCCCGCCACACTGCTCTGCCGTTTCATTTCTCCTCCGAGAGAAGAGAGCAAGGAGTCAGTCAGTCAACTGCGACGCCTTCCAAACATCCGTTCCAACTCCAACAATAAACGCATGCTCACAACGCGGGTGGACGGTTGCCGGGGTGGGGTAGGCTGGGAAGGGCAGGGAAACGACAGGCGACGACACAGTTCACAACCGACACAAAGCTGCCAAAAATTGAGAACGCCTTCACTTCACCGAACCGTTTCCGATAAAACAGCGGCCGTAAGGTGTTGTCTGTTTTTGATTTAGTCGTGGCTTTGCACTTCAGTCGTTAATGCATTGCTTGTCGATCTGCAGACACTCGCGGCGTCTTGTCCTGGACCTCATTTCCCGCCAAAACTTAATTGTCAGTGACATCAACGGTAGAATCTCGAACATCGGAAACGATGACTAACATGAAGTTTGTGATGAGACGAGTGATGTTTGTGTATGACTAATCACGGTATCGCCATCGACGCGTTAATCTCTTGCTTACTTTTTGCGACTTTTAAACTCCGTGTATTTTATTTACACAGCACAACGTGACACAGGAAAGACTCCAAAAAGTGGCAAATCAAGTTACCATGAATCTCAGTCTTACACCTGGCAACATCTTCGATAAACTTTGGAGACGACAGAAGATACGTGCTAAATATTGCCAAATAATAGCATCCATGCCCCAGCGCCATCACTGACTGTTATAGGTCACTTTCGCGTGTACACGTCGTGTCAACCGCTTTCAACTTGTTTTGCTCTCTTACGCCCGGATCTCTGTTTCTATGACGGTGACTGTTCTTCATCGACCAAAGGAAACGCCACGCGCAGTAGGAAACAAAGACGCCCCACTGGCGACCTCTGGCGAATGAGTCGGAAATGCGCTGCGTTGCGCCAATAATGCACGATAACCAACTGAAGAAGACCAGGGCTGTACACAGTAGTCGAGACTCGATAATTCGAAAAATAAGACATCAATAAGACCTTACATTTGCTACTGTGCTTTCTTTTATTTACCGTACCCCTTATCTCCCAGACCGCCGAGCGTACCCCTGCCAGAAGTATATCACAGGTGGGGGGTCCTATATTCTACTTGAAATCGCAGAAATCACAGACATGCCGCCCTTCCCTCCCTTAATTTTACATTTCAACATAATCGGTAACCAGTACTCAATTAACAAATCGTTAGAAAAGCGCAGCACTAGTGACAACACGACAGACAAAAACAAGACTGGCGCCACGTCACGTCGCCGCAAGACATTACACGTATGTAAACGATCGAGCCGCTCATCGATTTGTCCATCGTCATTGTCGCAATTCCAAGTATAGGCCGATACAGCTAGCACCGCCACACGCAAACACCAGAGAAACGACTGAGCACAGAAGTCCCTGGACAATGCCCCTCATAGGTCGAAACCTCCCCTCTGTATGTAAATGCAAAGCAGGACGGAAAAGCCTGGGCTAACCTCCCTCTCATAATTTTCACAGGGGTTCAAAAAGTGCGAAATTTGGCGTCGTTTAAAACATCACTCAACTTTGAGCCGCCCGCATTTGAAAATGCAGCAATATATATACGAATTCTGAAACAAAAGTGCAATGCTGCGATGGTCGCCCTATGTTCTGGCCAAGTTTGGTGAAGTTGGGTCCACCCACCCCTGAGGAAGACCTGTCAGTTGTGACCCACCCCCTGAAATTGCACGCGAAACGTGCTAAATCGTCAATAACTCAGCAATGGATTATTCGATTTCGCTCAAGTTTGGTATGGAGTTTAAATGCATGACATCTGAATTGCCTTAAAAGTTCAAGGTCAAGAGGTCAAAGGTCAAGGTCACAGTGTGATAACGTGTGCAAAAATTTGCAAAATTATCAATAACTCAGCCGGCGAATGCTCGATTTCGCTCAAATTTTGTACAGACAAAATTTGTTCCTGCGCACATCGGCTGCCAATATTCCAGGTCGACCTACACTGCGCGCTTCATTGTGTGGCAACCTCGTCGTGCCGCAGACACGTCGACGAACTGGCACGGATAAGTTGTCGAAGGTCAAACTTGGTGAAAATTATCCCAGAGCCAAGCGCAACACTTAAAACGTATTCAAGGTCATAAGGTGAAACACTGAAATCGCAATAACTCTGCTGCGAATTGTTCGATTGCGTTCAAATTTGGTACAGAGTTTCATCACGTCACATACGCTGCAAATATTCAAGGTCAAAGGTCAAGGTAACAGGGTCAGAGTCAAGGTCACATCGTAAAGTATCAGCAGCAAAAACGCTATAATACGGAAATGCATAGGTTCGGCGACATCAAACTTGGCATGACGTCGTAATAAAAGCGGGAAAGGGCTGGCGTGGCTCGGGCGGCCTCAAGTTGCAATGCATTCGCAATTGCCACGTTTTCTAGTTACTGTAATTATTATTATTATTATTATTACTATTACAGGGTGGTGTCCTGATGGGTTTGCACGTAGCCGAAAACACTATTAAGAGTTATTATGTGTAAGCGGGCGAGCGCCTCATGGATCGCGAAGTTCCGTCCTGCTTATGCCATAACGGGGATTTCGATCAAATGGGTTTTGTCGCGGGGCAGGGGGACGGATTTCGTCCGTTCACCCCACGAATTATCGCTGCTGCCATGAACTAACGACGCCGTTATCACATAGACACACATATCACTCACAACGCCCGACTGACAACCACGCAGTGTTAACTCTCAACGGTTTGACGGCAGTGGAAATCGCAGCAACAGAAAGCTGAAAATACTTGTAATATTTCACACCACAAACGCATCTGTCTCGAACTTTAAATCTGTGTCCCATGGCCGACAATTTCATAATTAATAGTCGTAGGCATACACACCGACGATTTGTCCAAACTCGCATTCTACAGAACAGAACAATTCAGCCCTCAAGAGTCACTGTACCAACTATGACATTACTTTATGACGGTTTTTCGTTGCAGGCGTTTATACGCCTCGTTAGAGTATAAACAAGAATCAAAACTATCCCGCATGTACATCAAGTCAGTGGTGTCAGAATCCAATGCAACCCATTTGCTGAACGTATCGTTACGAGAAAACAAGCGATAAATAGTAAACAAAAGCGATTAAAACGGTCTGCATCAGAGGCGGCGATCGAGGTGGGGGGGGGGTAGTTCAACGCGTCAAGACACCCCTATATCTAGATAAGGATATCCCAGGATATTCTCGACAAAGCTTTTAATAACTGTCTTTATCGAAATGAAACTTGAAGTTTTGAAGGGGGCGCTGAAAACGCGGGACTGGAAAACGCGGGAGTAGCAAAAATGCAGGGGTGGAAAACGCGGGACTGGAAAA
>Ga0049105_1001224_pt1 | contig 10980 bp, 7 predicted proteins | sample WorMetvaBAHAMAS1_FD_61260 | JGI IMG/M metagenome (GOLD analysis project Ga0049105, IMG submission 61260) | Worm MetaG Olavius vacuus BAHAMAS.1 | ecosystem: Host-associated > Annelida > Digestive system > Unclassified | place: Germany: Marburg | collected 2013-04-09 | reverse complement strand
CTGTCTGCGTGTCAGCTGTTGTGATACATATCATAGCGGTTTGTCTACGAATGAATAAAGTGGATTATTATTATTATTATTACTGTGCTAATTCAGCTAATTTAACGTTTAACATGATGTCTTATTGATGAAGATAATGAAGACTTTGTCAGGATTTCTGGTAGAGACATAAAGAATTTGTATTACAACTATAGGTATTTTAAAACTCGAAAATTCCAACAAAACTAACGAAGTATTCGAGGTTCAGCATCTCGTTCGATCATTTTACACGATAAAGACTCTGAAATCGTATTGTTCTAATAATGCATTTGTAGTTGATGTCCACATTCCTGTGATTTACACAGTTTTTTCTCCTGCAGCGTAACTTGTTGCCGGGAAAGTTCAGTCACATGGGGCCGGGGCCGGTAAACAATCGTTCCAGCAAAAACGCGTTGATCTTGACAGGGGTGACGAGCCCGGAAGAAAATTCCTGCTGAAAGTCGAGAATTTATATTTTTGCTACTTCGAGTATATTCATTCTGGTTTACATTCGTTTTTATTGAATCGCTCGAAACGATTCGTGACAACTGCTGTTATTCGGTGTTGCAGCATCAGTAACTGAGAAGCATCAGTAACTGAGACAGTCGTGTTGTGTTGATCGTTGATGTGTTACAGCGTGCAACACAGTCAGCTTCTACAAGTGTCCAAGCTATAATGGAACTTCCGTGTGTCTCGCAATCAGTCAGAGGTGTGACGGTAGAAATGACTGCCCGGACTCGGCTGATGAGATGAACTGCAGCAGTGGTCAGTAACAACGAACCTGATTGTCCATTTATGAAGCATCTTTATTGCTTCATAGTCACATTTACTTACAGTTTTCTGCCAGATCTCTATATAGGTAATGGAGCGCCATGCCCAAAGGTGAGCTTAGGCGTGGTGCTCATCTCCCTTACGTGGGTCTTGAGCCTGTAGGTGGATAAACCACAAAGTCTGTGATACATGGCCAGTGCGTCGCCAGACCTATGGTCACCTTCCCAGCCTCAAAGCGTCACTGCCGTATGACCAGTACCAAGTTATACTGCTTGGTGACGGAGGCACACAGGTGTAAGTAGCTTACCTAAGGCCACTGTGTAATGGTGGCGAAAGATGACTCGAACCCGCGACCTATAAATCGCAGATCCGATGCTTTACCGATAGCGCCACCACGCCACCAATAGCGATAGATAGCTGTGCTTTTGTTTATTTGTCGTAAACTACTACAAATAAACAAAAGCACAGCTATCTATCCAATATAAAGAGTTTATTGATTTGTAATCACGAAGATGATGGTGGTTGAGCAATGGCAACGACGGGATGAGAAGTGAGTGCTGCGGAGATATTACAGACGTGCACGTTGAGTGGTATACTGTGAAAGTGAGAATTTTATATGGAGAGGATAACAGTCTCCACAGTCCAGCAGAAAAAAAACGAATAATGTAGGACAGCACCAAAATCGAAGGCTTTCCTTTCGGGCTGCCTAAAGATAGGATGAGCTTGTTGTAGTCGGTAATTACTTATTATTTAATAACATAGTTATTTGCAAAAAAAAATTAAAAAACACTCCAAACCACAACTTGCTAATGCACTACTCGCTTAACCACCAAAATCTTCACTCGTTGAAAATCAATAAACTGTTTATTTCGATACGTACCACTGATGCAGCAGCACCCTGTCTCTGGAATCACCTACCCGAAACACTTCTTCAGCCTCATCTTAATTACTGCCTCCGCATTCACTTTATTCCAAACATGTCAGCCTGATGTCCCGTCCTTCCGCCTGCCAACTGTCGGCAGTCGTGTCTTTCCGATTGCTGGATTGCTGGTGCTAAGGTCTGGAATAGCTTACCAGATGATGTCACCGCCGCTCCGTCCCTGTCAACCTTCCGGCGCCATTTGAAGACACACTTATTCCGCTGCTGTTACAACACTCTCTGATTCTGCTGTACTTTCTCTGACTATAGTTGTCCTCGTGGTGGCGTTGCTGCTTAGGCCACTCTAAAAATACCTGTGATGATGATGCCAGTTCGTCCTCTTCGTACTCTCCAATCTCACTGATTATTACTTCCTAATTTTTGCTGCTGACTCACATCTTTCCCGTTCTAGAAATCAGTGAGTCGAACAGTCAAAAGAACTACTTAGGCGTACATCATACACGGAGCCGGGTCAGCGTGACAATATATGTCAACAAAATACGATGAGAAGTCGAGACAAACAGGAATGGAAAATGCGATTATCAGAGATTTGTCGCATTGACGTCATAGCTCTCTGATTACGGTGATATAACTCAATGTAGTTCTGTGCTTAATTGTCATCCTTCTTGTTTCAGTTACAAAGAGAAGAGAAATGACAAAATGTATTCAACCGCAACGGGTATCAGCGAGTTAAAATATATTCTGTCTGTTGTAACAGGAGCCGAGGTGACGACATCTCACCTGTTGACGTGGCTGTTTGGCGCTGCATTTATTGTCTGCCAGCTTCTGACAGCCTGAGAAGTTCGTCGCGTCCGCAGTTTAAGATTTTCAACGACATTTATTATTTAGAACGTAAATCGTCTCTTACCATAACTGTATCACCTGCACGTTTAATAACATGTAGATTGATTGCACTTTACGGCTACTATCATTAACTGTATGCCAGCAGCTGCCGTGCTGTGATAAGCAGGTAATGTTTTAATGGCGTCTGCTCCCGTGTCAGTTCACGATGTTTGTTGGTTTGTTTTTCTCTGCGCAATTGCTAAAAACTACTGATCATAAATTGATATAAATAGGTAGAAATCATAGATGCAAAATAAGCGTTTTTACGTTTTCTTATTCTTGACACGTTTTTGACGTTCTTTAACGTTTGTTTTTATTTTTCCCAACGTTTCAAAAATAAAGCTACGTAAACAGCATATAAATATTAATAAATTCCAGCAAAAAACGCCTTAAAACAATAACAGTGGCTACATCAGTATTTGTATTGCTTACACTAACCAAGATTGGCCTTATTAATGATGATTGCATTGATTTGATGTATTTTCAATCTTTCTGGACTTAGGCATCTCAGACCTATGCATTTAGTGGCGTATGCAGTAGTTGTAGTTGGTAACGTCTTTTATTTAACGTTTAAAAACGTTTTTATTCATGTCATTTTTTACATTTTTTAGTTTGTTTTGAACTTTTCCCTCTATGGTCCACCGTACAACTGCACAGTATGACGGCCAGTTTGTTTGTTTTTGTTTTAATACGACCATTTTGAACGTCGCTGTTCACCGTGTGACTGGACTGTGATGAACAGTATAACGGCCAGTTGAGCCTTTTTAGTTTGTAATACGACAATTTTGAATCTCGCTGTCCACCGTGTGACTAGACAATATGATGGCCAGTTGGGTCTTTATTGTTTCCTAATACGATCATTTTGAGCCTCGTTGTTTACCATGTGACTGGACAGTGAAACTGCCAGTTGGGTCTTTTTTGGTTTTCTAATAAAAACGATTTTGAATCTTGCTGTTTACCGCGCAGATATAAAAAACGCTTTCACGTTTTTTATTCTGGCACGTTTTTGACGTTTTTTTGACTTTTTTTTAATTTTCCAACGTTTTCAAAAATTAAAAAACGCTACAGAAGTAGCCTATAAATATTAACAAATTCCAGCGAAAACGCCTTGATGTTGTGTTTTCAATCTTTCTTGAACTTAACGCATGTCAGGCACATGCGTTCAGTGGTATACAGGCTTAGTTGGTAACGTTTTTATTCAATGTTTACAAACGTATTTTACAAGGTTGTCATGTTTTTAATGTTTTAATGTGCTAATTCTGTTTTGAACGTCTGTACATCTGATAGAAATATGTTATGATGAACCCTAGAGGTGATTACATTTCGATGACACTTTGACCTTGACCTTTGATCTATGAGCTGTTTCAGTATTTTACACGCATGTGTTCGACCTGACATTCCGGTGCGAGAGTCGACTCGCCGCGCAGCAAACGCTGTGACGGCGAGTCTACATCTCTCAAACAGGGGGTATCGAGTATATCCTCGATGCATGTCTTGAGAACTGAAGTTGATGGCAGCACACAAGATTGTGCTCGCCGAAGTCAGTTCATTATTATCGTGATCACATGCAACTTTTTGTGAATCATTATTGTGTCTGGGGTAATATTTGTGTCTGACTTAAATTCCGTTTTTGAGGTACCAGTACAGTGTGTATGTACGATATTCTTGTGTCTGGTTTGGGGCTGAAGCCTAAAGAAAACTAACGTTGAATGCCTGAGGATTGAGTATTTCCCATCTTCCACAGAATTTGGGGCACCGTAAAGAATTTTGTCTTGAAATTGTATGTTCTTATGTATTCAGAGACATTTTCTAGTTCATAATGTTTTATACATCTGAATTCTATTATAAGCTTAACTTTGTTTGGGGCTAAAGTCTTACAAGGAGGGCTTCAGCCCCTAGCCAATGCAAAGCTACCATGGGCTAAGGAGATCAATCCGAGTGTTAAATATTTTTTCCACGCAAACCCAAAAAAAAAGTCAACTGTGGAATAGGCCCATGTACATATGAGCCAAAAATATGTAAAACAGTCCAGTTCTTCGGAAAGGTCTATGGCAGGAAGGATTTGTGGATCAAGTATGCCATGGAGTGAAACAGTGAAAGACTGTTAGACGGTAAACAGTAGTTAGTAGATAGTTTCAACTTTCAACACACGATGTGTTGAACGTCGACGAGCAAAGACCTCTGATCAACAGTCCTGACTAAGCCCATAGTAGCTATATGTCAAAGCATAGGTCTGCGCATTATAATCGTATTAACAGTTGTAGTCATTTCACTCTGTAATCGACAATGGAATAGTTTGTTGGCATTATTTACGCTTGTCGCAGTTCAGGATACGATTTCGTAAATTGCACTGAAAGCTGTGTAACTGAAAACGTGCGCCATTTTAATTGTCACTTCAATGTACATTTTGACGCTCACTGCACGATATAGTAGACATTGTTTCACTGTATTGCACATAATTATCTGCTCGTTTTGGTCGTATCAGTTGTTGTTGCTTGTCTTAATTCTTATAGGCCTAGATAGCAGGGGCAGCATCACAATAGGAACTGGGGAAATTTTCCCACTTTTTAAAAGTGGAGGGTTTGGGTACAAGAAAACCTGAACGGCCATACTGGGAAGCATTCACATCAGCACTTATATCTAAGACTGTATCCATACATTTAAATTTTGAGGGTGTTTTCTCTTTACCTCACTTTCCTTCCATTTTCTCTCAATTCCTTTCCCTTACTCCCCTACTCCCCTCCTTTTCCCCATATCTTTTCCTTGGCCACAAGGCAGCCCCTCAAATCCAGCTATCGGCAGGCTATAGCTATGGATCTGGAGAAGCGTTGTCTGCTCCCACAGCGGGGTCTGGAATGAAGCCTTAAGCAGAAAAAAGACGTCAAATGGCCAGGTTGTTTGTGGAGTCAGTCCGGCAACTGAGGAAAAGGTAGGCTTGCCGTGGATATGGATATCCATGTGTGGATATCACATTTAGGCCATGCTGTGGATATATCCATGAATACGCGATATCGGTATATAACTGGTAATCACTAATTTGATTGAGTGACATCAATAATTTGTGGCTGCATTGGAGATGCAGACGCCGTGTTGTTATTGTGGATTCTCTGTTCTTTCTTATTATTTATTTCTTCTTCTTCTTATTCCACTTGTCCACCAAAATTTGCGCTCGCTTCTCTTTCTGGAAACAGGCGCGATCGAATGAAAACTTTGACACAGCTTGCATTTGCCAGTCTGTATGTAATATATTGTCGTTTGAGATGCGGGCAAAGAGGAATTACCTGCGCCCATCATACCACATTGGATTGGATTGGATTGCAGAATGGTCTTTATTCGTAGACGATTATTTTATTCCGTAATCTGTCCTAACGTCACAAAATTACATCTTCTCGAAATTACGCTAAACACTGCAGCGAGACAGTCTGTACGCTGTTGTTGAATGCATCTAGCACGGTCACTGTCGTTGCATGCCTTGAACCAGCTGACTTTAGGGAAGGATAAACCCGCTGACGTCTCGTCGTCTGCTAGCCGCGCGCTGCTAGCGGACAGACTCAAACGCATGCAGAGCTTCTCTTCTTCAGAAACTCTAGAATGTAAACCAATTTTAAATAAAAGTTGATTCCGTTTGTCATACAATTAGTTATGCTTTGATTTGATATACTGTCTATATCGATATAGCGGTTCGATATCAGTACATAGAATATTGTATCATATCGAGAGCCTTAGTATCAATTTTTGCCGCGCTGCATGGAATGCAGACGCGGTCTAGCGATGAGAACTCTGTCTGTCCGTCTGTCTGTCTGTCCATCTGTCAAACGCGTGCTTTGTGACAAAATGTAAGAAAGACAGGTCCTGATTTTTATATCAAACGAAAGATTATTTAGCCTAGTTTTCTGAGAAGAAGAATGGTTGGTGGGGTGCGACCCCTTCTACCTGAAATTTTGGGTCGACCGGCCCCCGTTGGAGCGAAATCGCCGATTTTGATCCGATAATCGCTCGTCATAGCGCCTCAGCCGTAACACCTAGCGAAAACAGTTCAATTAATGCTAATAGGAAGTCTACTACGCGCTTTCCAATGAGCCTAAGATGATCGTCGTACGTTGCCCCTAAGTCCCCCAAAGGGGGTCTGAAAAACGTAAAACGGCCGATATGCTCAAAAAATCGGACTTCGCTTGAAGAAAGTCTGCTACAAAGTTTCTTTGCGTGAAAACTGTCAGCCGCAAAGTTGTAAGGCATTCATTGGCCTAACTAACCGTGCAAAAATGATTGGTGGGGGGCCTTCTACCTGAAATTTTGGATCAAAGTGACCGCGTTGGAACGAAATCGCACAATTCACTTCATTCTCACTCGCTAGGCGGCGCTACTATCGTCTGCCTTTTTTGGTACTGCGTAATAGTTTTTTATTTGATTTTGATTTTAAGTTTCCTTTTTAGTGGTGAATTAATTTCAATCCCAAAATTCTTCGAAAGTTTTATTTATAAATTTTATTTCATTTTATTTTTACATCGTGTCTGAAATACCTTACTCACTATAAATGAAAGGAGATACTGCTACCAGCATCTATTTCACTGCTGAATATGACTATGCGGTTTTCCTACTATAGCGATAGGATGTCAGTTACTATTAATCACTAATATGAAGTCGCATACGGGCTTTGGCTTTGTACCGATCCCGATGACCTTGAATGATCTGGAACGGTGTAATAGCCCTTATTTTGCGTTCTTCGCCGAATTCGATAGCTTTGCTGGCCGATTATGTCACAGTGGTTGAAGACAGACCTATAATATCAATGCGATAGCTGAGCATCTTGTTGATATAGAGTCATGCCCACTTTTGTTCTTGATGGTCGATTTACATTCCTACACAGGTTTTAGATGTGCTAAGAGTTTTGAAAAAATATACATTTCATTTTAAATTACTAAACGATTTAACATGCATGATTGCAAATGATATGCAGGACTTTCCATTAAATAGTAATCATAGGCGTAGACAGGATTTTAGCTGCGGCGGTGCACTCTATTGTTGCCTCAAATACTCACGACCTTTTCATTTTTAGTTGTCACCATACTCACTATACAAATACTCCCTAAACTTCATAAATTAAACATTACACACTCCCCTGCCCAATAAAAATGTCAGTTCTCACCCTCCGGAGGTGCACTCTCGCCCTCGGCGATGCACTTACAATTAACTTACCTCCCCCAAGTTAAGCCCCAACATTTCTACTTCTCGCCCGGACTACCGGACAGTGCCTCACTGGACAATGACAACGGGGTTTCTCGACTTAGAGTTGACGAAAATGGCCAGGAGCATAAGTACTTCCCCGGCAGATTCTGCAAAGTGGGGCGCCCGCGGACTCGACCTTAAACGCGGTGCTATGAGATATTTTTAGTGTGTAAGGACTGTAGTCTGTTATGTACATTTTTGCTCGTTAGGGGAATAGGCCGCCATATGAAACATATGCTTGTTCTAATAGGCCTACAATAACATAACAAAGAACTTAGCAGAGCATCTCGTCGGCGGAAAGGGCCCACGTTCTGTTTTCTGCAGAGCTATTACGATTTGAAGTTACCGTACGCCACTGAGTAAGAATCGGTATTTGCATTCATTCATTCATATTCGTTTAATGAGCCATGACAGAACGCATACAATGAATATGGTAAGTTAAAGAATAATACAATAATAACAATGAGAATTTGTCCATCAGTCCAAGACAGTACAGACGATTGATTTCGCCGGCGTGTGATGAACGTTGAATTGAGCACCAAGGACACGCATCTTTTCTGAGGCGATAAAACTGATTGCGTGCACGGAGGCAAGCCTAGTTAATGCGATTACAGTGGAGAAAATAGCAAGCTGAGTCACATTCCACAATTAATTTCAACGCCATCTTACCGTACATATAAAAAATAATGTCTTTCGTGAGATTATGCAAAGATTACAGATTGCGGAAGACGGTAGAACAGCAGTAGGGCCGAGGCCTAACGCAAGCTCCCGAACAAAGATCGGTTAACTGATAAACATTTCAATGTTAGTACACACGTATATTTTATTTCGAGCTTATGCGATTGTTATTTGTGCGTCTGCACTTCTTGATAGTTCGCGCCTTCATATTCAGCCTACAAAATCATTCCGTCACTAGGCCAACTTACTGCGTAGGCCTATAAGCTCATAACTTCTGGCAGTACTGCAGTGAGCCATACAAAACATTTTTAAACGTACTAAACGCAACACTCAAGAGAACATTTTTCACACACTTCGTCCGCCATTGTTCAGTTCTGCATTTTCTGTCCACCCGATATCGACTGTTTTATGCTGCTATACGCGCGAGAGAACGTTGGCGTGGTAAAAACAGGTACAAGTCGAATTGCCCCGGCGCAATCGTCGCAGCAGTCAATCCACATTGTGTGGCCTATACATGAACAATCGCGTCTAGCGGAGGACACAAAACTTGCTGTTAGTCTGCTGTTCACTTGGTGAGAACGCTTTTGACGTTTGTGCGCATTCAGTTAACTGCGAATGAGCATTGTAATTAAAAGCACTCTCGTGATATGTCAAGAATTGTCAGGTTTCTGTCAACCGTTTGAGGCCTAACTATCAGAGAGTTGAGGTATGGTTTTCAATGCACAACAAACAAACTAAACAAGTTACAACATTAATCTTTTATCAGCGTGTATACTAAACGTGTTTAAGCCTACAGCGTTTTAAAGTTTTATTTTGACCGTTATAGTCATTAATCTTGTAACAATGTGGCCGGCTCGCTTATAAGACAGCGTCTCTCAACGACTAGGTCAGTCCTGCAGTCCCGGTATGATAATCTACAGTGTACTTTCAGGCAAAACTTGTCCTTTCTTGTCTATGTTGGTCGTGACTTGGCCCCACAGAATGTTTGGTTCCTGTGAACAGTTTTGTACTTATTGGCAGGAAATTCGTACCACCACAGTGTCCGTTTGAATGTGACGAAATATATTTCCTTAAGTTCAAAATTCACTAAAATCGTTTGTAGAATGGCACATAAAAACTATGGTCAGTTTGGCATGTTGTCAGTTTGAGGAGGACGGCTGAAACAGGAACACGGTAAGTTCTAACCAAGTGGAGAGTCGTCCTCTCATTTTTGTTGTAACCAGTATGTTTATATAAGTAAGTAAGTAAGTAAGTAAGTAAGTAGCCTTTAATCAACCTGTGACAATTACACAAGTTTTACAATAGTAATACAATGTCACTGATAGGCTTACATCACAGTCAAAATGTCATTAATTGATGTCATCATTATACAACAACAGCTGCTTTAGCAACAGTAAAATGTTCATTTGAAAAACTAAGCCAATGAAGTACGGAAGAGGCATCTATTAACATATGTTACAATAAACAATTGCAAAACAACAGCGATATAATCAGAATCGTACATCATACACTGAAATGAAAAGTAGCAACAGTAGCAATGTCCACGAATAAGTGCTAGGCTATATGGTACTGAACAGACATCTATTTACAAAGACATTCTTGAACTCAGTGGTGCTGATGTGACTAATAGTATAATCATGTCCTTTGGTCATTAGTTGCCAAGAACGTTTGGTAGAGCGTCTTTCAGGTAGTAGGAAATGTAAATATATAAAGTTGTGAAAATTGGCATAAAACTATTGTGCTTGTGGCGTAAAGCTACAGAGAGGACTGTACCGTCAAACGCCGAGCTACATGCGATGACATATGATAGGACAAGAATGTGACAAATGATAATGGTCGTGCACAATGACGATGTCGCACGTCGGTGATCATGACTCGACGATCAAACTATACGCGTGTAAAGTATACCAGATAGCCACACTGATTTTCATGCTCCTGTGATTGGATATTATGACAACATTTTGTCCCGCAATACTCATCGTTGACTCCGACGACAGCCGTAATACCACTCCAACACCGCGAGGCACGTGCCTCCATTCTTCGACGACGACAGGACGGCTGAAATCCTCCTCACAGTAAGTGATCAAACCTGGATGTTAGCTTTAGCTACAAATTATCACACTACACGGTGATCCAGCCACCCGTTTCAACATACAGGCCGCCGTTTTCATGGCCAGCTGACCGGGCTATGACCGAGTGAGGCGTCTACTTGACATTTAAGAGCCTGAAGAGCGGGAACATCGTCAGCGAGCCGAGCTCGCTATTATTATTAGTATAAAAATCGTACACGAAGTACACACAAAAGGTAGCAAACATGATATGAATAAAAAGGTAAAGAAATACACTGAAAACAATGCAAAAAAAAACAAAAATACACAGTTTACAAGCTGTGGTCGAATGCTGCTTTACGACGACCCGCAATGGTTCAGCAATCACTGTGTGACAAGAGGCCCACGGAACATTGTATCACACGCTGTGCATTAGGTTTATACACATACTCTCGGATTTCTTTTATTCATCTTTTT
>Ga0049105_1001223_pt1 | contig 10984 bp, 5 predicted proteins | sample WorMetvaBAHAMAS1_FD_61260 | JGI IMG/M metagenome (GOLD analysis project Ga0049105, IMG submission 61260) | Worm MetaG Olavius vacuus BAHAMAS.1 | ecosystem: Host-associated > Annelida > Digestive system > Unclassified | place: Germany: Marburg | collected 2013-04-09 | reverse complement strand
CAGAATAGTCGCAGCAGGTGCTTGCAATATTGCACGCACCTGCGTCGTGCAGGAAAATCATGAAAGAATTCAAAGAACTATAAAATGTCCTTCAAAATAAGGTGCTGTGAAACAATCGCAGAGTTAGTTATTTGCATTAGATCGACCTGTGTCGGGGTATTCTCTGTTGACGAATATGACGCCGGCGACGTACAGTTGCACCAGCAGGTCGACGGCCCACCACGGGTTTGTTGCCCAATCGGTATGCATACAACGCCCCGTAAATATGTTCGGGTCACGGTTGCCGTCGTTAGCGTAGTTGGCGCTGTCCGGTTCGTTAAGATAATCCATCCACGTGCTGACCTGGAACGACGGGCGATTGAGTGCCACGTTGACGTGCTGGCGGCCGTCTGTCACCATTACACAAAGTACAGCAAATAATCGTCATCAGTCATCACATCAGCAGCGCCATTGTTGTCAGTTACGAATCATCAAGCACTGAGTACCAGGGGCCGATATGCGTTCAATGACGCAAAATAACGGCCATTACACGGTTCAAGGCCACTCAAGGTCATCACCTTCGCTACCGATCCAAAGCCCGTATGCGACTTCCTGTTAATTTGAATTGTGTGTGTAGTATATGTCTTTGTGTATTGTTTGTTTATTGTGTGTAGCTCTAGCATGTGTCGAGTTACAGTCATTTAAATTCTATGTGCGTATGTGTGTGTGTGTGTGTGTGCGTGCGTGTGTTTTTTCTTGTTTTTTTATTATTTTTTAAATGTAACTATGGACTTTTGTCTGAAATAAACTTAATGATGATTAGTGAATAATACTAACTTAGGCATACATGTACATCCTATTTTACAGCGTTTCGAAGATATCGCGGAGTTTTACAGGGTAGTGTAGACACATTAGTTAGGTGAGGTGGACAACTAAGCTGTTTTGCGATGTCAAATTATGTGAGGAATTTTGGTGTCAAAAATTACTAAAATCAGACAACTATTCCTCAACTTATAGCCAATAATATGAGTGGATGTTTTTTTCTGAAACACGGTGTAAAATTTTAATATTATAATATATAGACCTATATACAGTGTGAGTCAAAAAAGTAGCCCCCCCCCCTAAAATTTTTTGCGGTATTTTCTCTCCTAGTGAACCTGTGTAATTCAAAATTATCGTGGTTATTGCCCAAACATATTCCTATATCTACACCAATTTTGGTCCATTTATCTGAATATTTGTGTGAAATGTATCATTTTTACCAGTGAGATCTCTCAAATTTTAAGAATTCAGTTAAGTTTGTTACGAAATTTATGATTTTTTCGTAAAAACACAAGACACATCAAGTGACATTTAATTAAATATAACAAGTAGTATCTGTTATACGACACATTACATGTTCAAAATTTCCACCGATGGCTGACACACATGCCCGAAGTCAATTGCAGTTGTCTTTCACAGCGTTGTCAATGGCTTTCTCTGGCAACGCAAACCAAATCAGTTAAAGTGCTTCTGTAAACTCGGGTACTGTTTTAGCTTTGGTTGCAGCTTGTAATAAAACTCTAGCATTTACCACAAGCCTGATAATCTAGTGGATTGAGGTCGGATGAATTGGGGACCACTCATTATTGGCGATGAAGTCACCGCGATTTGACTTGGTGAAACTTGAAACTGGAAACGTTAAAAACGATGTGTACTCCTAGAAAAATTGACGTCATGTTGTTCAATATTAAGACAAATCTACCAAAATTGCTAAGTATATGCAGATATAAACTGTTAAGATACTGGCAAAATTTCACGGAAATATACTTAACCTGAGTGAAAATATTGCAACAAGTTTTAGGGGGGGGGGGGCTACTTTTTTTGACTCACACTGTATATTTTCCGAACAGATATAATCTCTACAGAGCTGTAGGCCTACGTCGACCAGTTGACGGTTTAGAGACTTAAATTAATAGGCCTAATGTTCTGCCTTTCGAAATGCAATTGCTTAACAACGTTTTCCTGACGCTACTATAGAACATTTACAGAATATTAGCGGTGAACATTCCACTTAGGTCTCCTGAGTAGGCCTATTTGCGACAACAAAACGTTCGGTGAATGTTCTCCGAACGTACGCTTAAATAGAAAATTTAAGAGATGCTATTAGCAGTTTGCTATTGCTAATAATGTTTTCTGTGTTTTGGTAACAGAGAAAAAAATGTTTCTTGTGCAGTGTTTTTTCTTCTGAATGTAGGCTAATTGCACATAGCTGAATACAAATTTAGCTGCTGTCTACAGATAAAATGAAATCATGTTACGAGTGCATCTTTATCACCTGCGAATACGGCGTGGTAGTGTGTTTGGTCGCATCTGTCTGTGCGTCTGTTTGTCGTTTGTAAATGCGATAACTTTTGAAAGCCTTGACCTAAACGTTCATTGTTGATGTACGTACAGCTTTAGAATCTTCAGGTCAAGTTCGTATATATGATTTTAATAAATGAATGAATATAACAAGGTCATCGGATCAAGGGCAATGTCACAGGAACCAAAACCTTTCAGTGATATAAAATTACTATAAATGTTCCTGCTCCAGATAAAAGAAATATCGTTAGAACTGCGTCTTTTCAGTCAGCAGAAAATATAAGTGATCAAATGAACGTCCTCACTATAGCCTACGTTGTCTCACAGTCGCAGTGTTCGTTTTTAATTGCTATCCAAACCGCCAAGCGAAGATGCGACTTAGATTTCCTGAATTTTTTGCAGATAAAAAACATTCGGCGATCAATACTGGAAAGGCACAGCAGTTGCCTTCAATCTAGAACGCTAAAAGTTGGGCCAAACGCATTGCAGTGCGTTAAATTAAACACTAAAAATGTCGAACAGCAACCCAAAATATTTTTTTAAACTCCTACAAATTCCCGGAATTCTCGCCGGAATTTTAAAAATTGCAGAAAATTCCAGCCGGAAAGTCATTACAACAATTTCCCGGAAATTCCCGGTATCCCGAAAGGGAATTCCCCTTGGCCTTAATTCAGAGTGTGTTTCTTCCTTACTTACTTTATTACTTTGTTCAATTGTTGTGATTGCGAGACGTATTCGACCGACCTGCAGCTGCAAGTGTAGTCAGCAGCAGACAGAACCATTTCACGTCCGTCTCCATTTTCTCCGGTCGTCAAAACGTCAACTGAGCCGTGGAGTCATAGGCTGTCGTCAAGTCACGTGATAGTTGTTGTGTGCTGTTGCTATGCAACGTGCTGCTGACGCTGACACGTGCGACCAACAACAAGATGTGTGGCCTGACTGTCGTTACGATATGCCTTGTGCAAATTTTAGTAAGACTATAATTTTGTATGTCAGTATTATTCGGCTATTTCTATTCGCACGATGCAGCAAATGCGCTACGTCGACAGTCACGAATTGAATACAAGATGCTCAGCTATCGCAGAGAGACCGCGCTGCAAGGTGCGCTAGCTTTGGCCAAAAGTGGAACTGGGAGACAATATATTACGGACATTATAGGTCGGAAAGACTATACCGAATCGGACCGCCACTCTAACCCAGTATTAACCCTAACCCAAAAAGCGATCGAATTCGCTGAAAAACGCAAAATAAGGGCTATTACGCCGTTCAAGGTCATTCGAAATCAGTCGACTCGAAAGCCCGTATGCGACTTCATGTTAGTGATTAATAGTAACGGACATCCTATCTCGTACCGTTTCGGAGTTATCGCAGCTTATTGTGTTCAAATTTTGGACACTTTGCGTTCTTGAGCCCCTTCAGGGGCTTTAGAGACAACGTACGTTGTTCATATTAAGCTCATTGGAAAGCGCGTAGTAGACTTCTCAATTGAACCTTTTTTGCTAGGTGTTCAGATAAAAGGGTCACCCCCACCAATCATTTTTGCACGTATAGTTAGGCCAATGAATGCCTTACAACTTCGTCCCTGAAACTGTCAGGGACAAAGAAACTTTGTAGCGGACTTTCTTCAAGCGAAGTGTGATTGTAGACGGAAAACTGCCGTTTTGCGTTTTTGAGCCCTCGTTGGGAGAGGGAAGGGCAACGTACGATGATCATCATAGGCTCATTAGAAAGCGCATAGTGGACTTAGTGTTAATTGGACTTTTTCGCTAGGTGTTACGGCTGAGGCTCTACGTATTGGTTCAAAATCGGCGATTTCGCTCCAACGGGGGCCGGTTGACCCAAAATTTCAGGTAAGAAGGAATCCCCACCAACCATTCTTCTTCTCAGAAAACTAGACTACATGTTCTTTCGTACGGTATAAAAATCTGGACAGACCTTTCTTCCGTTTTGTCACAATGCACGCATTTGACAGACAGACGGACAGACAGAATTCCCATCGCTAGACCGCGTCTGCATTCCATGCAGCGCGATAGAAAAATGTCTTCAGTTTTGTTCTAAACGTGTCCACTGATAAGTCCGGTGTGCGCAGTTCAGTAGGAAGACTGTGGACAGCGAAGCAAAAGCGATCGGCGTAGATCGTACTGGACGTAGTCCTCCCATTAGCGCTCCCATTGGACATACGCCACCACAGTGACCTTATTGTAACATAGCCAAGCAGGGCAGTCTATACAGTAGGCTATATAGAAAAAAAATTCTTGAAATTTTGAAATCGATACGACCTTCGGTTACCGAATTATAATGCTTTTGATAGATTGACCTTGAAATCTCTACTCTCCGTCATTACTAGCGCTGTCGAGCGATTAATTTATTAGCGCGCGCATCTATGTTACAGCGAGGTATTGCTAAAGACATTCCGTATGTGCGTCCGTCTGTCACACTCGTGATCCAAGCTTAGCCTAGACAGTTTAAGATATCGAAATAGTCTACGTTTCAACCATGCGATAGAGCGATGTTACTAGTTTCTTGATGTGAAATTCGTAGTCCTGAGTTAAGGAATTTACCCCAAACAAGGGTGTATGTTTAAGAGAGATCCCCCCTGTAGACAGCGAAAATCTGACCAATAATCTGTGATAACTTGGAAACAATGCGAGATACGATGTAAGTTAGTATTACTCACCAATTTAGTCGCATACGCGCTTTTGATTGGTACCAAAATCGGTGACAAATACTGCGCAGCAACTGGAAAACGGTGCGGGATAGGATGTAAGTTAGTATTATTCACCAATATTAAAACATATATGGGTGACCTTGAATTATTGAATAACCTTGAACGGCATGATGACCGCCGACGCGCGCTATCTCTGCGGTAGCTGAGCTTCTTGTTGGGGTTAAGATCACGGAGTGGCAACACAATTCAGAAAATCTATTGCTCTCTCATAATAATAATGAGTCCATTGTATAGTCACCGTTATCGTTTGGTGGAGTATCATTGCGACGCTCAATGTCCATTCCATATTAAATATTTGTGCAGTGCGGAGGACCGTACAAACGACAGTGGTCAATAATTACCCGAGTCGCTGAATATGTTCGTAAGGCAATTCACAGCAGGTTGTCCAATGCCCACGCACGCCTACTCTACTGCCAATCTGTCCATTGTGTCGTACGCGTACAACATTGTTTCAGCAGTAAGTTATCAAGTGCAGTCATCGATACTCCTTATTGTCCCTCATCTCCATGCATCGACGATAGTCAGAGTGTAGGCCTACTGCTGAAACAATCGTCGATGCGTGGATATTAAGGACAATAAGGAGTATTAGTGACTGCACTTATGATAACTTTCGCCTGTCACGGTGCATGGCTTAGTACGGTGCTTGATCCGCCGTGTTCTGTACAAGTACTGTAGGGCCTAGGTGTGCGGTTATTTATCGCGCGTCGTTGGACCGCGCTAATGCACTATTGCTAACGTTGGTCCGTCCGTCCGTCCGTCCATCACACTCGTCATCCACGCCTAAACCGTTCAAGATATCGAAACGCATTTTGCATCACACGATAAAGGGATGTTTCTAGTTTACCTTTATGCCACAATGCAGCTGCACCAGCTACAAACAGTGATGCAGACATTGTTTTTTTCAACAACACATACTCACGACCACGAAATTTGCTGTCAAGAAACTACGTCCCTTTATCGTGTGGTCCAAAATGTGTTTCGATATCTTGAAAGCAAAATTATCCAATTGTTTGATTTCAATGTTGGTGCTATAATGCCAGCGCTTTGCAGTTAACAGCCTAAACGTCAAAACCAATTATCGTCACTGTCGATGTTACGCTGATGTTATGAACAAGTTTTAAAATAAATTAAACCAAAATTAAAACAGGTAATAAACTGATGGGCTCAGAAACCAGATAACAGAATACAATGTCATGTACTTGCCGATTTGCCACAACTTGCAGACAGATGAGAACAGCTTACCAGGCGTCTGTTTGTCAAGATGGCGGACACTGAACTATCTATTACCTGCTAAGTGTGACTGAGTTAACAACTCAACCGTGTGCGGGTCAACCATTTCAACTATACCCGACCCGTACCCGTAGCCGATGATGCTACCCATACCCGACCCAACTCGCGGGTATACCCGTACCCGTAGCTTAAGCCTACCCGTACGTACAATAAGCGTTAATCCAGCTAGCACAGAACATTCGGCGAACATTCGACTTTGGTCTCCTGAATGTTTGCGAAAATAAAACATTCGGCGAATGTTATCCGAATGTTCCTTGTTTTTGTCTTTTGAATCATTCATTTGACGATCCTCTGATCTTGAGATTCAGTCTTTTGTACTTCCATCCCATTTACACACGCCGGCTGGTTCATCGTTACTGTCACATAAGCTCTCAAATCTCAATATTCATCTCTTCTTTGCTTTTCCATTATTGGCTTAAAACTTAATTTCTTCCACAAAATGCTTTACTTCACAGAGTGGTGCACGGTTTACCCCCATCCATTGGACTGCACACGGACTTACTGCTTTTTAAAAATTTTATTATATCTGCTGTTAAATACCTGCATATCGTATCGTATCGTGTCGTAGTTAATTTTATGGTTAGCATGTGACTGTCGGTGGCATTTTTGTGAAAGTTTCGATTAGTGATGTAAGCTTACTTGTCAGTTATTTTATCACTGTTCGGGCGTGCTTTGCTATGCTACGCCAGATATGAAGCGTTCGCCATTCTCTGTCACGTCCAGCCATGCTGACCATGCTTCGGTCGCTTTTTTTGTCATTTATAAACTGGACTCCTGCAGCTCTGTGATGGCCGGTGCACCTGATCCTACTGCACCGACTCCAGTCAGTCCTAAATGCCGCTGTCCGGCTGGTCTTCTCAGCAAGGAAGTTTGACCACACTATCCCACTGCTCTCTGAACTGCACTGGCTCAAGGTTTCAGAGCGAGTCAGGTTCCGGTTATGTGTGCTGAACTAGGCCTACAGCTGCCTCAACGGCACTGCGCCTCACTACCTTGCTGAGACCATCCGACCAGTCTCTATATAATAGCCGTGGCACACGTCAACGCCTCAGATCCGCCGAGACCTTAACCCTACTGGTACCATCAACGCGTCGTTCGACTCTCGGTGATCGGTCACTCCCAGTGGTTGCCGCACGGGCTTGGAATGCTCTACCACAACACTTTCGGAACGCACCTTCTCTTTCCGTCTTCCGCCGAGCACTGAAGACCGTTCTTTTCCGGTCATCGTTCCCTGATGCTATCTGACAATGTACTATGCTTTATCTGCGCGCCTGTCGCTCAGTGCTGATCTATCACCATATACTGGCTGCTACAGACTGATTTTGTTGACATTGTACGGTGGTCCTGCAGCAGCAGTGCGATAATGCCAGTGCCACCTAAATAATATTTATTTCGACTACTGTTATGCGTCCTAATTGATCATGATTTATTCTGAGAATATATTATACTGAAGACTGTATAAATTTACTCATGCTCCGGGGTCTTCATCCTATTGAAGTTGTGGGCATTACTACAAAGAAGAGAAGAAGAAAGAAGAATACTTAATAACGGTATCGATTATAATTTCGGTTAACTAAGCCTCACCAAATTCCGGTAATAACCTATGACCTTCGAAAACTAAACTTCCGGTTTGTTGTCAACGTAAACTAGTATGAACTTGATAATAATAAATTTCCTGTTATATGATATCAGATGAACATTATTACATTGCAAGAAATTAGTCAAGTCATTCCATAATTTCAGTTACAACGGTTGGTGTTTAGCAGACTATTTTACTTTTAAATTAACTACTGCGTCGATTTCCGTTGTAGCGCTTTAACGGGTACGTGTGTAGTGCGGAAATGCGGAATATAGCTGCGGAATGCACAAAATACCGGGAATAGCGCAATGCTTATGCAAAATAAAATCCTAACCTAGACCCTAAGGCTAACCCTAACCCTTAACCTAACCACTGACCTCAACCGTAATCTTAACGTCCTGCCCATTATGCATCCACAATGCGGAATGCGTAATTGCGAGAAATGCTCCACTTGCGCCTGTCATATCACATTGGATTGGATTGGATGTATTCCGCATTCCACAATTCCACATTATACCAGAGCCCCTGCACAACATCGTCATCATTACTTCAGCAGTTTCAGTCTATTTTCACCCTGCATAGGCTGTTTATGGCTTATCGGCTGATACGGCACAGATTAGTAGAACGATTTTTATCAAAGAACTGCAGCAGGTTTCTTGTCAGACAAAAATGACAATAGAAGAGCGAGTGTTAGAAATGTTTTATAGTCTAATTTGCTGTAAAAGTTATTAGTTTACTGGATCAGTTTGGCGAAGAGACTCCAGTAAATTTCTGGACACTTATACTCAGCTCAGGCAGTAAACTTATCACATGGTGAGGCGAAATCTTCACATATGACGAGTTCTAGTTAGCCTCAGGTGTAGGTTTATGGTTACGGTTAGGGTTAGGGTTAAGGTGACAAAGTGACTCTGGTAAATTTCTAGCACTTGTGATCTGTTTATTGAACTGAGCTTATCACCCACCTTTGTTGACAGGTACAGAATGGCCGCATATCAGCAGTTTGGACATATGCGTGGCTACATGTCTGGTGACAATGGGTTTCAGTTTTCACAAACCACAGCAGCTCTGGGCCCGACTAAACAGGCAGCGTTTTCATTTCGCAAACGGTTTGAAAGAATTGACTGGAAACGTCTTGGCAAGTTCTGTGTGCCTGTCTGTCTGTGTGTCTGTGTTTGTCTCTTTGTATCTGTATTTGCCTGTGTGTCTGTCTGTCTATGTGTCTGTGTTTGTCTCTCTGTGTCTGTATTTGCCTGTGTGTCTGTCTGTCTTTGTGTCTGTGTTTGTCTCTTTGTGTCTGTATTTGCCTGTGTGTCTGTCTGTCTTTGTGTCTGTGTTTGTCTCTCTGTGTCTGTATTTGCCTGCGTGTCTGTCTGTCTATGTGTCTGTGTTTGTCTCTCTGTGTATGTATTTGCCTGCGTGTCTGTCTGTCTGTGTGTCTGTGTTTGTTTCTTTGTGTCTGTATTTGCCTGTGTGTCTGTCTGTCTGTGTGTCTGTGTTTGTCTCTCTATGTCTGTATTTGCCTGTGGTGTCTGCATGTCTGAATTGTATACACTAGTCATGTTATGAAACTGCTTCTGTGTATGTTAATTTGTCTCATTAGTGTCATTTGATAGCAGTTATGTTAATGTTATTAACACTGTGTAATGTATTAATGCTGTCTAATGCTGTATACCTGAACAGTCAAGTCTTGATGCAGTGGTGTATTAGTCAGCATTGCCACTGGTACTTGATATGACAGTCTTGAACTATGCAAAGCCATTTGCTTGGCCTGTCACATAGTTCTGCCACTTTTGGGTGTGGTTTTGGGAAATTTCTGTTATTTGTCAATGCACAATGCATTAGAGTCTTTGGTACGATGTAGTGTCTGTAGATAATTGTTTTACATTGTGTTATATTACAGAGTTGTGAGAAATGGTTGATGCATGTTTTAGCATCTGTTGATGTCGATGCAGTTGCAAGAAACATGGACTTTATCACACTTCAAGACAACATTATGAACATCACTTTCTGTAACATTGAATCTGAATTGGCACGTCTCTCGTTCAGTTGCTTTCTCAAATCTTTGTCCATTTCTGTAGTTGTAAATGTTTTTATTTAGTTAGCCAATACTCACTGTTTACTGAAGCATCACTTCGTGATGAGTGGCAACCAGTTTACCACGGTCCGCGGAATTATGATCCAAGCCACGGAATTTTGGGTTTTCCGCGGAAATTGTCTAATATCTGGAAAAACACTTCAAAACTAATTCACTATTCAACAGTTTTGTACCACAAACTTATGTAGAAAAGAAATCAGTACCGGCGGTTTGTTACTCGTGCTTATAGTCTACATGATTCACTGACATTTTTGTTCGCTTTATTCTGCCGTGAATATATGTATGCATGTCATGTTTAGTTAAGTGCACAACATTTTGTGTAGTCAGTTACTAAGTAACTAGTTGTTAGCACTTAAGTTAACACTAACAATACATTGATATTTTGAACAGCAGAGTAGATTTTTTAAAGTTGACTATGTACTGCAGAATTAACAGTGATTGGCCACAGTTAGCTGCAGATTTAACAAAATGCCACACAGAAGTTACAGAACTTTTCCATCGAAAACTGTGGTCGCTAATGATGAGCATGAAAAATTAACGATTTTGTGGCGATTGTTATAGGATTCTCATGCTGTCGATCTAAACTACATCAAGTTGTTTAAACTTGCTCAGCTGACAGTGGAGTATCTGCTGGTAGGTTTGTTACAGTGCTCTTACAACTGTGTCTAACAAATGTCTTTCTTCATGATATTCACTGCTAGGTTCATTGCTATATCGGCTTTCTTATGTCAATATGCACAAGACTGATTTGGTGCCCCTTGATAAAAGAATTAAAAATATACATGAAATATGTTTTAGTCCGTGCAAATGTAATACAATATAAACAAGTGTAAACCGTGAAGTGTGACATATGTAGCCGGCCAGGTTTTCTAGAATACCCAAACAGCACACACCAAAAATCCCAGATCTCGGGAAAAATCCCGAGAAAAAGCTAACTTTTCTGGGCTGAGCTTATGGCCGATATTAACCA
>Ga0049105_1001222_pt1 | contig 10984 bp, 8 predicted proteins | sample WorMetvaBAHAMAS1_FD_61260 | JGI IMG/M metagenome (GOLD analysis project Ga0049105, IMG submission 61260) | Worm MetaG Olavius vacuus BAHAMAS.1 | ecosystem: Host-associated > Annelida > Digestive system > Unclassified | place: Germany: Marburg | collected 2013-04-09 | reverse complement strand
CCCCCCTCCTTGGATGCTGGTCTATATTGCTGTACATTTGTATTTCCAGTGCGATACGGAGCGACATGCAGCTTCTCTGTCACAGCTGATATTCGGTTGATGATGTTGCATCAGATTGTATTAGACGACGTTAGGTCTATCTTCAACCACTGTGACGTAATTGGCCGGCAAATAGCGGTCATAACCGTGCTGTTCTACATGAACATTGACATGCGTACAGTAGTTTTATGTTCGTATAATTTACTGAAGCACAAGAACAGATCAAGAACAAGAATTTACCTGACACCACTGTAGCCAGAAGCTGAACTGCTAAATAATAAACACAAATAGAAGTCTGTCCTGCTTTGTGTCATTGTCGCCTGTACACGTTGTCACGGTTTTTATGGGGCGAACAAAGTGATCGATTGATTCATTGACAGTAACATAGAAATACCAAATATATAACAACATAACGAACATAATACTACAGAACTTAGAACACGATGAATCTAAAAATCAAACATGGGTGATTACAATGACTATTATCGATTTTTAAAAGCCGGGTTAAAATGACGGTTGAACAGCAGATCTGAACTAAGTCCTTGGCCAATGGCAGAGAAGATCGTTTAGAAGGTATTGTAGTTCAGTAATGATCGTACGCAATTTTGGTTTCGGTGTATGAATGAATTTAATCTCGTTTTTAGTCAGTCTGTAAAATTCACCCTGAAAATCCGCTGTTTATTCTAGTGGCGAAAGAATAAAGGAATAACTGCACTGACGTCGTTTGCAGAAAAAAATAAAGCTTGCTGGTTGGTGAGAGCTTCAGGCAGCGTACGTCGACGTACACGGCAGTACAAGCCAGTAGAATTTCGCAGCCAGTAATCAATCCTATTTACTGTAGGTAGCTCGAGCGTCATAATTCGACCGGCCACAATCCGGTGCTGATCGGCCCGGCTTTGGTCTGTCGCCAGCCACAGCTCTCCTCATGAAGACTGCCATCCGCACACCCAAGTGCCCGGCTGACCCGAAGACCGCAGGGCATCGCTAGCTACGGTCTTCCCTAATCAAATCCAACGTCGTCGGCGCTTGTCAGCTCACCGAAGCCATATAGTTACGGCCTCTAGCAGTCGTCTATAATCTTCTGATTATTGCTATGACGACGAAGGAAGTCTATAGCCACGCGACTGCGAAAATATTTTGCAATTCTATGCGTCAGTTGCTTGTCGTGTTCGTAACTGCGGAATGATGACGCCTGTGCATGGTGTTGGGTAGAACTAACGCGGATTCGTAGCTATACGTACATTGAAAATGTTTGTCCGAGGGAGTCCTTTATTTATCGTCAGGTTCAAAGCAAATACACTGATTAGAGATGTGACTGAAATGATTGCAGATTGATCATCCGCCGGCCGAGCTCATGTTCTCCATGACGTTTCTGTCGAGTGCCGAGCGCCTGACGATTGTCGTTACCAAGGCGAGACACCTCAAACTCAACGACGACGCCAAGAATGTTCCCAGTCAGTGATCAGTATCCGTTCATTGTGTAGCAATCAATACGAACAGCTGCGGAATAACTGCAGTGGTCTAATTTTACTTTACTTCCCCAGCATAACAGCGGAGAAGCTATCCGGTTAATTTTTCCGCGGGGAAACCCTCAACAATCTTGCCCTCTCCCGCGGGGATCCCTCAGCAACATTTCCCTCACCCGCGGGTTCCCTCAATATTTATTTCCCTTTCCGCGGGTAACCGTCACATTCTGTTCCCTTAACCGCGGGATTTCCCGCGGGAAACCGCGGGAAAATTTCCATGCAGGTCTCTAGACTATGTGCATAGTTAAAAGTCTGAGCGGCATGAGACTGACATTTTTTGGAGTCTAGTTTCCTCAACTTCGATTTCCACTGTAGGCCAGGTTTATATCGTTTATGTTGAAACTAAAAAATGTCAATTCTTTGTGTGCAGGCTATTCTGTTTTACACAGACATGTAATTTTCAGCGCGTCTAATTATGTTAAAGCGCGCTATTGCTGTCGGCAGCCTGTCCGTCTGTCCGCCCATATGCCAAACTCTTGAGCAACGCCTAAACGTTTCGAGGCATCAAAATACTTTTCCCACGTTACGATAGAGTGATGTTTCTAGTTTCTTGAGGTCAAATTTTGTGGTCAAGAGTTTAGGTGTTCACCCAAAACAAGTGCGTTAGAGAGGTACCCCATTGTCATCATATATTTGTATAAAAACGGGTCATATACACTGTGGTTCATAAAAAAACAGGACATTAACATTAACATTAACATGTGCAATAAGAAAGTTACGCTTATTGAGTTTTCGCAGCGAAGATTTGACCAATAAGTTATTGGTCAAATTTTCGCTGTAAAACGTTAATCTGCAGTAACGGAGCGAGATAGGATATGCTAGTATTAGGCCTATTGACTAACAGAAAGTCGCATAGGCCTATGAGCTCTCGATTGGTGCAAAAATCAATGATCTTGCATGGCCTTTTCGCTATTACGCTGGATGCGTTAGCTTTTAAAGCCAAGTACGTCAAAATGGTTAAAGCTAAAGACCCATACTATTTGCGACAAAAATGTATCTTAAAGAATCTTGTTTTTTGGCAATATATGACTTATGCATATTCGAAGAGATCACTAAGAACTAGAACGTTTACGAGAGGCACCCCTTTGTTAGAGGCGATACTTTGACTAATGATTATTGGAAACGGTGCCAGATAGGATTCAATTTAGTATACGAAGTGGGATACGGTTTTTTTCGACTGGTACCAAAACCAGTGACCTTGAATGACCTTAAACGGCGTATGACCGCCGACGCGTGGTATCTATGCGATAGCTGAGTTTCTTGTATACGTAACTAAATAGCCTAGTCTACCGCAGTCTCAGACATTCAGCCTATGATTCTCGTTCAAATCCTTCATTACATAGGCGTAGCCGGAATGTTCCTGCAGGGTGGACTCATTATAGGCGTGGTGTCATTTTTGGTCTATTAAACACTAAAGAGAATGCGATCTGGGAAGGGATTAAGTCCCTCATCTCCAGAAAATTTTTGAGTCGTTTCGTCTGGAAATGGCGTATTTACTATTTAGTGCATTTCTATGCACAGGGGCCTAATGCGCGACGTAACAGCAGCATTTTAAGCTCGCAAACGGAGCAAATTTGTTTGGTATTCTAGCCTTGGGGTCCATAATCCCTTCTGGCTACGTCTGTGGTTCATTATTATTGTTATAATTACCGGCATTTATATCAGTATTAGTGTTTATACTACGCAGTTTGAATACGTGACGCTCGCCGTCTGTTAACAGATCCGTTCGTGAGAGTCGAGATGACTTGTGGCGGTAAGAAGCTAAAGAAGAAACGAACGTCGACGAAGAAGTCAACATCGAACCCGTCGTGGAACGAGGCGCTGGTGTTCAACCTACACGGCCGTGAGACGGCGAGCGGCCGTGAAGTGTCGCTGGCCGGGGTCAGCATCGAGCTGCTGGTGCTCAGCGACGGTCTCCTTGGTACCAGCGAACCACTCGGTCGCGTGACGCTCGGAGACCAGGCGACTGGTGCCGAGCTGTCGCATTGGCACGAGCTGCTGGCCATGCGCAACGCACCTGCTCGCTGGCATCCGTTACATCCGGTCACATCCGTGTCTGAATGATTATGTATCGAGTTGTGGGATTCCTTTGATGCCTGTGGTGTATCAAGTTGTGGGATTTGGGCGGGGCAACGGCCGCCACTCGGGTCGTCACGGGCGGAGTGTAGTGTAATCAGTGAAGGGTGCATGCATGCTTGTCCAAAAATTAACTCAGAATTCAGCAGAAGTGCTCTACCAGGCAGTTACGGACACAAAGAACCGACACTATAAACACACAACGCGCCTTCATGTGTACGTAGTCAGACAGAATGGAAAACGAAAAAGTAACTTGGATGCGTTCGTCGCAGCACAAGGACGATCTAGCGGTGCCCACTAACTCTGCGATTGGTCCGTCGCCTGTACAGAGGCGTGTGGCGACATCAAAGAATCCCACAACTTGATACACCACCTGTCTGAATAACTGTACATACTCCACGTTGTTTTGAGCTCATGCAACGACTGCGCTGCGACAACGTTGTGTTATGCAAGGCCGTCAATCGCATTTGCCTGAACTAATAGCATGTAAAATGAACACTGAACGCATAATGATGTACTGGGACCAATGCCTGCATTGAGACGTCAAAGACTAGCGGTCATTGATGACAACATACTGTTGGATGCCATCACGGCCTAGTCAGGCAAGTCACTGCAGGAGTTTATCGGAAGCTTGCGCAGCATGCGGACGTTCCATTAATAGTCACCTAAAACGAGTGATACGGCATTCTTTGTAACGCCTCCAGCGGTTCTACGTTATCGATACACCACAAACGCAAACGTGTTAACATAACATCACGAGATTTGAAATGAAAACGGCGCTTTACATAATACTGTTCTGTCGACTTCTAATCACTCAGTGACCAAATTTCAGAAATTACTTATCTGTGACCGCGTTTTTCACAGACGACATTCGTTTTTTAGCGCCGGTCGGGTCGCTAGACGGCGCTACTGTTAACGACGACCTGTCCGTCACACTCGTGATTATGGCAGGCGGAATTAACATTTATTCACCATTACTGATATCAGTAATTCGAATATCAACATATTGTCACTTGCAGTAATTACAATCAACAAATCAGCATAGGCCATGTTGATATCAACATTTCTCATTGCTGATACCAACAATTCGATTACTGATATCAACAATAAAAATTGTGAATAAATGTTATTCCGCTTGAGGCGACTAAAATGCAGCAGTGGAAAATGCGATACGGACAAAATTGCAGGGGTGGAAAAAGGAGTAAGCGCTATGGATGGCCAATCGCCAATCTGAGAATAAATTGAGACAGCGGTGAATTAAGTACGAATTTCCTGATATATCTCACATAAACAATCCACTTGCATTATTCGCATTTTTACTTTGTTTAATATGACGTATAGGATCTAGACTTGTTTTTGTCCAGTGCTATATTGATAGATAGGGGCCTATGGCACTTGTGATTTAAAAGTTCGCTGATATCGTATTTTGTTCTTACAGCTTTCCATACTTTGTCTACTCCTGCATTTTCCACTCCCGCATTTTCAGCGCCCCCGCCCCTATGTGAAATACGCCTAAACGCGAAACGGTTCAAGATAAACGCATTTTGCACCATACAATACAGCAATGTTTCTAGTATCTTTAGGCCAAACTTTATGGTCCTAGGGGTTCACCCTGAACGAGTGTGTAAAAAGAGAGGTACCTCATGTCGAAAGCGAAAATTTGACCAGCAATAACTTGAAACGGTGAGAGATAGGATGTAAGTTAGTATTAAATTAATCACTAATAAGAAGTCGCACGTGATTTCGATTGGTACCAAAATCGGTGTCCTTGTCTGACCTTGAACGGCGTAATGGCCGTTATTTTGCGTTATTCTGCCGAATTCGGCAGCTTTGGGGGCTAATTGTCTAATAGCGGTTGAAGATAGACCCATACTGTCTGCGAGAAAAAATGTAGTTCAAAGAATCTAGTTTCTAGCAGTATATGACTTACGGTGATATTCGCAGAGGTTAGTAAGAACGAGTGCATTATCGATTCGATAGCCCTCCCCCTTTCAAAGGCGATAATTTGACCACTACAGAGCGGTACCTGGAAAAGCGTGCGATATAGAACGTAAGTTAGTGTTATTCACCAATAGGAAGTCGCATACGGGCTTTCGATTGGTTCCAGAATCAGTGACCTTGAATGACCATGAACGGCATAATGACGGCCAACGTATGACGGCCAACCGCACTATCTCGATGCGATAGCTGAGTTTCTTGTTAGTCTTCTGTCAGAAGCCAAAATTAAGGTATTAGTTCACTACATCAACGAGTACGACGCACACGCTGTTGGGGCTTCACTATGTATAAGCCAAGTATTTACACGTTTGAGGCGTTGTTAACTGCGTTGTGGATGATTGTAATTAATTATAAGTATGTAAATCTAACAATCACCGGTGTTACCAAAACATGTTGACCACGTTGTGTTATTCAATGATGCACTAGTGATTACTGTTTTCTACAAATACCCGTTTCTTGCAACTTCTGACAATCGGAGATCATCATAACATTTGAAGTATTCCTCTTGAAAGCAAGAGTAGGCCTACTGCACACGCATACGAGGGCTGCTTAATGCAGCTCTGAAGCACAGCCGTTATCTGACAAACGAAATGTGCGCGTCCAAAGCAAAGAGGAAGCTTAGCTACAGCAAAAAGCGCGCATCTAACATCGCTCTATCATATGGCGCAAAACGCAGGTCGAGTGACCATAGACGAAGGTGTGTTGTGTCAAGTTTGAACAGAATCAAGTCGTGGAGATTTTGAGGTTGGTTTGTTGTAAGAACTTTATATGTTAGGCCTAGAGAAAGGAGTTTATATTTGATACGTTCATTTATTTTGAGCCAGTTTAGACACTTAAGAACAGGAGTCATGTGAGATTTTGCCGTTCTGGTCGGTGATAGCACGAGCAAGAGAGTTCTACAGGGTGGCTCAAAAAAAGTAAGCTGTTGTACTGTGTCAACAGCTTACTTTTTTGAGCCACCCTGTAGATGTTCTGGAGTCTTTTTATCTGAGACTGTGGAAGATTATGACATTCAGTGAGTTGCAGTAGTCAAGTTTAGAATGAATGATAGAAATGGCGATGGTACCGGCAGTTTTGAAGTCAAGATAAGGCGAATACAGCGAAGTTCACGAATATGATAATAGCAAAATCTATAGAGAGCAGAAATTTGGTCAGAGAAAGCGAGGTATTCATCAAAGATAACACCAGCACCAAGGTTGCGAGCAGAGTGAGTAGTAATCCATGAGCTCGTATTAATTTTGGCAAGCTGTTGTGGGAGGCCAATAAGAAGAAATTCAGTTTTAAAAGAGTTGAGAGCTAAAAGGTTAGCAGTCATAGGAGGAAGATATCCGTTGGAGAGAATGCTGAAGCTGAGTGATGCTGGAGTCGAAAACAGATCTATAAAAAGAGAAGAAAAGTTATGTCGTCAACACTCAGCATAAAGGTGATGGTTTAAGGAAAGTGATGAAATAAAGAGTACTGAGAGAGGTAGTGTACAATATAAACCACAGAGGACCAAGAACTGAACCTTGAGGGACTCCACATATACGTTCATTTTCGATATGCAGGTACATCTTGGGAATATCTATAGGCCAAGTTCATATCTCAAGGTAGGCTAATTGGGTCACGATCAAGATCACAGGAGCAAAACATGTCTGTGTGTACTGTTTTCTAGTGGTCTGCCTTCGATTAAAAGGCAATGAATGACAGGAAGAGAAGTTATTATTACATTTAACCCGGAAAGAGCGAGATGATAAGTATGATTTGAAAAAGAGCCCTGAATGCCGAACCAAGATGACAGACGAGTGAGCAGTATGTTGTGATCAATGGTATCAAAAGCTGCAGAGAGGTCGAGAAGACAAACACAAGATACTTTTTGTGAGCCTATAGCATTAACGAGATGATCATGAATGTAGAGCAGAGCAGTTTCGTTGTCATAAATTTCATACTAGGCCACATTGTCATCATTGCGATATTGTCTGGCATGTGTCGGATTTACAAATATTACAATCTAAAGCGATGGTACGCACCACTGCCGAGTCAACAGGTAGTTCGTTTTAGTCACAGAATGTGCGTTTAAGGGGTCGCCAGTCCCCCACCGATCATTTGTGCACGGTTAGATAGGCCAGTGAATGCCTTTCAACTTTGTCGCCGACAGGTTTCACATAAGAAACTTTGTAGCGGACTTTCTTCGACAGAAGTGGACTTCTAGACGGAAAAGCAGCCGTTTTGCGTTTTAGCCCCTTTTGGGGATTAGTCCAATGTACGCCCTTCATCTTTGCTCATTAGGAAGCGCGTATACTAGACTACGCGCTTCCTAATGAGCCACAGATGAAGAGTGCCAGTCGATATTCGCTCGTAGCGCTTCAGCCGTAAAACCTAGTGAAAAAAGTTCAATTATCACTAATAGGAAGTCCACTACGCGGCGTAGTGGACTTCCTATTAGTGATAATTGAACTTTTTTCACTAGGTATTACGGCTGAGGCGCTACGAGCGAATATCGACTGAAAGTCGGCGTTTCGGAAGGGAGTTGGCCAATTTGGCCCAAAAATACTAGTATCAGGTTAGGCTGTGTTCTGTGTTCATTCATTCAACCATTCTTTGTGGCGCAGAGACTGTGATGATTTACCTTTCGTATGGTATAAGAATGTAGGCAGAAGATTGTTGTTTCGTCACAATCCACGCGTTTGACAGACGGACGGAAAGGCGACAGAAATAGTTCGGGATTTACAAATTACAAATACAAGTTAGATGCGCGCTAAAAACCGCAGAGCCATCATGTCACTCAGATGTCGAGTTGTCACTTACTAAAGAGCTAGAAAACATTTTTTGAAAAATCGCGTTAATGCATGCATTAATACTTTTAATCGTGCGTTAACACACATTTTGTCTGCGTAAGCCTATATTATGTCTCCGGTAGGTGTCAACAGACAACTGTATGGCAGTGCCAGAGCATGTTGGTGCTGAACGTGGGGAAACTGCGTGCTGGTGCCATTGTGGAAAAACTTCACCAAGTTGAGCTTGGCCCTTATACAGCTTATATTTAGTTTGGCAATGCGTTAAAATTTGTTAATGGCATTAATTTTTTTAATGACAATTCCTTAACACATTAAGGGAGCTCTAAATTAACAGGCTTGAAACTGTCTTAGAAACTGCCTATGTTATCAACGATTAATAAATTACTGATTCATATTACACGATAATCAACGGCTTTTTTAATGTCCGGCCTTCACTACAAACAATGTTTGGTACTATCTTAAGCTCTTCCCTATCAAATTTTTCAACCCAATGCAGCAATTTCCACTTTAGAATGTATTACCATTATTCTAGATGAAATTTCGGCTAGCGGTTCAACAGTGTTGTGTGTGTCTCTCTCTCACGCTGTTTGTTTATTACTACACAGGGTGGCCCCCAAAAAATTGGCACCATTTTTTGCACGCATTAACTTTCCCAAATATTAACCGATTTTCAAAATTATTTCACTGTAAGAATCAGGAGAAAATGTGTAATAATACTATCACTAAAGATCTCACCACCTCAAGTTTGTCGCTACACTACTTGCAAAATGTCAAGCATCTTAATAGCAACTTCTGTAACAACACATCTTCAGCTGGTTGATTGTCATGAATCGTCGACGCTGATAGACCATCTGTTGAAGATACACACACTTCCACGAACACACCAACGTACCTGTGGCGTGAGAAAGTCACGTTCGTTGAGCCAGTCGATCACGCTGTTTGGGGTGCCCTTGACATATCACAAGGTAGTGTAGCGACACACTTGAGGTGTGGTGGGATCTTTGGTGACATTATTATTACAAATTTTCTCCCGATTCTGACAGTAAAATAATTGTGAAAATCGGTTAATATTTGGTATAGTTAAAGAGTACAAAAAATGGTGCCAATTTTTTGGGCCACCCTGTACAGTTCAAAATTCTAGAGCAATTTTCACCAAACTTCACACACATGTAGGCCCCGTCCGGGGAAAAACTGATCAGATTTTCACCAAACTTCACAAACATGTAGGCCCCGTCCGGGGAAAACTGATTAGATTTCAAAGTCATATGGTTAAAGTTCAAGGTCAGACAGTGACAAAACCGGAAATCTTGTGAACTCAATAGCTCCTGGAAGAGATCTGAATCAAAACTTACACAAATACTTACTACAGTAGGAGAAGATGTAATTACGTCTTAAGAGGTCATTGGATCAAAGGTCACGGTCACACAGCGAAGTTTCGCCTAGCGTTGCTCTATGATCGATTTCTTGTTTATTAATTATTTATTAAGTTCGTTCAGGCTGTGCACCAGAACATCGTAAGGGCTACTATAACAGCTTAAAATCCGACACACTGTGAAGAAACTCCAACCAACTGGGAAATGAGATTTTTATTTGTTCAACGTTGGCATAGAAGCAGAGCACTACATCGCTAACAATAATCTGAATCAGGAAGAACTACCGACAAGTCTCGACCAATACAGCAACTAGCGGCGCAAACACTCCCAGATTCTGCAGACAGCTATCGGTACTGAAAATTAAAGAAACACACCAATTTTCTAGTAAACGGAATCGTTCGCACAATTATGTGTGCACAACATCATCACATTTACATCTAAATCGAAATAATTGAGTCACAACACAGCCACCATGTAGCGTGTATTCACACAGCCCGGATCGAAAACAGCAGTAGAAATTTTATTTTAATGTTCGCTAGTAGACGCACGGCGAGACGAACAACTGCGGTCTGGTGTCGGGTCGGTGACTTCAATGACCGAGCGGGTTGCGGAAGTTTTTACCGGCGTACTTGGCACCAGCACCAAGTTCCTCCTCAATACGCAACAGCTGATTGTACTTCGCAAGTCGCTCGCTTCGGCATGGGGCTCCAGTCTTAATCTGCACAATAATGCATTCGAAATATTTTCAACTATTCAAACACGAAGAGTTGACATATTACTACTTACAAGTTTCCCAATGCCATAGTGCAGGAGTATTCAAGCAGGCCGAGAAAAAATTAAACAGGCGTAACTTTAACTGTTTTTGTTTCCCGTTTTGTAGCCTATTATTTTAGAAAGAGACCATATCTGTACTCTCTGGCAATCCACACTATTTCCATTTTCCATGAATATTTTAGCGACTATTACATCAGCATGTATGATTGCATCTGAAATTTATTTTAATTGCCTTTATACTGATTTAACAGGGAGTAAACAATAAGAATTGACTGGACTGTCATCTAACTGGACTTGCGTACTTGCAGATCAACTGTTCACTGTTGTCTTTCTCGATAGTTCCCAGAGTATCCAGTACGGTCCTACAAAGTTGTTAACAGACTTGGATTCAAGACTTGCTTATCCAAGACCAAGACCAAGA
>Ga0049105_1001221_pt1 | contig 10984 bp, 8 predicted proteins | sample WorMetvaBAHAMAS1_FD_61260 | JGI IMG/M metagenome (GOLD analysis project Ga0049105, IMG submission 61260) | Worm MetaG Olavius vacuus BAHAMAS.1 | ecosystem: Host-associated > Annelida > Digestive system > Unclassified | place: Germany: Marburg | collected 2013-04-09 | reverse complement strand
AACCCAGGTCAACTCAGCCTGGCCATCCCTTCATGGATAGGTGCAATAAGTGCCAGCCAAAGGGCGGTGACGCCTTGCGGCTGGGGAGTAAAGGCAGGTATGGTTCATGTGTGGGTGGCACACAGGAGCCTGAGTCCCACCAGGACTTAATTTACAGATTACTGATGCTTACATGAAACTGATAAAATCACAGGACTTTTGGATAATCTGCTTACAAATTTTAATACACCATGCTATCAAATGGTGCTAAAATCCACCCACAGTAATCATACGCATTACAAATTGAGCTTCAAAGGCCACGAAAAATATTTTATTTAAACAGACAGACAGTACGCCCAACAATCCAGCCAACTGATCTCTTCCTGGTTAAAGAATTTCAGCAGTAATCTGCCTTTCCATCCATAAAGCCACGTGCAAAAATACTGAAAGACACCAGAAACATACAGCAGAAAAAAGTATAATAAGACAAAGTAGGAATTTAATTGTCAACAAATTCGTGACCAAGCAGCTATTAGTAAGTTTATTGGAAATTTGTGATCAAAAGATTGAATAGCTCAACATACAAGGTACAAAACTAACAGATAATGTCAACATAAATGAGCTACGACTGCACACAATCAATGGTCCACATCCTGTTAGTCTACATTATACAAATATTGACTGGTGCCGAGGTCATGTGTTGATCGAGGCTAACAGTCGATATTTGTTTTGTTATATCACTTTCCAAAATACGCGATCGTGTCTGCACTCTGCCTTACTGGCCTATTCAAACCCGTAATTCACACACTTTCAACTCACTAGAAACATATGTTCCAATTTTTGCTAGCGACTATATCATTTTCGTATTTTAAAATTCTTTAAGGTATACAAATGGCAAAAGAAAACGACTTATAAACCTTGTTAATGACGAAACGACAGTTACGTCACAGCTTACGAAGTCAATACACAGCGCAGAATATATAATTGATGTGCATAATATAGCGTTCAGACCGAAAATCAGCTGCTGGTAATATTGACCGGTACTTTTGATCGCTGCACCGGTCAAAAGTGATTATTTGTACATATCACGTGACGCGTGTAGGACCAATCACGATCGCATATTTTGGATAGTCATATAACAAATAATTATGTTGAAGCTATCAACACTCAACAGTGCTGACCGGGGCAAAGATGAACTCGTATTTGAGTACGGAGCAGAGTTCAGAAGCACGAGTGATCAGCTGATTCTTCGACACAGTGATTGCTGATCCATGCTCATGATGCAACCACTTCTCTTTGTCCACCAATGAATACACCACGTTCACTGCAGCATAAGCAAACTTTAACACTAACTGACCAAGAATTATGTAGATTCATCCACCAGGGGTCAGGGAGTCCCAGAGCCCCATTTTTGACAACGTTCAAGAGAAGAGAATGGCATGGAGTGCAGCATCTTTGACTGTATTCCAATATAAAAACTTTTTAGAATGATGACACAATACAAGATACAACCATTCACTGTATCAACATGTTATGCTGATCAAAAATAAAACAGTTCCACGAAGCACGTCAATTGTAATCAGTAATTCACTACATGTGAAAAATACTATCTATAGATAAAAAAATCACGCAGTTCTCTCACTAGCAAATTTTTGTGCCTGCAATCTTACATGTAAAGCAGACAGGAAACAGTTAGAAGCCTTCAAAGTTTGGATCTGGAGAAGGATGTTAAAGATCAGTTGGAAGGACAAAGTAACAGATGCGTCTGTACTAGAAAAAGTAGACGAAGGAAGATGCATGTTGAATACTGTCGGGCAATGAAAATTTAGATGGTTGGGGCATGTGCTTAGAAATGAGGTTTTACTACGAGACATTACTCAAGAGAGAATGAAGGGCAAAGCATATTGTGGATAAAAAAGACTACATATGTTGAGTGACGTTGCATCCTCGGCAAAGTATCCGGAAGTGAAAGGAGCAACAGAAGATCATGAAGGATGAACAGCGACAAATAGAAGGGGAATGCCATGAACCTGCTACATAGCAGAATACTGCATGCATGAATACCAAAAGACAACAGACTCTAACAAGTGTGTTTCTTACCAAGGACACTTTCAGTAGCAAAGATTGGCATGAGAGCACTGGCATAGTATGAGAGTTCATAAACGTCTGGTAAACTGGTCGCAGGAACCATCTTCACTGTGTGCAGCTGGTCATCAGTACTGCAATAGTAACCACATCACTAAGACTACATTTCAATCAGAGATGCGACAGGAAATACTAGCAACAGTAATAACTGTAGTTCAACAATTTACCAGCTTTCTTCTGATAAAGGCCTTCGAAAGAGATCGAAACATCAAAGGTCTCTAGTTTTATTTTGGTTGTGAATTGATTTAGCAGTAATAACTGTATATTATCTCCCGCTGAAGACAAAGGTGCCCAGTTGTAATGTATGACTTCTGGAAAACTGACACAATTACAGTCAGGACAAACTGCAGCTAACTGTGTGTTTAAAAAGTGCAATTTAGATGGTGTTTGACAGGAAACTTCCTGAAAAGCTGCTGTACATCAAGGTTGTCACTTTGCAAATCAACTGTATGTATACTGGACACTGACTACCATCTCTGAAATAAAACCACCATAATGCTACATAATAATAATGACAATGACAATATTAACAATAAAAATGACAATGCCATAAGCAAAACAGCCTACTGATTGAACACTTTTTTTGCAATAACAAATGCATGTAATTAAAATGAAATTTTAAACATCATCAGATGTACTAACAAGGCAGCAGCCACATCTGGCGATGGAGTCATCTTGACGAGTTGATCACTGAGCATGTGTTGAGCGTGAAACACAACGTCGACAGTGTCGCCGTCAAAGCTGACGTCATGGTCGTGATTAATCACCTCATCTTTCAGCCACTCAAATGCTTTCACCATCTCCACCATACTCACACCCTGCACATCACATCTGTTATCATTACAACACAGTGATGGAGGAGGACAAGTTTCAAACGTCTTCGCCATCCCCACAATTCACAATTAACATTTGTATCGTTACAACATCATCGCAAACTGCGAGTCGTATAATTCAAATCAAAATTACCAGGAAAAATTTCACACAGAAGGAAAAATATGGATCTCTTTAGAAAGATAATAATGTTTGGCCTCAAACAGTTAGCCCCTCAAATGGCAAATACCAGAAAACCTTTACTGAGCCATGTAGACCCACAGGACAGTGATGACCACTGTTTCTAGACACAACTCAGACTTCGAGATCATGCATACACCGCTAGTAGTATGTGTCTGTTTACTCCACAGCTTTCGCTGATATTCACTGTGCCTACCCATGTAAGGACAGTCAGGCTCAGTTGACTTAGGTGGCTGGTTACATACCAAAATAGTTTGCCCTCTATGCAGACGGTTACCATAGATCCTCGTTTTATCCGGAACCCGCAAGGAGAAATTACGTTGATCAACGCTAAGGAGAACAATGGTCTGGAAATCAGCAAACATTAGGAAACATACAGAACCAATCTCAGAAGCAGGAAAGAAAGAAGCTGAATTGCAGACAAGTTCTGGCTATATGTATGAGCACAATAAGAGCATAAAACACATGTTTGATACAGACACACAAAAAGCAATACAAACATCACGGCACTAAAGGCAAGGAAAACAAACAACATACAGCAAGGTGCAATATCTTACCTGTCTGTATGTGGTGAGCAGAAGCAATGCAAGCAGATGTGGACTGGTTACAGTAAGTGAGTTTGCAGCCGCTAAACACAATGCCAAATATTCGCTAGAACTAAGGGTGACTTACATACACAGTAAGCTAAACTCATCATTTGCTGCGAGAAGGCATTTTCTCTTTTTCATTACTGGCCAAAATCAAGCATTTTTATGGTACCATAAAGATATACGGAAAAATGCAAACATCACTGTTTTCCGGCCATTGATGTTTGCATTTTTCCGTATATCTTTAGTATATATTTTTCCACATATACTTTAGTTATCAAAGGTCACCAAGAGTATCCAAAGAAACTTATGGAAACTGCTTATGTGGTATTTCTACCTGTCATATTGTCAAGACACTAAAATTATGACAGAAAACATAACTGTAATAAAAATTTCCAATAATTAGCATAAAATAAAGTAAACACTGAATAGGCCTATTTTCACTTTCTGCTGAAATGTGCTGATGTTTAAAAGCTACATCACATGAATCATAGATCACCATCATCGTAAATTGTTTGGTTGTCATCGCTAGCCTCATAATCACCACTAACATCATCCGGTATCATCATCATCATACTTGGATAAATTAGTAAAGATTAATAACAAAATGCTTAGAATACTGTTAAATCAGTCCGTATGCACTCCTGTTCCACAGTTTTATGCAACGTTTATTTCTTTTCACTAACATATCGTTTTAGTGACTATTATTCTGTTTGTGCTATAGGTGGCCAGCATGATGGGCATTTGTCCTTCTGGTTGCCTAGCTTTGTAAAACTTATTGTGTTGTTATTACATGTTTTGTTTGCCGTTGCTGAAACAAATATTCTACTACTACTCATCACCACCATTATCATCATCATCAGTACCGTGCTGGTGCAGTTCCTGATGCCCACTCAACAGAACCGAATCACTGAATGTCAACGTGGTTAATATTACTGTGAACTTATCAGTAGTGCAATCACCATGAACAACATGCTCAGCAAGGCAATGCACCATCCTACGAGTGTCACCAAACGTTGTCACATCGACACAGCTGTCACTGGCGCTGCTGCTGTCGGCGGCCGACAACGTCAGTTGACTGTCGGCCAACACAGATGCACTGCTGGCTGACGATCTGATGTCACTCACAGCGGGATAGAACTTGTAAACCTCCATGTATTCCTACATACAGTGCAACAGCACGGGCATTCTTACTACTTTATTTATTATAAGCATGCATTGTTACTCTGCAAAAAATGTAAAAATTAAAAAAAATAAACTATCAGTCCATATATATTAAGCAGTAACAATGAGCACTCTCTATAATAAGAGCTCGTTATAGATGATGCAGAATTGAAAGTTTTCTGACTTTAAAAAATAAGCAGTCAAACATGTGAATTCTAAGTTAGAAGGCAGTCACACAGCAGCAAAAAGGACCGATATTTCGTCCTAAGTGACAAGCTCAAAACAAAAAAAAAATACACAAAAAATACAGAAACCTAAGTCTAAACGTAAATCGAAATGACCAGTTCACTTGTAAAAAATACTCCTAAGTGCATATTATTTTGCACAAATGTACAACACAATACAGCACAGAATGGTTATGGTATCATATACCCCAGAAAATCAGGGTAAATTTTGTCGACTCGATGGAAGCAGGACCCACACCAAGAACGTAGCTATTATCTGACATTAGGTACCTTTACGGAGAATGGTTGAGAGAAGTCGACGCGAACCATGCCATAGAATCGCATTAACACCCGATATATTGCTACGACAGCTCGCCAGAAAGTCTCGTAAACTTTGGGCTCACCCTGAAATGTCCACAATAAACGATTCAACAACCAATTAGGAATCACACGCAGCCACTGCTGCATCAGTCAAATATAAGTAGTGGTAGCTTAGCTTAGTGCCCAGTTTACGACGCAAGCCGACATGCTAGGCATTACAACGTAGAAGATAAGGTCAGTGAGAAAAGTAATTAAATGCAATGTTAAAGATATGTGTCTCGAGGTTGCGTTCAAAACTGGCAAATAACAAGCTAAAGTCACAAATGAAAAACAGAGCTAAGAACACTCGGCCGCAGCCTACAACGGCGCACCAGAACAAGCAACTCATTAGCTATTTCCTCACAATAATCTTAAAAATATCACTTCATTCTCTGGCTCGGTGGCTCAGTGGGCTAGACCACTGAATAGGCCACAGTGCCTGCTGGCCTGATGGGCTGAGGACTCTCGCCAGCCTGGGTTCAAATCCAGGTCTGGAAGGACTACTCAATACCGTACACACTGTGGGCTCTGACTGCGGCTACAATCCTGGCTGATGCCGCAGTTACCCCACCGTCTCTGAAATGACCTAAAATGTGTCGAGTGGGACGTTAAACCTTGCTCAATCCAATCCAATTGTTCTCTGGCCATAAAATTCTAAATTTAAAAGTATTACACCTGTACAAGCTAAATCTTCACTTTTCATGTTAGTTTCCGCGCAGCAAACAGAAAAATTAACAAAATTCGAACCAAGGATATTAATAATTTGCATCTCATATGCATTTAAACCGCCTGACAATGAACACATTCAAGTGTAAGTTACACGTGTATCTGTTCTGACAATGTCACAAACAATATTTTTATGATTTTGCAGTCAATTACAAGGGTTCAGATTTACTTACGCATTTAAATACCAAATTAACATGAGAGTGACCGATTTCCTCGATGATTCCGGTACCGACTGTGGTTCCTTATTTTCATTAATGCACTCCTCTAACTGTTCCATGAAACCCTCATCCTCTTATCTAATAAGTCTAACAGAGAAAAAGACTAACAGGTGACTAATGGCAGTTACATATACCGAATGACTAACAGTGCTCATTGCAGTTAAATGATAACTGTGTAAAATTAAAAAAAAAAAAAATAGAACTGCTCAAAAATTGTCCCACACAGCTTAGTAATTTACTCAGAAAAAAAGCTTTTGATTTCAAAGTTTAACATAAAAACCTCTGTCACACTCCTTGCGACTATTTTCCACACCCACACACCCTGGGGTGTAGGAATCCTATTTACGAACCCCTGTGACAATGTCTTACACAGGTTATCCTGCAATATGAATAGTAATATTAGTTTGCTGATTGATATGGTTGTTTTTGTCGAGTTTTTTACAAACCACTGCACACTTTGAAATGGTAATTCTTGGAATGCACATAACTAACAAAGTCAACGGTATAACATCAGTCAAAACCAAAGCACAGCGGCAGTTGTAATTGTACGTACCATCTGTTCTTCAACAAAGTTGCCATCGACCAGTCTGTCATAGCTGATGCTGACCGGCACGATGTATGCATCTTCAATCACACCTGAATACAGCCAACTACACTCTTACTATCTGTTGTCACAATTCAGCATAGAGATGTCTCACCTGTATTAAACTCTACTGTCAACACCTGAGAAAAATGCACTACTTTTAAAAGCTTTAAATCATTGCATATTTCAGGAACAAAAACAAGGAAGAATATTATTATTACTATTAAGGCTATTTGTAATGCGCAAGATCCCCTCAATAAGGCGCAAATGCAAATTATACGAGGATATTCAATGGATATCAGTCAAAACACAAAGCATAAGAATTAAAGATATCGCGCAACAGACTGGTCTAAAGATTGATGTGGCTGTGCAAACTACTGATGACAGACACCGATTGCACAACGTTCTGCTCGATGGCAGACCTCCTGAAAACTAGCACGAGCTGACTGCAATGAACCCATCTAAAGTGAGACTTTTGTTAAAACTATGACAGCCAGAAGAACAAAACAATGAACATGTGTTAAGTGAGACTTTTCACAAAACTACGACGGCAAAAAAGAACAAACCTACCAGAAGCGACGGCATCCACAACGACGGAGAGCAGTCCGCCCTTCGGTGCCAGCGGCTTCCCACTACGCGTTCGTCCTCCCTCGACAAAGAACTCCAGAAACTCACCATTGCTTAGCAGCTTCTCCATGTACTGCAAGTAACACAGCTTTCAATGTCAATGAACAATTACAGCAAACTAAAGGTATAGGCAGACAGTTTAAAACTCACTGTAAGGGCATCGGAGTCATAGCTGTAAATCGGCCAACGACATTCCTTTGAGACTCCAAGCTAGTGCTACATTTGCAATCATCCTAGTGGTTTGTGGTTTTACTGTTGTTGCTGCTGCTGTTGCTACTACTACTATTATTATTTTTTAATACGATTGGGTGTATAGTTCCAAAGGGTTAAAATCAACAAATTAAAATCAAAGCTGGAGTGACTACTGGTCCGGAACGTCGTTGATCACGAAAGTGTCGTGCAGAAGAACAGAGTTAGAACACTGCAGCGACACCGACAGATGTTGGAACAAAAATGATGATGCTCACTCCTCATTATTATTATTATTTACAGATTGCCTTCTAATCTAAGACCGACCAACCGCGAATGCATGCATTTAGTTATGCATGGTAATTTCCAGTCATGTGACAAAGATGGCGGTCACACCATTCGATCTGCCATAGCCGAAAACTCCATGCTGCACACAAATTTTGTGGCTCTATGTTTTACAGGAGCCGAGTTAAGGTCAATCAAAGTTTTACATTGCAGGAATATGGATTGTCGACCGTTTTTACTCCGGTGACATTGACCTGATGACCTTCATATATAAACTTGACCTGCACCGCACCATATCCCCGATATATCTATCTCCAGCAGATATATCAGATGTGCTAAAATCAACTTCCTACGTCAAGGCTTTTGAGACTATTGAAAATTATCACATTACAACCCGCAATGCATGTATGTATGCGTGGTCTCATCCTGTCATGCGACAAAGATGACGGTCACACCATTCGATCCGTTATACCGAAAATCCCATGCTGCATGCAAACTCTGTGGCACTATATTTTATAGAACCGGAGTTACTGCCGACTGAAGCATTACATTGCAGGAATGGGGATTGTGGACCATTTTTGCACCTGTGACATTAACCTTGACCCGGTGACCATATATAAACTTGATCCATATCCCCTGGAGATATACCAGATTTGCAAAAATGAACTTCCTACGTCAAAGATTTCGAAAGTTATTGTATTACAGATATACAGACAGACAGACATACATGTACCACCAAAATTATATACCACGCTGCTTTGCGGAGGGTCAAAAATGTACCGATTCGAGTGACACTATTGCATAAGACACTGCAGTGGCACTGTACGGAGTCAGAATCCTACACACATCAATTTGGTTGACGTGTTGATAATAAGATGGCAATACAAGTTGACTTAATAATCATCGAAGCTTGATTTGCACAGGAATCTGTAAGAAGATTGATCGCCAGTGAATAATGGCAACATAAGACAGGTTTATGACTAATTTACCTGTGGTCTGACTGAGATCAGCTCTGGCCCCAATGCTGGTACCTGGTATTGAGTACCGGACTACAGTCACCTTTATCTTTACTATGCTATGGCTGTTATCACATGAATGAGAGGCTCAAATACACACATCCATGAAACAAGGCAATAGTGAAACTAACTGTCTGAAGTATGGCTCGGTAAATGTGATCTCTCCTGCCGGCGACACGATCCATCCTGCGTCGGATGAAAAAGCCGCCAAGACCTCTCATCAGTGACCTGTGTCAGCAACCACAGCTCAGGATGGAGAAATTACTTATAAATTCATCATCACAGAGCAGACATTGACAAGCTACTCAAAATATTACAAAAAAAACAAGAAAATGGTTTGTGTTGTTTTAGCACTTGGTATGCAATATTTTTTTGAGTCTGAACATCAACATCTCCGTCTAATTAACTCAGGTACAGAACAGATAATGAAAGCAATTTCTCTGCTAAAGACAATGATGCGGTAATGCGTAACAATTCGTGTTAAAACTCTACTTTTGTAAACTACATATGCATACTCTGTGCACAATTTTACGATCACGACGTGGATAGTAATAATAATGAACAACAAACCCAAAGAAAGGTATCAGCAGATTGTCTCCGGCAGCGACGTGTGGGGTTCGGATGTTGTACGCAAAGAGGATGAAAGAGATGAGAACATAGTCGAGATGACTGCGATGTGTCGGCAGAAATATCACAGGCATTTCACGCTGAATGTAGTCACACACACAACACACAACAGTACATAGGCTCTCATGTGGTATTCTGTCCCACTATATACTAGTTACAGCCACAACTGAAAGATGAAAATAACTCAAACTGCTGGAACAACATTTTGGCGTATCTGTAATCGACACATGGTGGCAGACTGCCTGTCTGGCATGCTTCATCTTTTCACTGGCAAACGGCAAATTTTCACCCTCCCTCTACCCCCCGCAGGACTACGACTCCCAAAACAACTGCAAAAAAACAGAAGTAGTGATTTCATCAAATCAGCTATCTGTAAAGGGGGCCAATATCACACCATGAACCATATAATCAACACATCCATAATCTGAATCTGAATTACCATACATAAACTACAGAACAGTGATATTGTTGATAACTTGAATGGCCCTGAAGGTCATTTCAGTAAATCGACAGGTTATATAGTACATGTGATAGCAAGTCATTCCTGCTTCACTGTGAAAAACTGGAATTCGTGACAGATACTCGCCGTTGACTGCTCCTACATAACAAGAAATGAAAGGTTCATAATTTTAAGAAGTCTTTTCAAACAGCCAATATCCCATCCTGCAGTACTTACCTAAACAATGTAAACATGCATACACTCTTAGGAGGCAAAATCCTTAAAAGCTCTCACTCCCAAGACTACTGAATGCAAAGAACAACATGTTCCAGTTACGGTGTTGTCCAAAGACATTTACCAAACCTTAACTTGTGTAGTTGTGTTTGTCAGATTTTCTTTTAAGGCATGAATGATGACAGTGATGATGACATGTGAACTATCATAACCCTATTCAACTGATATGTTGCACCCAACAGTGGACGTCATATGATATTTGCATACAACACACTTGTCAGCAGTCTCGTCATTGCACTAACATCCACAGCCGAGCCAACTGACCTTGCAGGCCAGCTGCAGCAACTGCATTTGACCACGATGAACAATAACAGCAGACAGCAGGTGCCCTAGTAGCTTGTGCAGGAACCAGCCAGTAAACCTGTCAATGTACACTTCATGTATTACTAGACTCTACTGCAACAGACTGACGTAAACATATTAACTACACAGTATAATGTCAATGAAAACTAGTAAGTGCCAAGGCTACATCGAGGCTAAACTGGCAATGCAGCAGTTGACAAAATATGG
>Ga0049105_1001220_pt1 | contig 10987 bp, 7 predicted proteins | sample WorMetvaBAHAMAS1_FD_61260 | JGI IMG/M metagenome (GOLD analysis project Ga0049105, IMG submission 61260) | Worm MetaG Olavius vacuus BAHAMAS.1 | ecosystem: Host-associated > Annelida > Digestive system > Unclassified | place: Germany: Marburg | collected 2013-04-09 | reverse complement strand
CAAAATTCAAACCCGAAAACCCGGGTTTGCAGGCTGCCCAAACCCGGTTTTTCGGGTTTGAAAAATCTCCGGGTTACCCGGGTTTTCGGGTTCGGTAAAACCCGGGTTGGAAACCCTAATAGGCAACAGTTACACATCTCAAATATTCTGTTTACTTACTTATTTCTGGTGACTACGACGACTGCTGTGATGGCTTTGTTAACTGATGCAGGAGTAGATGAACTGAAAAATTCACTATAGCCCACATCATTATCGACGGTTGAAAGAATCCGAAAGACAAGCCGCAGTAGTAGAATTTTTCAGCATTTACTACAACATTTTGCAATACGCTGCACATCACAGCAAGCTCTGATAGCATTGCCAATGACAAACAGCAGAAGGACATGCTGAACATCTTAAAACTTGTTAAGTGATGTTTACTGGCATTCGTTCTTCACAGATAACTGACACCACATTACTAGAGGTATTAACAATTTTAAATTATTTTTACTACATTCAGCAAGATGAGAAGTGACCACACGCCATCAGTTAAATTGTTAGATCATCACTCGCGGCCAGCCACAGACTTGTAACAGACACGTGATCATCAGTGAAAATAAACGGTCAAAATGATTCTATACACCTGAATGCCAGACTAACGGCTGCCGTGATACAAAACCGAAACTATCTTCACTCGCTCACACACACACAGTCTTCTGTACTCCGAATGCCGCATGACAACAACCACAACACTGACCACTCTACACCACGAGGCTCGCTTTTTCCTTGGCATCCGACGAGCCGGGTACGGACGATACCGAGCCGTCGGAGACCGACGGCGAATGATACAACTGAGACAGTCGTGTTTCCATGCACTCAGCGGACAGTCTCGCCTCTGGATCGTGATCCCAGCTCTCATCTATTGTCGAGCAGAACACCGACAGCTCCTAGCACATCAAGCACGAATTGTCGGCACTCACTGAACCTCACATTTAAGCCTTTCTTCATTTTAGATATACATCTGAAATTTAATACTTTTCAACGACTGCTAGGCCGGATTGCCGTACGAAATGTCAGTCATAGAACATGTTAATACATTGTGGCTCAGCGAAATTAACGTTTTTGTACATGTTAACATATCCATAGCACTGAAGGTGACAAACATCACAATATGCTGAAATCTGTTTATCTGAATAACGCAGGAGACTGTGCTCAATGTAATGACACTACTTCATGCCACAACCCACAAATGGTATTCAGGTGACCAGATGTACACTCGAGCCATTTCAAAGACAACTGACTTGTGGCTAAAAGCCATTAAAACAGCAACGTAGATTGTGTGTAATCTGAAAGATACACAAAACCAATTGTTACACACACTGTGCCGGTATGCTCTTTTTCTAGTCTCTAAAATGGGTTTGATACGATTACCTTCCTATTAGATGGTCGGTCCCTGCCATACTCAAACCGCAATGCACACTTACAACAAATTATTACTAATTGTTTCGCAAGTGCTTCCATCGCTATGTCCCTCAGCCAGATGACTGCATTATCATAAGCAGAATGTACAAGTAACTCAGCTATTGCAGAGAGACCGCACTGCACGGGGTGGTTAGTTATTACATCGTTCAAGGTCATTGAGGTCGGTATCAAAAGGTCAGTATAGCAAGCAGGTATGCGACTTCTACTAGTGATTAATAGTAACTGACATCCTATCTTGTACCGTTTCGGAGTTACCGCACCTTATTGTTCAAATTTTGGACACTTCACGTTTTTAGCCCCCTTTGGGGGGCTTAGGAGACAACGTACGATGTTCATCTTCAGCTCACAGGAAAGCGCTTAGTGGACTTCCTATTAGTGTTAATTGAACTTCTTTCGCTAGGTGTTACGGCTGAGGTGCTACGAGCGAAAATAGATAGAAAATCAGCGATTTCGCTTCAACGCGGTCAGTTTGACCCAAAATTTCAGATACAAGGGGTCGCCCCACCAATCATTTTTGCACGGATAGTAAGGCCAGTGAATGTCCTACAACTTTATCGCTGACAGTTTTCACACAAAGAAACTTTGTAGCGGACTTTCTTCAGACGAAGTGCGATTTTACACGGAAAACCGCCGTTTGCGTTTTGAGCACCCTTTGGGGGCTTAGGGGCAACGTACGATGTTCATCTTAGGCTCGTTGGCTGGTGCGCAATGGACTTCCTATTAGTGTTAATTGAACTTTTTCTGCTAGGTGTTACGGCTGAGGCGCTACGAGCGAATATTGACTGAAAATCGGCGATTTTGCTCCAACGTGGTCAGTTTGACACAAAATTTTAGGTACGAGGGGTCGCCCACACCAACCATTCTTCTTGTCACAAAACTAGGGCAAGTGGTCTTTCATGTGGTTAAGAATGCAGGCACAACTTTCTTTCATGCATTTCACAGACAGACAGACCGACGGACAGAGAGAATGCTCATCGCTAGACATGCAGCGCAGTAAAAATTTTGCAAAAGGCATCAGCAAGCGTTGTCACTGGGCGTAACTCCACAATGTAGTTCACTGTCTGTGGCTCGTAAGAAATGATCCTAAACAACTGTATTCACCATTCAGTCCAGATAACTTAATTTGGCCAAATGAAATAAGTTCACAGAATTACACTAACACTGGTTTTTCTTAGCTTTCCACATTCGATGCATTGCGACATTAGGACAGCATATTTACGACATGAAAAATGACATGTCTGTAGTTGCAACTACTCTATAGGATAAACCAACCAGTTTTTCTGTGATGACTATAATTTCACGAAAGTCCAATAGGCTGTTATGTAGACTACCTGATTTTTCATACAATGGAGTGGGTATACTTCTAGAAACCCAATCAGCAGTATCAAATGGCTGACAACAACAGAAAAGCATACATACATACCAACACAAACCTACATGACAAATTTACAACCAGAAGACCAAAAATACACGTACTTCATTCTTCAACCAGTGAGGCTTGAACTGTGGGCGTTCTCGACGGGAAACAACCATCTCCTGCATCTCTTCCAGTGTCGGATGCAGTCCAATCTCTTCCTCAAATGGGATGTGATACTCGCCAGGTAAGCCTAACAGTACACAGGTAAGCCAACAGCTAATGATAATAATAACTGGAAAAGGTGTCAATTGCGAGGCACTGCAACTTGAAGGCCACCACAGTTTGTGCTAGTCATTCTCCGCTTTAATTATGAGGACCACAGTGCACCAGTCCACAAATTCAACACTTTTGCAGCCTCGTTTGGAGCCATGTAATCGTGTGAAATCACAAAATAGGTTTGGCCCTACTGATTAGTGTCCAGGATCAATTCCATCTCCACTATGTTCATAAAACATGTACGGGACTTCACCTTCGCAACAGCAAGTTAACAACGTACTATAGTCCAGAGCGTGCTGCACTAAATCTGAACTGGTCCTATGATACGTGTAACAATAACCTTTCACTGCTGTGGTATCCCAACCTATGACACTGCCGATAACAGCAACAGGCAAATACCCGATCACCAGTCCTATGTATTTCAGGCGGATCTTGAAGACGATTCAAAACGATAGCTTATTAGAGGTGCTACGTAATCACGCTCTACAAAGTGACATTTACTTACTTACTTAGTACTTACTATACACCACTGATGCCTACTATAACTAGCAGCTTTAGCAACCATACAACCAAATGGCTCCAACAGTCACGTATGACACCACAGTTTAATAACCCTTCAGCCTGAAGGGTTAGGCGATGAGGAGGTTAAATGGTACATAACTGACTCCAAAACTGAAGTCTAATTTCTCTCACCTTCAGCTGTGACACATCTTGACACCAGCTCCCACAGCACAAGAGCACAGGCATAGACATCAATCTTCAGGAAGTGTTCAATGCTGAAGTTGATGCACCCATCGAGAACTTCGGGCGACATGTATCGTCGTGTGCCAACCTGCAGTAGGAAGATACGATGTCGGATCGCAGGTGCATATTAATAATAACAGTATCACCGATCATCAATTTCCGTACATTACTGAAATTCTCAAGTGTACTGGAGTAATTCTGACACCGAAAAGCTCAACATAAAAGTGGGCGGTACGACTACAACATAAGAGCAGATACTTCCCAAAATACCCAGGTCAATTTGCAATCAAACCAAATTATATATAATAAAGTTCATAAAAAAAATGTACATCAGCTCAGCCTCATATACAGTTGTATACTTCCGTCAACGACTTCGCCGATCCCATAATCTCAACCTTTGAAGTTTTGTCCAACTCCAATCACTTGATCGACTCCCTTAACAAGCCGAATTCCAACTACTGTGCAACATTTCATTATAATCAATTCACAGCTTTTCAGATGTCATGTTTGTAGACATAACAAAAAGCTCTGCTACCGCAAAGAGCACAGCACGTCCTTCGTGCTTAGTGGGTGTACTTTATTACATTTCTCGGCAGAAATTCTGTTGATGGCTAATCAACTACTTTTACATAATTGGCCACGAAAGCTACCGAATTCGGCGAAATAATGCAAAATAATGGGTCAAGGTCACCAATTTTGGTACCAATCGAAAGCCTATATACAACTTCCTATTAGTGATTAATACTAACTGACCTCCTATTTTGCACCATTTCCAAGTTATAGTTGATTATATGTCAAATTTTCGCTAGCGACAGTGGGTCGCTTCACTTTAATGCCCTCGCTGTGGGTGATTCCCTGCGAATATCGTCATAAGTGATATATTGCTAAAAACTAGATTCTTTGGGCTACATTTCACTCACAGAATGTGTCAGCGTATCTTCAAACACTTTTACATATTAGGTCCCAAAAGCTACCGTTTTCGGCGAAATAATACAAACTACATGGCCATTACGCCGTTCAAGGTCATTTAAGGTCACCGATTTTGGTACCAATCGAAAGCCCATATGGAGCTTCCTATTAGCGATTAATAGTAACTTACCTCTTATCTTGCAACGTTTCCAAATTATGGCCGATTATTGATCAAATTTTCACTACCGACAGGGGAGTGCCTCGCTTTAATGCCCTCGCTGAGGGTGATCTCTTGCGAATATCCAGATAAACTTTACAGCTCCAGAAACTAGAGGGATCGTCCTACCAGATGCTGAAAACCGCACGATCGTATGTTCATTCGTCTAGACAAAACATCGGAATGTGATGGACAGACATACAGATATCCTCTAGCTACAGGCTCACTTATCTGTAAAATACCAAATTATGTCACGGTCAGACGAGCCCCTCTGTTATGTGAAACCTGTTCATTCTGTAACATTTTGTCAACAAGCAGCTAAGTAGCATTTGTAAGGCACTAAGCAAACAGTCACAACACATAACTATCAGCTAATCCAAACTACAAAAGCAAACTTGATGCTAATTGGCACATTTTCTCGAAAATAAATCTGTAACATACAAAACATGACAGTCTATATGCATTGTCCCTCACCTGGCCATGTACATCGCCCGGGTACTGATCGAGTACCAGTGCCAATCCAAAGTCGGCAATGCACGCCGTTAGATCCTGACGTATCAAGACGTTACGACTCTTGAAGTCACGATGCGCAACTGGTGGTTTTCTGCCCAACGGTGTGTGCATAAATGCAAGCCCATGGCACATAGACAGTGCAAGCCTCAGCAGCTCATCAACTGTGACCTCATTGTGTTTCAGGTAGTCATAGAGAGAACCATGCTCATGGTATTCTGTTACCAGCCAGTAGTCGGAGCCACTCATTTCAGCCCCGATGAAGCGCAGTATTCCAGCATTGCTTCCAACATGTTCCAGACAGTAGAAGTCACGCTCTGCCAACCACGACTGGCGGTCAGACGGAGGAAAAATCTTCACAGCCACCACTCTGCCACTGCCCATCTGAGCCTTCCAGACACACCCAAACCGACCTGAGGCCTTCACCTCGAGCAGCTGAACTGGCCCAAGAGGTCTATATGGCGAGGCAAGTATTGCTGGTGATGGAGGCTCATGTGTTGCCTGCTGCCGCTGGCCATTCAGTTTCCGGCGACGCCACAGCCAGAATATCAGTATGATAACTGACGCAAACAAGATGAGTGGCAGAAGACTCAGCAGAACAGTTCTCGACACAATCCGCCAGTTGTTGTAAGCAGGTGCTATAGGTAAACCTACAATGGTCAGTTACGCAGACACTCATGAAGATTCAGGTTAAGACGCTCTCATAATCTTAATTACATCACAAACAAGAAGCCCAGCTAAGGCAGATAAATGCGTGCATCTAATATCGCCCTATTGTACAGCGCAAAGACATTTCGAAATGCTGAACTGTTTACACGAGCACATCAACTGTCATCAGTGTTGAAATAACAAAGCGAACTTAGACAAATACATAACGATTAAGTAACGTCAGTGCATTGTCAGTGTCACGATGGTAAAGTGAAGTGCAGCTAATGTTGAATTTCAAATAGCTACGTTACGTTAGGCGTACATGTCATACCGGTAATGCAGACTGCTGTGCCATGTGCTACAGGCCTATACAGTATGTCTTACAATCTCATTTTTATGTCATAATCCACGACTGTGCAATGCATCCAAACATCAGAGTTACGTTAGTTAATGGCCATTGTCATAAAGTTCATACTGCACTGTCATCATTCCGATATAATTATGGCATGCGGGGGATTTCGAAAACGATAATGCCACTGTCAAGCCAATGGGCGGTTCACTTTACACACAAAATTTACGTTTATGTGGACATCCCCTACCAACTATTTGTGCATGGTTAGACAGGCCAGTGAATGTCTTACAACTTTGTTGCTGACATTTTTTGCATGAAGATACTTTATAGCAGACTTTCTTCAAGTTAAATTCCGTTTTATTTGGAAAATGGTCACTTCCCTTTGGGGAGCTTAAAAACAACGTATTCTTAAGCCCATATTGGACTTCCTATTAGTGATATCTTAGTGATTAAGAAATCGCTGAGCGGAATTCACTTTAAATTTCACTCGGCAAATCTCTAAAGGGTCATTATTCAGAACGCACATAGGAGTTATCTTCTGACTACAATAGCTGTTACATAACACAATTTTCAGCATCAAAATGGCAAATGTTTGGCAACAAACGTTTTGTCTAATCGCCGAACGCAAGCCAGGAATTTTAATCGCATTATCGCTTATAATTACGCTTTTACTGACTTTAAACAATTGTTCACATTAACTTTTGCTGACTGGAATTGCTGACTGTTGTTGCTCAGCAAAAAAACTTAAAACTTGATTTGAACTCCCGCCAATTGGTAATTTTTTGTGCTCAGGTTAACGATACCGCTGCGCGAAAACAATCAGTGATTCCAACCAATCAGCAAAAGTTAGTCACCCAATGTATATGGTGCTGTTATCACGACAAAGTAATGCAAGCGGTCACTTGGTTTGTCTCACGAAAGCAGGAAAGCACCATGCGGCTGCCGAGCGCCAACCCTTAGATCAAGCCGACCGACTTGGGGTGTCAGTCTGCTTGTGGGCTGCTATGTACGCACTACTGCCACTCAATGTTACTCGGCCCAAAAGACTTAATACTCATTTTTGCCAGATCCCACAGAGGGCAGAAGGGTGAGTTGACCAAATGAATGATGGTGCCAACTAGAATCCTTGCACCACACAACAGCTTTAACAGGTGCTTAGTAGTGTTAGAACAGGTCCAGGTCCTGGTCCTGGACCTCTATGGTCCAATATCGCTTCGGTTCAGTCTCGAAACATTTTACAGACCGGACTCGGTTCATGTGTAGCATTCGCTCTGTTGGTTTTGTTTATTTCATATAAACCACACTTCGCATAAGCCACGAAAGAAGAAAATACCGGTAATTGACGTTACTGCTAACATGGGGTAAATCTCGTCGAATGGTACGTGCACGTATGCCACATCTTCATCATCAAAAAGTTAGCAAAGGGCAATCTACTGGGTAAATCTTCCGAATTGGTACAGTCGACGTGCTGAAGGCCTGTGATGCATGCACAGACATGGACCAGTTATAGCACAGTGTACCGATTCGGTAGTCTTTCCATCTACTACAGGGGTATATCGAGTTCCAGACTCGGTTCAGTTCGAACAGGACCAAATTACCAATGTTCCTGGACTGGTCCATTTGTGGCTGGACCAGTAGTGCTTAGTCGTAGTGCTTTTACTAATATTCTTACTTATTTACACGTACCGGTATGGAACGGGACAGTGACACAATGCATTCAGCATCTAAATAAATTAACAGCTCACAAGCACAACACACAACTCCGAGATGGAGCTCCACCCTTCCCAAACTGGCGCAGATCACGGGGCCGTCCTCCTATCACCTGGCTGCACCAGATTTGTTCAGACTGTGGTTTGTCCGCAGGAGACACCCTCAACTGCGCTCAGGATCGGGCCGCGTGGAGAACGTACGCTACGGCCTCCTCGGCCTTGCGCTGACGACGACGATGACGACGACACGCACAACACCGATGTTATAACACTCACCCAGCGTGCTAGATTCAAACACTGCACCACTTCTGACTGGCGAATCGTACACCTTAGCATTGCAGAGATCTCCATTGCAGCAACAGAAACTATCATCTGTTCGCGACATATCGTTGCTGACGCAGTCTAGCTGGTCGTAGCATTGATCATTGTTGAACCAGCAGCCGCGCATCAGCATCGTGACAGTCCCCGACCTGTTTGTAAACAGCGCATAGCAGTGCCAGCGCTTTCCTTCCAACGGCTCACCGCACTCTTCCACCGTCTTGTTACATGTTGCTGGCGGGCATTCTCTTGGATCGGAGTACACGCACTTGGTTGTTTTGACGAACTGTGCTGTTGGTGGCAGGACGACACAAACTGCACAGAATGACACACCACAATTATGAACCTGTTAAATAAAAGAAATACCAATGAATACCAATAAAGTACCTAGTTATTGGTAAACAGCAAGCTTGATGCACACACTGCATGAAACTACACAAATTATCAAAAATTTAATGGAATCAAAACTTAAATCAAACACTTTATCAAGAACATTGCAAAACTATACCAGATGACAAAAACTGGGCAAATCTTCTGAATCGGTAGAGTGCGCCATGCTGAAGGCCTGTGACGCATGCGCACACATGGGCCAGTTACAGTCCACGGTACCGATTCGGTAGACTTTTCAAAAACTGTGATGACAAACAATGATCATGACTACACTACTAAGTGCTTTCAATGTAGCTTTACGAATTTATTCTGCTTTGCATATAATTGTCGACGTCACTGACTGCTGTCAGGCGGTGTCTCAAATCAGTGTTTTTCTTGCGATGTTTTGGCACGGACGGTGTCTGACAATTCTGTTCTGCCCTGCTCGTTCTCTGTATCACGCTCGACTCCGCACGTGTCCTTTTTATGGTAAAGTGTTCATGCAGTCCTGGGATTTATAACACTTTTAATCATATTTGTTAATAATAATAATCATAATAATATGAACTTACATGACTGACAAGTGAACAAGACGAATGCAAGTAACGGAGTTAGGTACTCCATGTCTGCAGAGGTCAGTGATGAAGAACAGCTTATCTGCAGTTCATCAACCACTGTAACCACAATGACTGACAGACGTACGATAATCACCACGCGTTACATTTAAGCGTTAAGTACACCACAGCGCTGCCAATATTCGAGCTTCGACTGAAGCAAATTTTCCTCAGCCAGTCGGCGATAATCGATGAATCTAAGATGCAGTGATTTCTCCAGGTGACAACGAAACAACGCCGCAGAGTAACAATGAACTGTAACATTCAGGGCAGGGCGTGGGTGTTTTCCCAGGAGTTGCAACAGCCGATTGACGAAACAAACCGCTGCGCACGCAGCTGTGGACGATGAACTAGCATGATCGCAACGATGCCAGAAAACAGCGATACAACACCGAAACGTTACAGCACGCATACAGCGCTAATAAAAACACCAAACATCGCATCGTACGCCATTACAGTTCAATACGCTACTTGTTTGCACTCGCAAAGGCCGTGGCGGCGTGGCCTCGTTGTGGCCGACCAATCAGAGCAATCAGAGCTCATGACGTCACGCAACCTTGAACGTTGTTGACAGTAGCCCGCTAGGCCGCACCGCGTGTGTGGCCCACAGATCGCGTGTAGGGGCGGCATTCCTGGCCACCCCCCTCCCCCACAAATCTACGGCTTCAATGAGCTAGTAGAGCAGTTAGTTACTAGTCACCCGTTGAGCTTCGTGGAACGAGTTTTACGATGTTTATTTTTAGGCGGCCGCTCTGTTGCTGTGGACTATTTTAACAGTGCTGCAACAGCAGTGCGAAAATTGAAATCGATCCAGTGATGCGTCGTGTCATGCTGAATGTATCAGTCAACACACATCCAGTGGCGGCGGGAGGGGGGTGCGAGGTAGTGCGGTCCATGTAGTGTGCGGTCGCATCGAGCGGCCACCTGCAGGGGCGGCACTTTGACCCGTTAACAACCTAAATATGGTGAACGACTGAGATGTACTTTTTATTGTATTGTTATTTTTACCGCGCTGCGTGAAATGCAGACGCGGTATAGCGATGAGGATTCTGTCTGTCCGTCTGTCCGTCCGTCCGTCACACGCGTGATCCCTGACAAAACGGTAGAAAGATCGGTCCAGATATTTATACCATACGAAAGAACATTTATCCTAGTTTTCTGAGAAGAAGAATGGTTGGTGGGGGGCGACCCCTTCTACGTGAAATTTTGGGTCAACCGACCCCCGTTTGAGCGAAATCGCCGATTTTCAACCAATAATCGCTCGTAGCTCCTCAGCCGTAACACCTAAGGAAAAAAGTTCAATTAACGCTAATAGGAAGTCCACCACGCGCTTTCCAATGAGCCTAAGATGATCGTCGTACGTTGCCCCTAAGTCTCCCAAAGGGGGCCTCAAAAACGCAAAACGGCCGATTTTCGTTAAAAATCGCATTCATTTGAAGAAGTCTGCTACAAAGTTTCTTCGTGTGAAAACTGTCAGCGGCAAAGTTGTAAGGCATTCATTGG
>Ga0049105_1001219_pt1 | contig 10988 bp, 12 predicted proteins | sample WorMetvaBAHAMAS1_FD_61260 | JGI IMG/M metagenome (GOLD analysis project Ga0049105, IMG submission 61260) | Worm MetaG Olavius vacuus BAHAMAS.1 | ecosystem: Host-associated > Annelida > Digestive system > Unclassified | place: Germany: Marburg | collected 2013-04-09 | reverse complement strand
CGTTGCAGATCTTCAGTGGCTTGTTGCCAGCATGCCGGCAATTGCTGACTTTCCACTGGTACCAATGCACATTTCTGAAGAGTAAGTTGTTTTACTGAGTCATTAACTTACGTCTTAGAAATGTGCAAATTTTGTGGTTTACTGCATTGTTTTGTTGAGCATTGTATAGCACTTAAGTTATCGGTAAAGTGTGCAACAGAATTTTGGAAATTGAAAAATGTTGTGGTTACTCTGGAACACTTGTCAACTATCAGTGTATTTCCAGTGTGAAATTATTTAAGTGTTGGGACCTTTTTAGAATCATTATTCTGATCTTTGAGAGAGAGTTTTCAGTGCTCTGTATATTTTAGTGCTTATCTTGCAATATTAATATTAGCATACATGTGTTACGTTGGTTGCTGTGTAGGGACAACGTGTATGGAGTATTGGACTGGCAGAGAGTTGGAGCGCGGCTGATGATACAACATTACCTCGATGCTGACATTATTCTCCGCGTGTGTATAGTCTACAGTTTCCTTGCTATCTTGTGTTATTCTCAGTCTTTATTGTGGTAACTATTATTTGCCGCAATTGCTAGAAGACTGTTGGCTGGGCGCTGCCTCTGAAGATGAGATCTTATGGCGGGATAGCAATTTACATAATATTAGTTTCTGGCCTGTAAATGCTGAAATAGATAACCTGAAAGATTGACAAAACAGTTGTGTGTATTGATGTGCGAACTGTTCATTATTTTGTACAAGATTGAGGGCTGCGTTATTTGGCTTTGTCATCTTGACCTTTGACGTCATACCTCTAAACTGGTGAGTTACATATGACATGGGCAATCACTCTCTCAGTTTCTGTGCTTTTTAGACCTTTTCATTCTTGAGTTAGATGCATGCAAGTGACAGACAGATGCATGTAACTAGAAACTTGTGTTAAGTATAAATGCCTCAAAGTTTCTTACTGATTAATAATGCGAGTATGCTTTACATGTGGTGATCTAGGCAAGACTTGAGCAATGTCGCTACCTCCACGTACCACTCGGCAACTTGCCGAAAGATGCAACTACATTTGGTTGTGACTTGTTCTACGCACGTCACTTACAGAAACACAGTCATCTGCTGTGGTGCTCATCGTCAGAGCGACCAGACCTCGGCGGCAAAGAAGCTGATGACAACAGGTGTGACGAGTTGAGATGTTTTCTGGTTTAATGCATTAACCACAGCTTTGTTGATGGTTGTTGCATTTTGTCTGGTCTCTTTGAGGACAGTAACTCAGTTGTCTTCGCTCCAAGTCTGTCTGTTTTGTTGGAGACTGACAGCTGTGGAGCAGTGATGAAGGAGATGGAGTCGTGATCATATGCAGTAGAGTTAGGTTTGATCTACACATTTTCCTACGAGTCATAGGTGCTGCCAGTCAGTTAAGGTGTTGTACTTGTTTGCCAAGTGTAAGTGGCTGAATAAATAAAATGTTGATGTACCAAGCTGCTGTCTGCTATGCTGATGTCAGGTGACATCAGGATGAGCTGTGATGTTAAAGGCGTCTTTCTGAGAGACCACAGCTTGTATCCAGCTAAGGCTAGCACACATATCCACTGTTGCATCTGTTTTGTCATTATTTGTTGCGGTAACTTGCCAGCATGTTGCTGCTGTGCAGTCTCCTTGATGTAGAGAATATTGTCATCATAGAATTGATGTACAATACAATACAATACAATACAATATAAAACTTATAACGCACCATATGTAACTAAAATGTTATTCGTGGGCGCGGGAAATGTATATATATGTATATGTATGTTAGCTGTCACACGTATTATCAGGTTGATGATGGAGTTTGACGAGGGATTCAGTGTTGAGATGAACAAGCCGGGTTGCTACAACACCGTCTGTGTAGAGCTGGACATCATCTCCCTCGCCATCAACACTTTGATGCAGGTGACACAAAAATCATTAGTGTTTCCGCACACAGATGCAGTAATCTTATTGGGAATAGCAGTAATAATTCCAACTGATGACCACACTCTGTGTGGTAGGTGTGGGATTCTTTAACAAATGCGTCAGAAACACCAGAATATGTAATTTTCAGACAAAATGATGGAAAAAATAGGAAAGGAGACTAAAATTAAGAAGTTTTCCAGAAGAGAGACCCCAGCCTTCTATGGCGACTTGGCAGGAAGGGGTGACCCACCCAACCACCCCGTTTCCTCAATGCTGTGACTCACTGCCGCTGAGTATTTTTGCCAAGTTTATGTGCATGATGGTGACAGTGATGCTAGCCTTCACCATGTTGTACTTGTATGTTGTTGTGGTTAGTGGCAACAGGAGATTGTCAGTGCATTGTATTATGTGCAGTCGTCTCGTGTCAATGATTACGAAGGTGCCAGTGCTGTGAGTTTTGACGTAACACCACAGACGTCTCTGGAGGACATGGTTCAGGGTCAAGGTGCTGCCACACTACTTGCGAGTTACGATGAAACTGCTCTCTGTCACACTGCTTTCAGGTGTCACAGTCTTTTATGTTATCTCATGGCATTCAGTGACAGGAAATGTTGGAGATAACACATTAAACTAATGTGTGGATGTGATAGTTATGAGCCATTGGTTATGCTGCATTGTAAAGCATTCAAGGAGAGCAGTTGCATTGAGCGCAGTAATTGCAGTACAGTCATCAGGGTTCGTACAGATCGTGGAAATGTGTGGAAAGTCCTGGAATTTAATGTAGACATTTTCAAGGCCTTGAAAAATCTTGAAAATGATCATAGGTATGGAAAAGTCTGGAAAAATCCTTGAAAACTGTAATGTTCACCTGGAAAATACAGATGTCTGTTACACTGTTGACTACCGATGCATTTGTTAATTTTCTTGCAGTTCATGACACAAAGCATCTGAAGTTCGAGTCCCATTCGGTATTTGGAATAGAAGAATACATTGTATAGGAAATTTTAGCATTTAAAAGCCAATTTTGTAATGTTTATGTTTACATAAATGTGAACAATGTGCCTCGAAAAGTCTGGAGAAAGAAGTAATTTTGTCCAGGAAAAGACTGGAAAACCGCAGTCAGATTTACGAACCCTGATTGGTGCATGTTCAGATGTCAGCTCCATATAGTATCAGATCTGATTGTGTTACAATGCTAGTCTAGTGATGACAGGTGTCTGACTGTCAATATCTCAGCCTGTCATGAACCTGCTTGAACTGCTGTACTGTTTCATTGTATAGTACACACAACAGCTTCAGTTTGCATACAGCACTGATGTCTGAATTTTGCTGTTTCGATACGTTGTATGTTTTAAGACATTATGACTAACAAGTCCTGTGAAAATATCTCACCTTTTTTGATTTGCAGTAGTTTATACAAAAGTTGACCAATTTCTAGAACGTTATTTATGTACTGAGTTAATTTGCACACAGCAGGGTGAAAGGGGGTTGACTTTTTTGGACCACATTTTTGTAACTCTTATTTTTATGATTTCTTAGCATTGGGAGTGAATAAACCTGTTTTATGCTGCTTTGCTAGTCGATATTTATCGATTGATATTGATCGATATGATATACTTTTAAATGGACCATTACCATAAATGCCGTTGTTGCCCGTTCTATCAGCAGCTTGGGTTGTGCTGTAACCGTGGTTGATGTGAACAGGATCATGAAACTGATGGTACAGAGCTGGATTCGAGACGTTACAACGTACCAGAATGTTTTCGCCGATCAGCAAATTATGCACTTTTACAGGTCTGAGAAGCATTTGTTGCATACCAGTGGTTTGTACTAGTTATTAGTCAGTTTTTGAGATGTGGCGAGTCTTTTATCTTTGATAAAGCATCGTGACATGATCAGTGATGATGTCTGTCACTGGAGGCATTCCACTGGCATAGTGATTAGTGTTATTTTATTAAAAAACGTTTTTTTTTACATTTTTTCATTTTTTATTTTCCCAGCGTTTTTTATGAATAAAAAGCGCTGCATAAATGTGCACCAGAAGACGATTGTGACAGTGAAACTGGTGCAGATTGACTAAATTTTATAGACACTGCACTGCGGTCACTCTCTATAACATGAGTCTGACATACATTTACCGAGCTTATAATATTTATAGATAAATGGACATTGAATGAATGAAATGAATGAAAGTGCAGTGATTTAAAGTGCATTCAAAAGCCAGGAGTCGGCTTAGTCTAACACACTTACCAGTACAACCGTTGAGCAGAATAAAATCGTTAGATGGTCCGAGAGTCCGTGTAATCAGTCTGGTGGTAAAGGAAAAGGTCTATGGAGGAAAGGATTTGCTGACGAGCCAGGTCTTGAGTGCAGAATTAAACACTGAGCGAGTAAGAGAAGATGCAAGCGGCGATAGTGAAGATGATGAAGATGATGAAATGCCATGTGTGATAGGATTGTTATTGATGATTGCAGTGATGTGATGTTTTCTCTCTTGGACTTAGGCATGTCTGGCATGTATGCATTTGATGGCATATTTTAGGTAACGTGTTATTCAACGTTTACGAACAATTTTTATTATTATCACATTTTTTATGTTTTTTTAATTCTGATTTGAACGTTTTTTACATCTATGATTTAAACATAGTTTTCTTTACCAATGAGAACTACTTTAAGTTAGTGATGGGCACTATGTGAGATTCCCTGTATGGCAGACTCAACATATTGCTCAGTTGTCTGTAGGTGGCTTCGTACGCCGGGGTCACTCCTATACGATCCTGCATTGAGAGCAACACTTCATAATCTGATGAAGAAGCTGTTTCTCCAGGTTTGTTCTGCAGTGTCATCTGCCTGGCTGTGTGTTTGATACAACACTTCACTGATGAACGGAATGTCAATTCAGTGTTCATGAATTACACACAGTTCTTTAGTGACTCGGCTGCATACACTGTCACAATCATAATGAGGTATTTGTATAGCACCCCTTACAAAATTGGATAGCAACACTGAACACGTAAAAAGTTAATTAAAAATGAAGTGGTGCTACTTAATAGTTAGAGTTACGTATTAAGTTAGAAGGGGTTAATTATCAGTTACACCGTATGCCACTGTACATAGTAAACTTTTAATATGACGCTTGACTCATTGGTGGTGTGAGATGATACGTCATTTGTGACTTAACCTTTGTTTCTTATCTTCTCATACATTACGTTTTGAGGAAATTATCTGATGCTAATTAAACCAGATGTCTTGTACGCATTTTAAGTGGAAAGTTGCTTGCGTATGCTTTGCATGCAGTTGATAGCGGAGTTCAAGCGTCTCGGCTCAAACATCGTGTACGCCAACTTCAGTAGAATGATCTTGTGTACAAAGAAACGACGCGTCGACGATGCTCTGGCGTACGTGGAATTCATCACGAACAGCATCCGTTCCCGAGAACTTTACCGGCTGATTGACATCAGCTACACCAAGTACTGGCAGACACTTATCTGGATGGACCCAGTGAGTTACCATTATTGCATTCAGTTACGCTAGCAGCTGGTCTGAGCACTGATCAAATGTGATGTTTGCCATCTGTATCAACACTCAGCTTTCGACTTGTGTTTTAGTGAAGTACAAGTTTGCACACTTACTTAATAGAGCTTAGTTATTAGTTAGGTGTCAGCAGAAGCATCTTATCTATAAAATAATAAGATTGAATTTTACCGATTTTCATAGGTTTTGTTTGAGACTTTTTGTGGGTCTGGTTTAACATGTGATAATCATGGAATACGCTGAGACTAGTGATGTTTGTCTAATGAAACGGTAGCTCTTGTAAGTAAGTAAGTAAGTAACCTTTACTTCACAAGTGACATATACGTTTGTATTACAAATGTTACAGTGCGTGACCGTACGAAAAATATAAACAAATCAACAAACAGGCACAGTGAGCAATTTATGAAATTGCACATGTTACATTTGTAACTCTTCATGTTGTTGATTGTGTTAAGCAAAACGATAAGAGAAATATTATGTCAGTAAGTTGATCGTAACAGGCGAATCACGGCGGCATTAAGAGTGAATCAGTGGAGGAGTCGGAGTCTGCATTGGTCGACACAGAATCCATCACGACACCATCACGACAGAGAAGACACCGAGCAGCAGCTGATACAGAGGACGAACAGATTGACTCTGATGATCGCTTGACACGCGCTGCTGATGGTGCTGACTCGTCTCAGCAGCAGGATGTCACTGTACGTTGCAGCTCTTTAGTTTTACGTTTCGTTTTTGTTAATATTGTATTTTGTGATAGAATACAGTGTATTGTTTGTATCGGTGACATTAGTGTAGAAAATTACTTTCTCCACCTTGTTGGGAATGGGTGGATGAAATTGCAACACTATTGCGATGTTTATTGTATTGCTAATTCTAAGTTTTTTTTCTGTTATTTGTCTGCAGCCAAATATAGAGATGAACTGGAATCTGCTGCAGTTCTTGCCTGAAGCAGCAGCTTGTCAAACGAACTTTAACGTATGTTTGCTGCCTCATGTTTCTACATTGTTTCACTGGCTACTTTGGTTTCTAGTTCTCATACATGTTCTGATTTCACTTCTCTCTATGTAACTGTTCGCAGATATTTCTGTTTAACGCAGCTTTTTGTTCTGTAGTGACTAATGCTGCAGTCTTGAACTTTTGGTCAATGTATTTTTCAGTTTAAAATGCATTCCATGAAATTCTTGTTTGTGAAATCATGCAGTTGGAAAAAAAATTGCATTTCCACTAATCATGACTTTGAGTACAGGGTGTTGACAGAGTTTGATGACAGGATTTATACCACTGAATGTTACTGTCTTGCAGCTCTCAGAACAGTGATGTAATACACATGTTACAGATGATAATAGCAGGTTACATACTGTCCATCTACCAGTTCATGTTGGAGGAACGAGGTCAGTCAGTCGCTGGGTTTACTCCCATACGTCGACGTGGCACATCTTCACAGACTCAGGTCAGCAGCCTCTGTTGTATTTGTAATTGTGCTTTGTTACGTATGTCAGCTTTACGTAGTGTGCTTTCATACAGCGTGATTTCTCTGTTTGTTGCTGTTGTCAGCAATGTTAAATGCACGATAATTTGAAGTTGGGAGATTTCATCGACCGTAATAAGAATGACGAGAATAAAATTGAATATTGGTAGTTGATTGAGCGCTGAAGTTATTAGTAACTGAAACTAAAATCATTTTAGGTAAAATTAAGCAACGACTGGTAATGAGTGCTAAAACATTACTGCTGGTCATGAGACGGAGCTGTTTTGGTTGCAATGCAGAGAAACGCTGATGATGTGAAGTCGTCAGAAGACCTCGTTGAGTTCAGTCAGCGCTTGATAACAGAGGACATGAGCCAGCAGATGTTCACGTATGCATTTATTTTCTCACTGACTGGCATAATAGATCTGATGATATGATATGATATGATATCAAAATAAAAGGGTATAGTGATAAAACTGAAACAAAGAACTAGTCAGGAAAATAATTCGATGAACTGGCCTTAGAGCAGTGGTAGATCTAGGATTTTTGAGGCGGGCCATGTGGGGAGAGGCTTCCTGCACCATCCCTCTTCTCCTGTCCCTATAACCTTAAATATGAAGTGACTTTTGAATTATGTGCCTTTGATGAAGGATATTATTACTGCTGTATTCAAGTAACTCTTGATGTTTGTAAGATTATATGTATTACAAAGCATTTATTATTTTTATCCACTGCAGTTATAGTTTAATAAAAAAGCCTGGTCTAGCAACAGCTGCTGCTTCTTATGGCAAAGTTCTAAATAACATCACACTTTAATTGATATTTAAACTCTTAAATATATGTGGACTGGAATTTTAAGTCTTTAAATTAGTGTCTCACATTATTTGCTAATGTGTTATTTTCAGTTTTTAGTCAGTATTATATAAATTGTTACAATTTTTGTGTGCTTCTGTATCGTGCTCTGTCGAACACATTTCTGAGTTATTCTGTTATATTCGAGCTGGTTTTGTTGTTTGTATCAGAATTACTCAGAAAATTCAAAAGAAATTTTCTGGCAGCTTGGGAAGTGGCAGTGTGTTTCCAGAGCTTCCAGGTTCACATTTGACGATGAAGAACCCTGCTCTTGAATTTGTCAAATCTGTATGTCAGGTAATTAGAAAAGGTCACAACATCACTAACCATGCAGTTAAGTTTTTTACGAGACTGTTTACTATGAGTCAAGATTTCATGAAACTGTGTAATGTTATTGATATTGATGCTATGTATTTTTATAAAGTCTCATTTGGTAAAATTAACAGACTTGCTCATAAGCATTTTAGTGACTCGTGCTTAGTGTGATGTTCATCTTGATGTCTACTAGTTTTTATCTCTTCTTTTTTACTTGCATATTGTGTGTATTTTTGTGTTTGCTTTTTTGTATTTGTTTCTTGGTGTGTTCTGCCTTAGTGGTGAATAAACGTACTCATTATTTATCTTTTGTGTTATTACCTCCTCCAAGGAGGTCATGTTTTACTGGCATTTGTCTGTCTGTGTGTTTGTTTCTTAGAAAAATTACTGAATGGATCTCCATGAAACCTTTACTAGAGATATGTCTTAGGACAAGGAAGAATTGATTGAATGCTTTTGTATGTTGAATGATGTTCAACCTCTCCACGGTTTGCTGTCGGCTGAATATGTGCTTTTGTCTGCAGGTTCTTACAATGGATGTCAACGTTAGCAGCCAAGTGGCAAAAATGAAACGAGATCTGTTGAAGCTCATCGGTGTAGGTGAATTCTCAGACACTGCCGTCTGGAAAGACCCGTGCACTTCCTTCGTGATTCCAGAGGTATTTGCTGTTGTAAACAGATACTCTTTGCACTGTTATGTTTGTTGTTGAACTGACAACTCTGCCACTGCAGTAATGTTTTAGCACCATGTAGTTACGTGATATTATTGATGTACAGTCACTTACCAATGCCAAAAGTGGCTCCCATTTTTTCTTCATCAGCTGTTTTTGTTGTCATGTTGAGTGTTAATCGCTATTACATGGTTCTGGAGACAATAGGTAATTCTTTGTAGTAAAGGGGAAGTAATGCCACGTTTTCACATTGTGTATAGATATAAACTGTGCTATTTGTTGTCAACAGATGATATGCAAAGCATGTAATCACATCCGTGATGTCGATCTTTGCCGTGACTCGCATCTGCTTGTTGATGAAAATCAGCTGTATGTATACTATAGCAAAGATTGTGTAGAAATTGTGTTCGTATTTAAATTGATTGTTATTGGTGATAAAACAGTCATCGTGGTTCTGGAGTTGTGAATATTGCAATCAGTGATGTAAAATCTGTTCAGTAATGTGAATATTTAAAAACTGCAGTTTATACAGATGTTTGGAAGATCATAAACAGTGATATAACCTACTGCAACATTGCCCAAATGTCAGTGTGCTGCCGAGAAATTTTTATTGTTGAGAAAGCAGTAATACTTGTAGTTGTGGTGATAATGTTACAGTATAAACTGGCTGCATGCTTTTCTGTTATTAACACGTGAAACTGCAGGTAGGTTAAGAGACTGAAAACTGATGAACTTAATTTGCTTTATCATTCTTGTGTGGATGAAGCTTCAAACAACTGTTAAGTCAACTTAGCTGTCTGTATTGCCATCTTAATCTTAACACATTTGTCACATTCACTCAGACTGTGCAAAGAAGGTGCACTGTCTTTGTGATAGCGTCACTCTGATCATGTAATCTAATAATAGTAATAATAATAGTAGTTGCATCTGTTTGTCATTGCAGAGGTGTTTGGTCATGCATTCAGTGCAACACTGCATACGACTTGGATGACATAGAGCAGTACTTGGTCGACGTCATCCAGCGGAAATCTATGGCATTCTCGTTACAGGATGTTCGCTGCGTCAAATGCAAAGCTGTTAGTCTCCTTAATTAGTATTTATACATCAACTACAGTTTATATGCATTAAGGCAATAGAAATAATTTGTGCAAACAGTATTTTCATGTTGTGACATGCAAAACCCCGGTCTTCTCCATGTAAATAAGGACTTGTTTAATATATGGAATGCCTTTCTGTGTTATCATATATACAATTTTATTTTTTTATTATTTATTTGCTCAGCAATGCATAAATGAATTGTAACATGAGCAGGACAGATAGGCATGACCGTTACAAATTTTAAAAAAACAGTCCATTTTTACCAAAATCAGTAGAGTTTTGATCTATTCAGTGGTTAGTGGTTACCGAGACAGCAGTAGAAAACACCAGTAAGTTGTGAATGTAGATGTGCATATTGCAGCCATTGATCTCGTTAGTTGTGGTTGTTGTAGGTAAAAGACTGCAATCTTTCACGATGTTGTCAGTGTGCGGGAGACTTCATATCAACGTTGTCGTTGGACAACTTCTTACAGACGCTGCGAACTTTCTGCAACATTTCCAGGTTTGTTTCCATCACGCTTAAGACAACACTTGCCGCCTTGCTTTATGTCGAGTAATGATTTTATGGATTTTATTTATAACCTTTTCTTGCTAAGTTTTATTGCATTGTCTTGTCTCAATTACAGTGTCAAACCAAGTCATTTATAGTCTGCTGTCTTTTTCCTTTTCCATATGGTATTTTTTACTAATGTGTGCAGTTTTGAAGCTGATCATACTTCACAGTATATGTCATAATATACACAGTAAACCATAAAAAAACGTGACATTTTATTTTTGACTATAACTTTGGCTAATCTTAGCCGATTTTTATAGTTTTTATATAATTTTAATCTTGAAGAAATTCTACATGCGATTATAATAAAATTTATTACATCACCCGATTTATGTGCGCACCTTACCGTGTGGTGCGAACTGGACCAGTCTGCTGTGAACCATGCCATCGATGAGTGGAGGCGTCGTCTGTCGGCCTGTGAAGACGCTGAAGGCGGACATTTTGAACATTACTTGTGATTGCTACTCTCAAAATAACAATGTCAAAATGGCAACACTGTAAATTTGATAATTGGAGATGACTTTCTGTTCTCTTTTGCTGTGAACGTAAATGAACAAAGAATAATAGCGTTTTTA
>Ga0049105_1001218_pt1 | contig 10989 bp, 9 predicted proteins | sample WorMetvaBAHAMAS1_FD_61260 | JGI IMG/M metagenome (GOLD analysis project Ga0049105, IMG submission 61260) | Worm MetaG Olavius vacuus BAHAMAS.1 | ecosystem: Host-associated > Annelida > Digestive system > Unclassified | place: Germany: Marburg | collected 2013-04-09 | reverse complement strand
TTTAGGCGATTGTTGAAGACATACTTGTTTGCGCTGTATTAGAGCATGTAGCGCATTAGAGGCATTGCGTAATGCGCTTTATAAATGTTCTACTTACTTACTTACTTACTTACTTACTTTACTTAAAGCAACGTTCGGTAACATTCATTCACCTGTTCTTTCCCAGTCGGTCTTCTGCTGGTTCTTTTCCGTTCTTTTCATTGTTTGTTGAACGAACCAATCACCCAAGCCCATCAATACTCCGCTGCTTACCACATTTGTAACGAGAAGTGTCCGTGATCCGAACAGCAGTCTGTATGCCTTCCGAATACTCATTATTATTATCACACTACATACACGTTTACAGAAATATAAACAGAAAAGTCCACACTAGCGTCAAATACTGTTATACACTCTAAACCAAAGCACAAAGTAAAAATAAACACTTATTACACGCAATGTAATCATATGTCGACTGCCACGCCCACCTGCTGCACTGAATCCTACCCACATGATATATCGAGGCTAATCGAGCTTTCGTTACGATAAATAAGTAAAGAATAATGATTACGGAATTTACTGTACCCCACTACTTCGTTTAGTACTATGTGATAATTAGTTGTATTGTTGTGTTGGATACGATTCATGTCATTGTTGTTGTTTTTGTTTACTGGTTTTTTTAGTGTATTATGTTTCGTATTATTATTGCTGTCATAGGTGTTTTGCTTGGTATTTTTGCTTACTACGCTTTTTATCCGACTACAACGAGCTTTGCTGTTCAATATACTGTTTACCAAAATCCGTTTGATGTCTTCCATTTTGTTAAAAATCCATATACACTGTTGGACACTTGCTATAATGTGTAAGTTCAGCACAGTACGCAGTCATGCTAAAGTACGCGGGCGAATACTGCGAGGCGGGCGGCGCATCGGCCATATCCAGGAATAGCCCCCGGGGGCTATTCTATACACTATACTAACACTATCCCTAACCCTTACCCGGGTGCTAATCCCGGATAATACCGGCGCATCACGTAGTGCCGGGCCGGCACGGGCATTACGTAATGAAGCAACACTGCTGCATGGCCTTTCATTATGTCGGCGGGCGAGAATGCGTCGAGGTGTTGAAAAATGACTACCTTTTAAAGCGTACAAAAATATGGACGGCACATACGACAGTTTTTACGACTGTAGACCTTTTATACAACAACTGACAGCTTTATCTAAACAGTCTTTTTAAAATGAAGTACTTCTATTCAGATGCAGTTTGCCTAAAAATATAAAAAAAATAGTTATATTTATCAACTTATTTCTTTAAAATTACTCAGCACCTTGTTAGTCTAAAAATGCTATCACAGTAAGTGACCTTTCGATGCTTTTAACACTGCCACTTCATAACATTTCTTTCATCTGAATTATGTAACTCATTGTTGATGCAGGACTTCACGGCTGCATCGATGCTCATAATTACTGTCACTGCCGACTGATAGGCATTGCAGTACCCGCCCGCATAGTTTAGCATAACCGCAGTACGCACAGTTTTTGGTTACACATTGCAGTAGTTTACTGATTGTGTTCTGCTACATGCTCTTTATGAGAAGTAGATGCCATTAGGCTTGTTAAAACGGTAACCGGTAAGCTGGTAAATCGGTTTCCAACCGGTAACCGGTTTTCAGAACGTATCACCAGTTACCGAATTTATCGCACGTCGCATCGACACGACCCAGGCAATGCCGACACGGAGTTTGACCATTACTGGGTGCACTCGTGTAAGTGCATACCCGCATTGTCCTGCCGCGAGTGCCGTCGCCGCTATTTCTGACAATTCCAGCGTCATCGGCAGATTCTGGATGTCTATTTTGGCAACTGGTAGGCTGTTGACAAGTGCCGTCCACGTCTGCTGCCCCAATACATGGACAGTCTTGTAATTCTGAACAAAAATAAGTAACTGAGTCGGGTGTCCGCTTTTTTGGACCACCCTGTATATATGAGTGATTAGTAGACTGTGGAAACTCTGTGGATCTGCACACGCCCACATATTTGCCATTTGAAAAGCTGCTTAGGTGACTGTGTATCTGTTTAGAAACTGCAGTTGCCCTCTAATGTAGGCGCAGTATGGTTAATTGGTGCTAGTTGCAGCAGTTAACACTTCCACCATTTTTGTTGCTTGCCTGCTGCTGCCAGCAGTGTTATTTAAGTTTTGAAATATTTTTAAGTTTCTATTTCAGTTTCAGTTTTATATTATTTTTAAGTTTCAGTTTTGTTTCAGTTTCTGTTTTGTCAACAAGACTTCAAATCATGTTTAAGGATAACCTAATGTTGTGCTGTTTATTTAGCAAAGCTCAGATGGATAGTGTCAATTAGATCAATGCAGTGTAATGTGACAAAACTGTCAGTCAAGCCATTTCAGCATAATGAGACAAACACAGTCAGTGTTAGTCTGCCAGTTAACTGTCACAGCAGTTCATACAGATACTTGAGGTTTGACTTCAAAGCACTCTGTACTCCAATGATGCCTGAGTACGGTTTCTCTTGTCAGCAGTGATGTCACTACTGACGCTGAAAATGTGTTCAGTGTACGAGATGCAGGAGCTGAGATGAGGTCGAGTGCCACAGCTGGAAGACTTAAAACTGGGATACTGATCTGTGTGACATAGTCAATATTCTGTGGCTGTACATGTGACAGGAGGACCATGGCAGATATGACAGACATTCCTCAGGCCCACTGACAGCTGAGTGGGAATAGGGAACTGCAGACAGGCTTTTAGCTACATGTTTGAGTGGTCCAGTGGCACATGGTACGGTGGCAGTGCATCCTCTCCAACGACCGAAGTGGCTTGGAAAGTGGAAACTTTTTCAGTCCGTTTTGTGTTATCACGTTTTCATTTTTTCTCGTTTTGTATCTTTCCATTTCTATTTTGTTTCATTTGAGCAGATTTTTACGTTTCGTTTGTGTTAACAGATTCATTATTTTGTCGTTAACGAATATTTTCGTTTCCATTTCCGTTAGCAAAAATCACTTTGGCTGCCAGTGGCTGCTGCTAATGCTAATTAGCTCATGGATGCCTCACGTGAAGAGTTTAGCATCACTGAAGGTGACCTCTACCCTTGTATCAGACCGACCCGGACCATGTCAGTCCAAATTACACATTGTCCTCAAACTGGGCTGGTCCTTTTTTGGCCCGGCTGTTCGACCTGTAAATTTGACACGATGAGGCCTACAGAGTACAAATTATTCTATCTTAATTGAATTAAAGCAACAAGTGGCAAGTGTCAATCGTTCTGATATAATGTTAATCTAGCACACATATTTTTAGAAATTACTGGTCCTGGCTGTTGATTCCACATATATTTGTTACCGGTACCAGCTCGTGATTACCAGTATTTAAATTCCATGTTTACTGTTGAGTCCGATTATGTGACATTTGAGTCTGTAGAGTAAAATTAGAAAACTGTTCCATTCAGATTCTGAATCATTGCGTATGTGGAACAGAACTTCATAAGTTGTTCAGAAATGCAGTAGGCGATGTGGATGTTAAGTGATTTGGCAAATGTTGTAAGTGTAACACATAATTTTGTGCTATGCTTTGTGTAGCAAATTTGTCAACATAACAAGCTGTGAAATGTCACATGATAGTGGCATTGAGGATTGTCAAGTGTCGGTAGTGCAGGACTTTGTGCATGTCGGACGTCAAACCGTACTCATTAGCATTCGCTCGTATGCCAAGAATCTAACTATCCACAGTCACATGCTCATCTTTCATGGAGTCATAGCAGGTGTGTTCTTCAATACCACAACCCTCTGTTGTACAATACTGATATGTTTTGCTATTGCTTCTACTATAGTCTCTAATAAACTTATGTACTTACCTACATACTTACTTTCTCTACAGTCTATCAGTCTCAAACTCTCAAGCTTGCCGAGAGGTTACAATTACATTTGATACATTTCAGTCAATTGAAGGTTAATTGCAGCACATTTAAGAATATTGATCTGTTCCTGATGTTCTGCTATATGCTCTCTGTGTAAGGTGATCATAAATTTTGAGACAAATACAGGACGCTGGCAGAGAAGTCCTCATGTAAAAAATATGTTTTCATTAATTATTTTTATCATCTACAAATCACTAATTGTAAAACGTGAAGAATTGAATGTGTAGGAAAACTGAAAAAGACATTCAAAATTTAAGCAAAAAAATCAAGCAATGCCTTTAGGCAGTTTTGCAGCTTTTTTTGCTACAAATGAATCAGGTCTGCAACTTACTGTGAGAAGTTGCAGAATGTCAAATTCCATGACAAATTTAATTTCAATACAGATGTCCGAAATAAAGGGCTATCCTGCAAAATCCATTCTCTTATGTCTGTAATCCGTAGGGCTTTCTGCGAACTCCAAAACCAAGGTAACCAAACATATATTTTAGCCAAGCTGTGTACTACTACTGTACAACTACTAGTGCTAGCCATTTGGTTATTGCTCTTTCACAGTGGTGTGTTAGTAGCAGTTTAATTTTGAATATCTGTATGTTTATGCAGAGTATACCTTGATAGCCAGTAGATGTTTAAATTTTACACCAGTACTGTGAGTTGAAAGAACGTGGTAATTTGTTTGTTGCAGCCAACTGGACGTATACGCTTAAACCAGATGAGCATGCAGTCAGCGAGAATGTAACGGGAACTCATATCACAGAACTGTGTAGCGTTACTGCACCTCGTCTGCTACACAGATATGCCAACCGAACGGTTTATGAAACACATTTATCAATACTGACTAACATTGAGTCTGCAATGCTCCTGTCTGTCAGCACATCGGACTATGTCTGAGATATGCAAGGTCGTAGTAATTGTCGGTACCAAGATTTTAACTTTTTCTCGGCAGTTTTATTTTCATTGTTTTCAGTCTTATTGTTGTGATCTCATTTGTCACCTGATGAAGTGGACAGTGTCTGCTGATGTATTTACAGATACCGTATGTGATATTTCCATTTTTATTCCAACCCCTTAATCCTTATTTCTGTTTTTAATTTATTTGTATTTTATGCGTATACAATACATGCTTTTATATTGGCACTGTTAATTGTAATTATGAACAGTTTGCATACAAGCAGTTGGGAGCTAAAATTTTATGTTGTCAGTAACAAAAGTGATAGTTTGTTACGGTCATGTATTACTAATGAAATCATCATCCATTTGTTACAATAGTTTACACATTAGTAGCTCAATACATTGGTGTGTGTAAGTTTTTACGGATACAGCAATATTAGTCACACACAAACAACATTCATGTATGTAGCAACGAAAAACGTATAATTTCCAAACAATATTACTGTTAATAACCATAGTTAATATACAACACATCATTTGGCTTAGTGTCATTAGAATAATACAGTGCATTTGGCAGCCTGACATAATAATATGTATACGAGATGTTGCACAGAAGTTTGTTTCTGAAGCTTAAGATTTCAATGCGGCTTCCTTGTACCGTGTTACGTCAGAGCTTTGTTTGGGGAAGTAGAATCGAGAGTCAGTGCGATCAACATCCGTCTGTTTGACAGAGCACAGCATAGTGTTAGTTAACTGACTTTCTGCCAAGCTACGTTATCACTAACTACACAGATATTGCACATTATTCATGCTGTTTCACATGTTAATGTCCAATACATGTTATTGTGTATGTATTATTATGAAAAAGACTAAATGTTGATGTACATAGAACGTTGAAGCAATCTTGGCAGATTACACCGTATGATAAAGTATGCATTTTGTATACAGTCTGTGAAGCACCAATCAACATTATGTACAGGGTGAGCCAAAAATACCAGTCTGAACAGTTTGATAAATGGAACACCTTTCGATATCATCATATACAGACATTACAGACTTAAAAAGTCAGTCCTGTTTCATTTATAAACTATCCTGTAGTTATTGATATCAATAACATGTGCTATCATACACTCAAATATAACAGATAAAAGGACACAAATGATTTTAAACTGTAGGTGTTTCAAAAAAAAATTCAAACACGACAGCACTCATGAAGTCTTCTGTATGCAGATATTTGGCACTGAAGCATATTTTGTGCATTTTACCGATGACAACAACAAGAAGAAAGTCTGTTGATGAACACACAGGTGCAGTATGCAGGTCTAAGAATGAAAGTTTTGAAACATCACAAATAAACTTAGCAAACGGAAGATAGGTAGCACAAATCTAGAAATGTCACAACATCTCAGTATCAGTGATAATTGATTCAGACGCAGGCATGATGAGTAGCGTGCAACGTAGAAGCAAAGCAAACTCGACTCAATGCAGCGTGCTATCTGCCATGCATCTTTGCAGCCCAGGCCAGCTCCATGTATTTGGTGATCTCACAACGCCTGTTGGGTCGATACAGGCGCTCGTCGGAACGGTCCTGGTCAATCTGCCAGTTTCACAAAATGTGCATCAGAACTACAGAGAAGTGCAGTGCTGTCAAAAACACAGTATTCGCATTATCTGCCGTTTTAACTTCTCTTCGCATGTTTCATGAAAAAGTAGTTTTGCAAGCAGCTATTTCAACACAAAGACACTGTCGTCCTTTTACCAAAGTGGCTCAAAATGTCATTCTTTCATTAATCACTTCCATATGACACTTTAATAGATTTGACCATAGTTTCTGCTGTTTAGAACGGAATAAAGACAGTAGATAAGATGTGCATGCTAAATCTGTGCTTCAAAGATCACATTTCATAAAATTATCATTTCAACGATTTAACAAACAGCCCATTGACAGTGACACTCGGATGGCAGCACCAGCACATGACCTATAAACCCAGTAAGCTAGGTCAGACTGATATAGTTTTTTGGTTTGTGAACAGAGTTCATCGGAGGTCTGTGTAGGCCTATGTATAGTGGTTAGGACTTGGGCGACCATGGTTAACACACACAGTGACAACATTTGACTCTCTATAGTATTAGCTCAGCCAGTTCAGTTAAAAAATCATAGACTGTACCATGCTTCTACGAAGGTGGTAACTGAAGTTTGCTGAAACTGTGAAGTATCATTACGAAGAGATGAAATGATAGTATGACATATGCAATAAACATGAGTGCATTGCATGCCAAAGATTAGCAAACACAAAGTGTATCACAAGTGAAAAGCTACACTAAAATGCTTGACATCTAAATTAAAGATTGCAGTCTCTGATACTTTTCTACACTTATATGGTAGCAGCATTCGACTTGCACTGCATATTAAAAGCAAAGTTACTTTAAGTAGCGTAATCAGAAGCAGCTGAGAAATATTACCAGGTATGTTCCCAATACAAATCAAAGTATATATAGCAGCTGACATTGTAACACAGCAATAATTAATTTAGCATCAACACTGTTACGTTAAATTTTTATCGCTGTGATATGCTCGATGGCATGCATACTAGAATGTAATTGGATTCTGCTGCATGATAACGTGAAGCAATACACATGATGCTGATAACAAACATCGAGCCGTGCACTAGTGACTGGTAAATATCGACACAATGCAAACCAATGGCTGGGTGATCCATCCATACTCCTGTGCTTCAGTCTGCGGACAGACGTACTTGCGTGGTGGTACTTCGTTTGCTCGAGCAATGACAGCCCGGAAGTTGCCTATAACATCAAATGCACAGCGCAGTTTCAGTTTCCTGTAATGTAGAAAAATACATGTAGCAATAACTGGAGAAATTAATGCACCTGATTGGCTGTCTGGTGTGAGGCTACGTGCAGCTGTAGCAACCACAGATCTGTATAAATATTCTCCAGATGCCATACCTCCTATACATGCCGTATCAGACGGATAAGCCCCCCACCCAAACTGGCAACAAGTTCCGGTCTATTTTTAGCGACAATCTACAACCAATCGCAACTCGCGGAAAGAAAGCATATGGCACGCTATTGGTTTATCAACACTGCGGCAACGCCTGTTCCATTAAGCGCGCACCCCTCACCGTTAGTTATTACAACGAAATTAGCGGCGGCTATATTTGGAGGGGGTTGTACGGAGGAGGTGTTTTGCCAGCCCAGTACTGCCCCTGTGGTAGCAACACTGCTAGGAGAAAGCAATGGTGGCCAATCTACTTTGATGCTGTGGTCAGTCAGCACGCAGTTTGTTATCGCTGGCATGCATCTACACTGTTGTTCATGATAACAGGCAGCCGATGGGCTGTGAGGCTCAGCTGGCCAGGACGCAAAGTGGAAGGGCAAATGTCCGAAAGATCGTCTGCCGTGAAATGTCTGCAAGGAAACATCTGGTGGAGGAAATGTTTTGGGGTGGGAACTGTGCAGTTGGGAGGAATGTCCACTGTCCAGAAGAAAGGTCTGGATCCCATGCAGGAATACAAGTGTATCATCACCGATGTGTAATGGCTATGATTTGCAGCACACACACACACACACACACAGCTTCTGACTGGCTAGCGGCTAACTATTAGCTCTGCCAGCTGAGCTAAGCGTGGTGATTTACTGTTGACAATAAGTGAATCAAATCTTAGCAGATGTGAATAATCATGAAGAAATTCTACACATACTCATAGTAAGATTTTCACTGCAGTAGTAAAACAAAACCACTGTGAAAAATATGCAGAATATTATTGAAAACAAGATGTAATTAGCAAGCAATGTACAGTAGAAGAGTTGCATAAAAAGACAAGTTTCTTCATAAACCATGTCTGAAATACAATAATCGCTTGTTACATGCCTTTACCAGTTGCTACAGACCATGCTATGCATTCATCAGATTCTTTTACCAGGTAATGTGCATGAAAAGTTAACATGGGTGGCACGTCTTACTTTGAATATATGGATAATGTCTTTTCAGATTATTCAAATTACTTTATATTTGACAGTGCATACTGCATACATAACACAGCATTCATAACACTTGACCCACGCCGACATGTAACTTGACAGTTACTTTGTTACCAACTTATTGTGCTTTCACATACTACAAAACAGGCATTAACAGAGTAATGTTTGCTATGTAACTTTGATTAAAATCTAATAATAATTAGAACTGATAAAATATTAGATTAATTATTTTTGTGACCAACAGACAATTACTTTTATTCAATAAAGTTACTTACTGTCTTCGTCACCATCAACAGCATCATGCAGGCAGTTTGGCTTGCCTGTTAGCCTGTGCACTGCAGCAAAATAACAACAACCACATCTGACCACCAGGAAAGGCAAGAAACTATTGCAGCAAATCTGTTGCTGTAGATAATGGTCTGAATTATTTATTTCACATGAATTATGCTCTTTTCATAAATATTGGAAAAATGTGAGTATAATGCACATATGAGTATAATACACAGGCAGAAATTGGGTTCTAGTCAGGGGAAATTACAGTTGGCAAGTGTTAAGACGCAGGTATAACTCAGACAATGTGGCAGTAGTGTTTAATGATTATTACTAGGCCTATTTAATTAGGCCTACATTATGAGTATAAGTTTAAGTAGTGGTAGTTTAGTGCCCAGTGAACAATGCAACCGGACAGGCTAGGCATGACAACGTTCAAGATAAAAGTGATAATTTTATAACAGTAATAACAGTGATAACTTTGCAATTTTAAACTCATAACGGTCAAATATAAGCGTTTAGCTGTGTTGTGTTGGTAGCATCTGTGACCATACATATGTTTATTACACTGCAATTACGACTATTTATGACAACTACACACTGTCAAAATTGGGGGTAGACCATATCGGCCACAGACGATGGACATATCGGCCACACGTCAGCCACATGAAATGTACTCATGAGGCACAGAAAAGTTTATGACCAGCATAGTGACCGCTTCCCCTGTACAAACTGATCACCCTTCTTCATCGAGAGGCCAAGGCTAGTGATCTGAAGATGCCGCCAGAGACGAAACAGCAGCATCTACGAAAGGGTCAGACGGTCAGACCATACACATTCAACACCAGCTGTGAAAGGTGTGGAACTAGTATAGGGCTGGCAGTCCCTCTGTCGATGGCATACTGCAAGCATGGGTGTGCGCAGATTTATCTGTCCACGTAGAACGCTGGATGCGATGACGATGATGACAACGGCGACCAACTAATATTCAACTGTACAACCACAGCACCATGTCAATTCGCCCTCTGCACTCTGTGCAGTTGCTTCACTTGCTAGACAAGGTGTTCGTACACGAATCGCAAAACATGGCATGTCCGCATGGTGGTGATGGCACTAATGTGATGCCGGAGCGTGGAGTGATGCACACATCGCAGCAAGTTGGCTGACTTGTGACACCAGCACCGCTCCCTGGGGATGTCGTCGGGCGGCCGGAGCAAAAGAAGCCGGAGCAGTCATTGACTGGCCAGAGTGGACAGAGCACCTTTTAGTAACACCGCACACCATTGGCAGGGGTAGTAACTATACCTAGGGTTGCCGTACATCCCGGTTTCCCGGGACACGTCCTCTTTTTCAGCCCATGTCCGGGTGTCCGGGCAGATTTTCCGAAAATCGGGCGTATGTCCGGGTTTTGCACACTGGAACACGCCGATCGCAACATGTTCTTAAAAGTTAATACTAAACATCACTTGTACATCCTAAATTTACATAAAACGCCATAATTTTCAGAACTAGCCACATCACTCCATTACCATCATGTCATCGTGGTATGACATGCCCCGACAGCCGGCGATGGGCGATTTGGAGATTCGAGTCTTGTCAAAGGCATTTTCTTTGTGCAGCATAACTTTAGTTAATGTCCTACAGATTTCCGCGAATAAACTTATCTAGAAGACCAACCAAACTTATTGAAGGCTATCTGTTCCTGTGATAATATTTATAGACCCACTCTTGGGTTCATCAGCCTAAGTGTAAGTCAGATGTGTAAGTTTTCCATGACAGCTAGAGTGCTAGACCAGGGATGGATTCAGAAATTGTCAGTGAGGACGATGACTGAGTCTGGGGTTGCAGCCACCAGCGAGGTTTGCAGGCAGAGCCCCTTTTGGGAGGTTTGAGGTGAAGCCTCCTCCCCCCCCCCCCC
>Ga0049105_1001217_pt1 | contig 10989 bp, 8 predicted proteins | sample WorMetvaBAHAMAS1_FD_61260 | JGI IMG/M metagenome (GOLD analysis project Ga0049105, IMG submission 61260) | Worm MetaG Olavius vacuus BAHAMAS.1 | ecosystem: Host-associated > Annelida > Digestive system > Unclassified | place: Germany: Marburg | collected 2013-04-09 | reverse complement strand
ACCTCGCATATATTTGGATCGTTTCCCATCTTTCTGCCAAAAATTATCGAAATTTGTGGAAATTTGACAAAGTTCTGACAAAAACAAATCTGCTTAGTTTTTTTTGGGACACGGTGTACATGCAGCCGTTTGAAGAATACAGCGTTTACAGAATTAAAGGAATGGTTTTGGTAAGATCTGATCTGACTGCTACACTTGAGACCGTTACCTGTGAGCGTGTTTTCAGGTCATACCCGACTACGTCGATGTCCGTTTCTGGATCGTGACGAAACACGAAAGAGGGATCGTGAACTGCGAAGACGGAAAGCCGAAGAAGAAGAGGAATTGCAATGTAAAAACACTTGGGTCAAATATTCTCTTGGCCTACGACATCAGGTAACGGCCCTAGTCCTAATGTTTCTCTATCATAACATGTTTGTTAGGAGAAATCATTGCATTTTCAAAATATTCTTACTTACTCTTCGTTTATATCGGACTGTTTTGGAGTACAGGTGTTTGTATATTAATGGTTTAGAATCAGCCTGTGATTGGTCGTTAAGGTGTGTATTTTCTCACTGAGGTGATGTGAATTCCATTTCTGATGGTCCTCTCATTAAGTCACTAATTCACATTGTCAGGATGGCTCTCAAATCAACATGTCATGTCTAGCTAAGACCACATTATAGCACTTAAGACCACATTATAGGACTTTCTTCACTGCATAATCTCCAGCCGTACGACTGTCGAGATTCGTGAGCCTTTTATTCTGATAAATTGTTTTTAATGTGTACGTTAATTGCCAACTACTAAATGTGCCTGATCTCTCTTTTAAAATTTATTGGACCAGTGGTTGTAAGTTGGCTGTGGATTATAGTATAGCATAAAATTTTCTGTCTATACTGTCATATCAGCACATTAACATCGGTGATGCATTTCCAGTCTGACGGTGTGGAGTCCCCTGCAGTGTTTTGAGATAGCGTCACCGTGATGGGTACATTTTCGATAACAACAGCAACAGTAATAATAATAATAATAACACCAATGTCTTTCAGTGTTGCTGTTTTTTTAACTCTATATTGCTGCACGACACCTTCATGATCGATGACGTTCTTGAGTCTCTCTAGCTTAGATTTTAACACTTTTTGCTTTCAACGCTTAGGAACTATGCACCCAAGGTTATTTAAAAGTAATAATTTTAAGATTAATAATGTTATTGTGTGATACAGGTGTGGAAACAGAAAGGCGAAGAGTATCGTATCTCGGGTCAGGGAGGCTGGTACTGGTGCAGTATCAGTCGCTCATCAAGACCCGTCCCCGCCAGCAATCTCGGCTTACGTTGGGTAGCCAGAAAGCTTCAGGCTCGTAAGCTGAAGCAGTGTGGCATTGCTGTCGACGACCTGTATGAACAGAAGTCGTCACTGACGCAAGCAGAACAAGACGAAAAACCCGGCATGTCGGACACCGGCAGCACTGAGAATGACGAGAAAGTCGACAAGAGCAGGCTGGAGTTGGAGTGTGAAGTACACGAGGAAGTTGCCAAGACCGAAGTAGCGAATGAGGATGGACCGTTGGAAGATATGAAAGAGTGTGTTAAGTGTGAAAGTGAGGAGACGTGCAAGGATGAAGTTGTGGAATGCAAAGCTGAGGTTAAGGAGGAAGAACTCGTAGACGTCAGCGACACGACGGAGAATTCAGCCGACGTTGGCGAAGACTTCAGCGTCAGCAAGGCGCTGATAAACCGCACATTCTATCCGCGCATCACAAAGCCGTACTCGAAGCTGGATACTTTCCTCGACCGTCGTCTGCTGCAGTTTAACGCCGAGCAGAAGCAGCGGCTGCTGTGCGAACAGCTGATTGCACAGTATCGCACACAGGAGGCCGACAAAAAGAAGCAACTGCCAGCGTCTGGCGAGCTAGATGTGCCGACCGACGGTGAATCGGGCATCGCCAGTGACGTGGACAGCAGTGGAAAGCCGGATTCGGCCACTGGTGGAACCGAAGTTAACTCTAGTCAGTGTTACTCTGTAGTCTGTCGTCATAGCAGCGAAACTGCCCACGCCACTTCGTGTTACTCTCCAATTTGCAGGCAGCATAACTATTCTGTTAAACCTTTCGTGAAACAGTTACAGGACAATCAGTTGACAGACTCGACAGTTGAAGTGCCTAAGGATGATGCGGTCACAGTATTGAGTGCGGGTGTCGAGAATCCTACTGAACAAACTGGTAATGCTGCTGAAGGTAAGAAGGACACACTAATCCCTAAACCCAACACTGACTCTGTTCCATCTGTCATTAATTCTTTACCCGCCGACACTGTGCAGAACTGCATGACGTCCGCCAGCAGGACACGCAGTAGAGTGTCTAGAAAAAAAGCCAGTGCACTTGCTGCCAGTAGAAATAAGTCGTTAAGCAACAGCGACAAGGCGGCTCCCTCGTTGTCGCTTCAGAAGTACACGCAGGATGGGAAGATCCACTTAACTGCTGAGCTGGTCAAAGAGCTCGAAGAGGCGCTGGCCATCTGTGGGCAGACCCAGCACAAAGTGTCACTCGTAAGGCGCGCCGGGCCAGGCAGGCCACCTACCAAGACAAACTCGCGGTCGTCGGGCATTCAGAAGAAAGTTAGTCTTCCGCCAGTTCATCGATTCATGTCTGGACAAAGCAATAAGAGGAGCTTATTTGCGCTCGAGCGGCACTTTGTTACGAAACTGGCACGCCGTGAAGGCCGGTGGGAATGTCCTGGGTTTAACTACGCGTGTAAGATGACTAACGTCGGCTGGCCGTACCCATGTCCTCGGCCTTTCTTTTATACTGCGTGGCGGTATAGGACCCAGATGCTGCACAGCATTGCGAGTGCTGCAGTCCAGCTGAGAGTGTTCTGGGCGTGCATTCGCTGGGATGATATCAAAGCGCACGTTCCTCCGGGTGGAACGAGCACGGTCACAACCGACTTGGACATCACCACCACGGAGCTGTTGAAGAAACGCGACCTTCCGCCGTACGGCCTCCGTTCGGAATACCTCGTGCGGACGATTGTTGTGCCGATCAGTGTTCCAGCTAGTCAGACTCGTGGTGAGTGAGGGAGTTGTGTGTCATATTATGAGAGTATTTGCTTTATATATAATATATGACAACAGCTTTTTAATAGTGCATAGCTAACGTTGGCCCATGATGCATCGTTGTCAGTGTCACTGTCTTCATAACCATTATGAATAATGTACAAATTGGAACAGTGCTGTCGTAAAGATTCTACATGGTCGCATCACAGAGTCGTGATAATAGATGGATCGAGGATGTTAAGTTAAGATGTCACTACAGAGAGCTGAGTTGACTCAGTGATCATTAAAACTGCATACGAATGTCTTCAGCTTCCATCATTTTGTCGTCGACTTTCGCTGTTCAGTGCCACATACAATTATTGTGTAGTTTCTTTTATTAGAAGGCTGACCAGGTACCAGCAGTTCATGCAGCTTGCCAGCCATTTAATGTGAGACGGCTTTGAATAGAACTTACTGCTGCAAATAGTAGCATGTTTTTTTTCAGTGTACTGTAAATGTCACTTGTTCCGTATAATGTATTTATTTTATAGTACCTTTCATTAGAAGCTCACCAACTATTAGCACTTGATGCAGTTTGCCAGTAATGGAACACAAGTCCTCTCTAAACAGAATTTAGTGCTGTGAATAGTTGTGTTTTTTATGGTATTGTAACTGTTACATTTTTTGTGTAGCATATAATCCGGGCTTTAAAGTAGTCAGACTGTTGCTAACTTTCAGAGAATTACACGCCACATAGAAGTGGTCTTCGCGAGCGACGCCGTGCTGAATCTCCCAAACTGAAAGAGCCGACCGTCACTGAAGTTTGGCTACCGGAAGAGCAGCTGGAGTTGTGGCAAATCAAGTCCTTCACCGAAAAGTACATGTTAACGTTTATCTGTTGAGTTGTTTTATTAAATTCAAGAACAGATGATTGTTTTATATATTTCATGCATTCCGATTCTAATTTTAGAGCGGTTGATTTTAATGATTATGTTAATTCATTTATTGTTAAAAATGTTAACCGTTTAATTTTTAACTCTGTTGGCCGAGCTGTTAGTATAACTGGTCAAAAGCTGTACTGTGTACCTGTTATGTCTGTATTTGTATTGTGTACAGAAGATAGTCTCTCTGAAAATGTGACTGCGCTCCTTTGCCTTTGTGAATGGCTGAGATTGATATTTCATGTGTCTAGATGGACGTTTTCAAATTAGAAGATTTGACCAATGTTGAGCTTAAAATTGTGTATGTGTGAGCGTGACTTTGATCTGTGTTTTGCAAGCGTGATGAATACAGAAAGTGGTAACTGTTGACTCGATTTTGTAGTCGTAATTGTGTTTTATCTGATGGATGCATCAGCTGACAGTGACTGTGGACAGTTGCAGATCGTAATCGACACCATTAACGTGTCCCCATTAACAAATTTGAAGGCGGGTTGCAATCACTCCACAGTGTTTAAGATGGTGCGTTTCACTTGTGGAATGTATTATAATTGTTTTTTGATTATAGTTTTGTGACGTGTTGTCATGATAATAGGGTGGAGAAGCAGAAAGCTGCTGCAGCGGCTCAGGAGAAGGCATCGTTAAAGCCACAACAAGATGCTGCTGTCACCGCCTCGTCTCTGCCAGCAACAGAAGGTCTCGCTGCTGGCGAGCTGGCAAATCGGCTTGAAGACGATCTCAAACAGCAGAAAGCCGCGATGGCACAGAAACGTCTGTCGGAGTTGCAAGGTAAAGCGGTCACATCAGCAGCGGCAACACCGTCGTCAAATCTCGTCTCTCGTATCCATCTCGTTCAGCCCTCGGTCAGTCGGTACAGTTAGTCTGTTTTGTTTTACACATCTCTTTGTACAGCATTTCTGCGGTGTTTTCATAAATGTGTTGTCTGTTCACCATCAAAGCAGAAAGACATAAAAAGTAACTGCGGCTGAGGCACTTGTATTGCTAGAAGACAGAGAGCACATCACAGAGTCAATCCGTATCCTGGTGCCCGTAGACAGAATGAAACAGAAATGTTTTCAGATCAGTAGACAGAGAGACGGAAGACGGACTGTGTATGTACATTGGTCAGTTTCTGACAATGAGAACCATTCAGACACCGCACAGTAGTTTTAAAAAATATACATGGTACATAAAAATATGTTACTTTGCATCATTACAGAAACAAATACAACGCTGTGTTGTAGACGACTGGGTCTTCGACACCAATTGGTCTGCCTATGACTGCGCTCAAGTCTCAACTCAATGCTGTAGGCATGCAGCCAAGTTCAGCCGGTATGTATCATTGATTTTTATTTGAAATGTATTTGTAATAGTATGTTCAGTTTTAGCCTGAAATATGCCATGAAACTGAAGCTGTCTCAGCCGTAATCTGTAGTCAAATAAGTAATATAAACGATGCTGAGTTTGTTTGTGAAAGGTTCAAGCGCACCGGCTGGTACTACCACAAGTCAGAGTTTGACAGGTAAATTTTGCGCTTTTGCTGTGATTTTTGTTGCGACAGTATTGACTGTCTTACCTCTTTGTAAATGTTTTGTACTTAATTTCTTTCGCAGCTGCTTTTACTGCTGCATCGTCGCCATATGTTTTTCAGTAAATGTTATTTGTTAATATGTCATCACCTGAAAAAAATGTGTTCTGTCATACCTTATTTATTTTATTTAAAAAACTCATTTTTACAATCAGCTGTAGTATCTGTTATTCACTTTCATTGTAGCTAAAGGGACGTCATTTTGAACCTACGTGCTTATCCTTTATTGCGCAGTTTACACTGTCATCTAGTCACCTTGTAACCTTGGTATGATGCTGAATGGCCACTTATATGCTGATGTGCCGTAATGTGCTCTTTCACTCACTCATTATTAACTACTTATACCGAACGTGTCTTGTAGGTCATTTCATCCAGAGACCTTTTCCTTTCCTACCCGACTGATTCTATGGACTCTCGGACCATTTAATGTTTTTATTCTGCTCAGCGGCTGTATTTGTTTGCATGGTGCGTTAGACTAAGTCTGCTCTAAGTCGGTTTTCGAATGCACTTAAAATCATTGCACTTCCATTCGTTCATCACACTTGCTGCACTAAATAACGAACAGCATAGCTGATAACAGTGTTAGATGCAAAGCTTTGCCAGCCATATTATGCCGGTATTCTAAATTGCTCCGGAGCAATATAAATTAACGTAAGCCATGGGATGTATGCGCTGTTCGCATTGCTTTTGTTTGCAGTTGGCATGATGCCTGAAATATTGTTATTGCTAACCATTTCCTGCCTAACTGTTTCCAGTTGCAGCAGTTTTGTACACTGTGTATTGTGGTTTAGCGGTCTTGTAAATAACTCCCACGTAATGTAACAGAATTTCTTTTTTTTTACGTAGGCGCAGCGGCTGGTGTTCAGAATCTACGTATCATCCATGGTGCCGACGGACAGATTCAAGTACAAGGCCTGCTGCCAGGTCAGTATTATTATGTTGTATCTGTGTCGACAACATTGAGTGCTATGGTTTTGAAAAACAGCACACAAACGAAGTTAGCACGCACAGAAACACCATTTGTGGTGGTCAGTACAGTAATAGATTATTCTGTTTGCATGTGTGTGTGAGCAACTTGCCGGACATTATAACATGATTGTTGAATAACCAGGAGTCAAAACTCTGACCACATGATCAACATTATTACACTGCGACTCACTGTATTAACTGTTTATTGGCCACGCAGTGTGGCATATGCTATGCTAATGTCTGTCCATCTTATTCTGTCTGTCACACTTGTGAGGCACACCTAAATGGTTGAAGATACCGAGATGTGCTTTGCACCATGGGATAGAATGGTGTTTTTGTTTTCCTGGAGCCAAATTGTGGAATTCTGAATTTAGGGCTTCACCCCAAATGAGTGCGTGGCAGCCACCTGTCGACAACGAAAATGTGGCCGGTAATCCGTGATATCTCTGAAATGGTGCAAGATGGGATGTACGTTACTGTTATTGATTAATAGGAAGTCTCCTACAGGCTTTTGATTGGTAGTGATTGTGGTAACCTTGAATGATCATGAATGGCGTAAAGGCCATTATTTTGCATTATATCATCGAATTCCATAGCTTTAGGGGCCCAATTACATCACAGTGGTTGAAGTATACCCATACTTTCTGCTACAGATTTGTAGCACAATGAATTTAGTTTTCAACAATATATGACTTGGACAATATATGACGTATAATTATATATATTGTCATATATGTCAATAGATCACTGAGAAAGGCTGTGTTAAAGGGAGGTCGCCCCACTTGAAAGCAGAAATTTGACTGATGGAACACTACTTGGCCATCTCCATAATAGCTGAGCTCTTGTTCGATACATGTTGAAGCAGCTCGTACAGTAAACAAATATAGCTATAAACAAAAAAGTAAAAACGTTAAAATGTACTAATAGTAAAACCTAGATAAACGTTGATAAAACATTATACCTCGCTTTTTTAATTATGTCTTTTCCTGTTCTTGGCTTCTGACGTAAAGGTTGTGAAATTGTTCTCTTGGATACAATTAACTTTTGATCACCTGACCCTTCAGGACAAGGGGTTTTCATACAATGGCACTGTAATGTATTTCTGCAGATGTTGATGTTTTCGTCTGTAATCTGGTGGAGCGCCTTTTTTTCTAGTGCATTTGTACAGTGGAACTTCTGCTAAGAAATCACCGATTCCGAGTCTGTGCATTACAACGTCATCTCCTGGTGTGGGTTCTGTCCTAGCCCCGTCACTGTTCAGCTTGTACACCAATTGCTTATGTTACTCTGAGCCGCAGGTTTGTTTATGCCAGTAACATTTGTGTCACCTTTCATGCGGGAACCTTCACTGAGTTAGAATGTACTTCGACAGCTGATCCTGCACCTCACCGCATACAGTGTTCAGTAGCAGTAATACCTGGAACCTGCACTGCAAAGAATGTCAATTGAAAACCACAGTGACTGCCATATTCGTGAAATGAAAAAGAGGATTTGTCTGTGGTTGATATAATGTGCAGGTCAGCAGGTGGTGCGTTTGCCCGACGGCCGGCTACATCTGATATCTGCCATCACCCCTCAGAAGTCCGTCGCCACTACGTCCACATTCGTTTCTCAGACTCTACCAGCCTCGTCCACGACCCCTCGGCCGGCTGGCGCCCCGCGGACGCTGCTAATAGGAGGTCAGAAGTTCTTGCTGTCCGGTGCACCAAGAGGTCAGGTTCTGCTGACGCCGCGGAGCATCGGAGGTCAGAAGATAATCTCCAGTCTGTGTACGCCCGGCTCATCGCGACCGCAGTTGATGCTAGCGTCGCCCAGTCAATCGACAGTGGTGCGAATGCCGTCTGGCCAGCATGTCATGCTCCAACCTTCACAGCCAGGCGCAGTAATGACGACCCCTCAAGCTTCTACTACTGTGGGTCTCGGAGTAGCCCAGGGTCTCTTCACAGCAACCGGCAAAAGTCCGCCTTCCAGCCCATATGCTGTAACACCAGAAGTTGTCCAACAAGGTAGTCAGCTCTCCTCAATTTTTAATAAACATTTGTGCCTGGAATTGAATAAATCGTTGTAGTACTTGTCTGTATTCTACAGTCATGGCATTCTATAGTAGTTGTCTGTTGTTCTGAGTCTGTTTAAGGTAACTGATATGTCTTTTCTGTCGTATTTTTTGTGTTCTTATGTGTGCGTGGTTGGAATAAGTGCCGAACAATGATTTAACTTAGTGCCGAATTGTTTGAAGCACTGGCAATAGGCAATGGTGAAAGTTCCTGTGTTCAGTATGAGCACAGGCTCCACGTTAAGGGAGGCACATTTCAGGCGTTGAAGGTGAAGTGTGCAGTATTAAGAAGAGTCATTTTATGCGTTAGCACTGAGAACATGTTTGAATATCTGCTTTAAGAAGTCGTTGATTCTGTGTCGATGCACGTGTAGCTTTGAATGACTGGTCCGTGGAAAAAGTCGGAAGAACGGAAACTTTGGGGAAAATGTGTAATTGTATCAATGCCTGTCTGTGTGTGTGTCGGCAGTGGTGTCACAAGCCTTGCTGCAGGCACACGATCCAGACATACAGGCCAAGCTGCTGGCCATGCAGCGTCAGATGCAGCTCAGCGGTGCTCCGATTCCAGCCGATGGTGCCGCCACTCCCACAGCTGCCGGCCGTACACTGACTCACGACGTGCCTGCCTCCGTAGCCGCACTGCGACAGCACCGAGTGATGACTGCTGAACAGAAAGAGGAGCAGACAAGGCAAGTCCTGTCACAGGGTTCCCACTGACCTGGAAGACACCTGGAATTTTATGTTAGACATGGAATTGTGGTGTGATAAGTTGATTTATGCTGCAGTGCCAGGAGAAGGCATCTGAGTGCTTAAAATATGGTAAAATCATTTGGTGGCCAGGGATCTGCCCCAGACTCCGCTGCAGGAGCTTAGAGCGCTATTTTTCACAACTTATTTTCTACGGCAAGTACTCTGTAGATTCATCCAGTCCACTGACATTGATTGTATTCTGTTATGTTTGAAAGCTATTTGGTCACTACTGTGGACCCAATGTGCTTGATATTCACCAGCAGGTGCACCCCGTGTTTAGCACCAATATGCTAGACCATACAGTTTTTTGTTGACACTTACGTGAAAGGATATATACCGGCAAAATATGCATTAATAACAATGAATCAATCACAATGAGGTATTTGTATAGCGCCCCTTACAGAATTGGACAGCGGTGCTGAACAGTAAAAAGTTAATTGGCACACGATTAAAAATATTAACGCATGTGTTAACACAATGAAGAAAAATTAATCGCACGCAAGCTCTTATTTTGCTTGTTTTGTTACATTGAGTGACTGCAGATGAATGTGAATTTTGATGTCTGATATGATGTTATTGCAGAATGGCGGCGTGCATGCAAGTGATGAAGAGCTTGTTGGACACGATTGACCGTCAGGAGCGCATGGATCTCAAACGACAGCGCAAGCAGGAAACGTCTGACGAGCGGCTGAAGCGCATGTCACAGCATCGTCTGGATTCTCTGCTGCTGAAGCACAAGGACGGCCTGCGCAAAGACATTCTCAAGAAGCGCAGCCTACTTGAGCGCGAAATCGCCAATGAAATACACGTATGCTTTGCAGTGTGATCACTGAGTCCCGCCAACAATGATATGTGGCAGTTTTCACTAGCATAGAGAGAACAGAGCAAGTAATTTTCTGCAGCAGCGTGCTAGAATCTTGATGGAACTGCCTGCCAAATTTCACCAAGAGTGGTCAAGATGTTTCTCCTCATGATCAGGTTCAAAGAAAATTGTGGACAAACACCGGGACAAAAAGATGTGAATTGTGAATAGGGGTTGCTAATAGCACTAGACAATAATGAGCTTAGCCCCTAGTCACTGGAGCACCTGCAAATTTTTGCTGATAGTAAGGCCAAAATGTGTCTCTTAGCACGTTTTGGTGCTTTGCCCAGGAATATTAACGTTAATGCATTTAACGGTGCCATCGTTATTCATCCTTGCCACCGTAATCAGCAGCACAGACTGTGAACCAATCGTAATCTGCTGAAATTGTTATCATCGTACCGTCAAAGGAAGTGGCATAATTATATTTCGTACACCTTCGTCTTTTTGTCAGAAAGCATATGCAAGTTATTTTCTAGCTCTTCCCCGAAGATTCCACCCCCTTTAGCTCACCATACCTGTACATGAAACTACACATACAGAATGACTTGTTTGTTTGAAGTCTCGAAGAGGTCCTTATTGTTATTGTGAATATCAACGTAACATGTAACCGGAAGCATTTTGGCAGTTGACCTGTAGCGGTACAACCGCTTTGTGTTTTAGGCGGAAATTTCAGCGGCGCTAGCAGCGCGGTACAGCAGGAATACTGCGTCAGTGGCAGCCGCAGCAGCAGCGGTATCGGGCAGGAAACGTAAAGCTAACCCGGTACCAGCAGCCACCGCCGCATCACCTGTGAAGTCCTTCCGCCGAGACTC
>Ga0049105_1001216_pt1 | contig 10991 bp, 2 predicted proteins | sample WorMetvaBAHAMAS1_FD_61260 | JGI IMG/M metagenome (GOLD analysis project Ga0049105, IMG submission 61260) | Worm MetaG Olavius vacuus BAHAMAS.1 | ecosystem: Host-associated > Annelida > Digestive system > Unclassified | place: Germany: Marburg | collected 2013-04-09 | reverse complement strand
ACTGCGGTACAATCTCAGTGAAAATATCTCTTACTGAACTACTTTGATACAACCATGCCGTTCTAGCGTTTTCAACCACCACACCCGGCCGGAGGGGGGGGGGAGGTTCGTCCGAACCCAACGAACCCCCCCTGGATCCGCCGCTGCTGTATACACGTGTGCATATGTAGTGAATACGATATACATAGACTGGGATAAAAACACTCAAAACAATACTACTGACAAACTGACTGACTGTATTTATTACTTGTTCCTAATTATTCATTGATCGACCGTGCTTTGGGAGCAGTGACAATAGCTGTGATCTTTCGTTGAGCATCTCGCAGGAGATTCTGTCGTCGCCATTGTCTTCGACTGTAGCTAGTTGTATCGGCCCACTCTTTGATGTCATTCATCTACGGTTTAGTCTTCTGTTGATATCGTCTGCCACACACGGTTGACTTTTAACACAGTCAGTGCCAAGTTGACCTGCACGTCACGTAGGCTGCCAGCATTTCGTATCATCGTTTTGTATAGTCAAAAGAATCGGTTTTAGCAATATATGATTTGCGGCGACATTATCAGAGCTTTCTGAGAACGAATTCGTTATTGAGACACCACCCATCAAGAAGCAACAATATGATCGATACAGCGCCATATCTGAGACAAACGGCGCGGATTACGATCTAAGTTACATTATTCACTAATATGACGTCGTACACGGACTTTCGATTGGTACCAAAATCAGTGACCTTAAATGACCTTGAACGGCATAATGACCGCCGACCCGCGCTATCTCTGCGGCAGCTGAGCTTCTTGTATTCTCGCCTTATAACGCCGACTGTAAGACGAGTGTACTGGGCATATACAGACTGTAAACGTATAGCTGACTATTAAAGTCCCGTACAACTTTAAGCCTACTGAGGCTACTGTACTGATTTATCATGGGATTTTGTCGTTTGACTGTTACAGCTTGAAATCTGGATTCCTGCCCGGTGAGCGGTGAACTGTATTTGATTCTAGAGCAACAATTCATGCACAAACAGAAAGACAACTAACAGACTCTGAAGTAGTGGTTGCTTGTTGCGAAACACATCAGTTAGGAGACAGTATTTTAAGTTTTAAGTTTTCGTGATTGTAGCTTTTGATTTTTTCGCTATTATTTTTCAGTGAAGTTAAACGAAATGTTTATCTTCTATTGTCAGTGTTGGGTAGTAAGTTGTCAAAGTAACGAAGTTACAGAAACACGTTGCTTTTTATAGTAACGAGTACTGCAACGAGCTACATTTCATGAAAAGTAGCTTTGTGCACTCAGCAGACTTATGTAGGGGTGGGGTTAGGATTAGGGTTAGGGTCAGTAGGGTTAGTAGGGTTAGGGTTAGGGTTAGGGTTAGGACTGTCATTGACAGATATGCTGTGTAACTGCTGGGCGTACGAGGCTAGTCGACCTACATTTCAGAAACGTAAAGAAGTAACGTAACAATAAATAACTGAGTGACGAATTGGGTTGCTTTTGTCAATAAGTAACTTGTAACTGTACTGTAACAAACTTCGTTCTACATAATGTATAATGTAACTTCTCTAGCATTGTCTAATGCTGTATGTATGCGCAGAGTTGAGAGACTCCGGTTCGAAGCATCGCTATGGAGCCTCTTATCAGTCTCCGTACGCCATGATTCCAAAGAAAATAGGTAAAACAAGTTAAAGTTACTTTGCGCTTTGTCTAATCGTTCATTTCTTGTCAAGCTAATTACACTAGATTACATGACAATGTTTAAGATGGCCTAAGCAATAACTGCTATGACCACGGTGACGAGAAAAAAACACAAACAAGCTACATAATAATGTCTGGATATGGCTGCCGAGATAAATGTTTTCAGTTTTCGTCGAAACACTCATTAATGAAGCATATTCGGAAGACTGCTTCACAGGTTTAAGCCAGCAGAAGCAATGGCTTTTCACCCAGTATCACATTTTTCATCGTGAACAGCTTTAGTTCGATTGGCTGATTCATGGCGTAATATTGCACTGAAGACACCGTCTGGAGTTAACTCTTTCGGTGCTGAATATTTTTTTTAGTTTGTTCCCAGTGCTGAATATGTATATATACAGGCTTTGCTGCATAACGCTACGAATGAGTGTTGACTTTTATCGACATGTAACAGCACTCGACCACTGAACGTCGACTTTAGTAGACTTCAGCACTGGCCCCCTCGTGTCGACTTCTGTCGACGTCAGCACTGAAAGTGTTAACTATTATGAACTTTTAGCTACCTGCAGCAAGTACAGCATTCATGTAAATGACATGTCAGAAAATATTACCAAGCAGACAATATAGAAGGTGTAATCTCACACTGTAGGTGCTGATTGGTGAGTTTTTATTTTTACTTTTGAATGATATTTTGTCTGTTTTGTGTATTTTATTGTGCATGTTTGTGCCTTTTATTATGTGTGTTTGTACTGCTTTCTGCTTCTTGACATAATAGAGCGTGTAAGTAAGTAAAGATTATTTATCCTAGATCTACTTTTATGCGACCATTCTTGTATTTGCGGTGACACCGCACTGAGGATTCAACATGACGTAAGTCGGCGTCATACAAAAACTTCAAAACCTGGTCATCCGCCACGGCGTTTTCTGACTTCCGGGAAAACTTCGTTTTCCCTTGGGTATAATTCGCCCAATAACGGCCACTGCATAATCAACAAATTATACAACTCAAACACACTGCCGTATGAAAACGTACGACGATGTCACCGGAAGAATTTAAACATAGTGTCGCATAGAGACGTATATTAAATAACTTACACGCCCTATAAAGGATATTAATTGATCGATCGACGACGCGATCGATTGGTTTACTGATTGATTTATCCGTGAATGAATTTGCAGACGTGAATAAAATTCACTCGTCGTACGACAAGCTGCAGGGGGCCGGATCACATACTCGCATAACGGAGAACGAGTTTCGAATGCTTCGTATGCATCCGAACCTCGAAACGAACGACATGAACAAGCTGCTGGCGATCGCACGAGTATACGACGTGTCGGCGCGCAGACAGCGTATTATACACGACCTTGAAGTCACCAGGCAGAAAGAACGACTGCTCGGTTAGTAAATGTTCTTACCAACTGTTGTTACCTGCCGTATTTATGTAATTGATTATCTTAGATTAATCATCTTCTTAAATGTTATAGCACTTAGGCCTGTAATGTGCTCTTTTATGCTTAGGCCTATATGCCAATGTTGCTTTGCGATTGTCAAAGTTTTATTAAAGAAAGTTACTTACTTACTTACTTACACTCGCAAAATAAAGCCGTTATTGATTTGCCGAATTCGAATCGGGATTCGGATTAGATTCAGTGAATCCGTCCACTCAGTGCGCGAACCCGAAAACGGATTCGCGAATCCAGCGAATCCAGTTTTGACGCGGATTCACTCGCGAAACCGGAAGTGCTTAGCAGTAAAAATGGCGTCTGCGATTGTTTTGCTTGACGAATACGGTAAACGAATAACATTGACGTCACTTCCGACAGCACCCACGAATCCAGACCATTCGATTTGCCAGTGAATCCAAATTCAGATTCACTATGAAACTGAATCTACACAGTGTCTCAAAAAACGTGGTGTCGAATGTTTTTAAACTTTTATGTTTCACACAGTAGTCAACAATGTTTTTAAGAAATGGCAAGAAATATTATATATATTTTTATAGATAATTTATTGCTGTTTCCAACAGTGAAAGAATTTTCAAAATCGGTTAACAGTTGATGAAGTTCTCGCAAAAAGTTCGACATCACGTTTTTTGAGTCACAGTGTATATTTCGGTCAAATCGAATACGGTCTAAAAGCACTCAGCTGTTTCTCACAAACTTATAGTATATGATCACGCACGCACTCTCACTCTCACGGACAACCCATAAACAGAATGCCTTCGACGGCCTACGGCAGGAGGAGGCATAAACATGCGTTTGCTGGTCAGTTTAATGAATCTAATAAATCGTATCAATATTATTGTTTGTATATTTGTATATTTCATGTTATTTTCTTAAACATTTTGTGTGTAATCTACTGGTTATATTACTTGCATGTATGCATACTGTAAGCGGCCGCTTGGGATGCCTGAAACCTCGGGGGGAGGCAGGAAAAAGTAAAAGAGAATGGAAAAAGAACATGAGGCGATTTTATTTACTTATTTGATAGTTAATGTTGCTATTAAATAAATAAATAAGATCGCCTCATGTTCTTTTATATTGTATTGTATTTTAATGCGTTCCCCGAGGTTTCAGACATCCCTAGATCAGAACCCTTGCTCCAGATCGTTCTGAAGTTTGGAAGAACTATACCAAGTCGTGTCAGAGTGTTTGCATTGAAGACGATCGGTTATTCGTCTAATTCGATGACTTACTGGTGGTCTGGCGTAGTGGTTAGCGCGTTGGCTTCGATCAAAGAAGTTAATCTACGTCGGGCCCGGTTAGTACTGAGATGGGCGACCGTGTCCGGACATTTATTTGGTATGTAACCAACCAGCACCCAAAGCCAACTCTGTTTTCCATCCCTCCGAGGTCGGTAAATGAGTACCAGCTTCGGCTGGGAAGGCAAAGGTAGGTATGGCTCATTTTGTTAGATGATGAACGCGGGGTGTGCAGGTAAAACTATGAGATCCTTTGAGAACGCGCGCCATACCTGAGCGCCTGAGCGGCGTGTTCACGACGAGGCGCTATACAAATCCACGTTTATCTTACCTTACTGTAGTACACGGACACGGCTGTGTAACTGTCGATGCAGAGAAAGAGATCTCGCAGGAAAAGATAGCACGCCAGCTGGCGATTGGCAGAAAGTACTCGGTGCGATTGGACAAGTCGGTGTCGGGAGATCTGCAAAAGTTGAGAGATAGGCTGGCAGTTGCCAAAGCGGAACTCACAGCCATCAGAGCCGACGTGGTGACAGTGACTTCGCCAGTTCGACGTTCTCCGCCAGATCCACCTCGTGCCGCCGCCGGACCGCCCAAGTCGAAACAGATGCAAGCAGATACCACCAGACCCGTGGTGCGGCCGCCCGTGTACTCGCTTCGCAATGCGCAGACCACAGGTCAGCCGGTTGTCAAGAGCGGTCAAGGTACTGGCGTTCCAGCGCGGGGACCGATCGCGGTTGCACGAAAACCTGGAGCTGGTACCAAGCAGCAGGTGATGAAAGTAATATATATGGTGCGTTTAACTACATCGAGTTTCCGTATAGTCCAGAACTACGCCGCTTACATCTGGATCTTGTTTGTTGCTGTAAGATCGTTTTTTCAATTAAATTTTACTAACGTTTTTAGCTTTCTTATGCCGATCACTGTATACAGACCGTATGAATGGAGATGTAGCCACTTTAGAACTGGTTTTTCTCGCACGCAGAGTTATTTATGTATGGAACAAATTCCCCGATTTCGTCAGTTTCACTAGTTTATCTGCGCTTAAAAGATTAATTAGGGTAGTGGATTTTAGTCAGTTTGTGAAGTGTAATAGCAACTATTTACTCAGGACAACTGCCAGTGTTGTTATGGTAGCACGTTTTGCTAGCGTTTTCAATGTACTACTGTTTTTGTGAACTAATAAATCAGAAATAATTTATGAATGAATGAAGGCGGAAGCGAAGCAAGCGGATCCTCTTCTTCCTGATCGTCAGAAGGCTGCTGTTGGAAAGTCTCGTGTTAAACCCGGTGCTACGGTCACTCGACTGCCAGTACGCCCTACGCCGCCAAAGAAACCAGTCGTGACGCCTCAGCGGCCTCAACAGCAGACACAGAGACGAATGGCGCCGGTCAACGCCCAGACTTTATCCAAACCGCCGGTAGCAGCCCGGCGTCCGACTGATGCGTTGGAACGCCAGAAAATGCGGCGAGGAGGCACCAATCTGGACACGACGCCGCGCAATCGCGAAGCGAAGAAACGCAAAATCTCGGTGCCTCCTCCTCCTCGGCCGAAGGTCGGCGGCGGCCCATTTCCGGCCGACGTCGACGAGCAGTACTCGATGAAGAAGTTCATGGCGGACAGCGAGTCGGTGGTCAGCTTCAGCATCGCGACTACGACACTCGAACAAGCTGACCCTAGTAGCATGGAACGCCTCGTCACCGAGCTGGCGAAGGACGTTGCCGCAGCAATAGACGTCGACAAACTGAATCAGTTTACCACCGATGAAACTAGCGACCAGCCGCCAAGATCTTGGCGCGAGTTTCCGCTCGATACCGATGGACCTCAGCATCTTAAAACTGACAACAAATTCGACGACTTTTCACGTTCACCACCAAGGACCCCGAAGCCTTCGAGCGTTCGTCTTGAAGACACAGTTGATGATGGAAAAGTGAAGGACCGCGTCAACACAAGAGAAACCAGTAATGTCAAGAACGAGTTCACAGTTCCTGTCCAAACTGAGCACGCCACCAAAGATGAGATTGCCAGTACTTCTGCTGCGAAACAAGATGAGTTTGAGAGGGCCATAGGCGGTGCCGTAAGACAAGAAGATAAGATCCTGGGATCTGGAAAGGATGTGGATGAAAGTCTTCTATGCGCGAAGACCAAGGACGCCGACGGGGAACTGTCAGCATCAAACCAGGAGAAAACACAGTTGATGCAGTCAGGCAAACCTTCGACTGAGAGCAAGGAGATGATAGTGCAAAACAAGACAGAATTTGACAAAGTCCTGAAAGACGGGGTTGAGCAAACAGTTCATCACACTCTGTATCGTGATGCTGATGTTGACGATGATGGTGATGAAAGTGAGACTGCATACAAGGCAGAGGACTGGACGAAGTTAGACAGGGATGAAGACAAACTCTCATCGGCGAGCTTGTACGACGACCATCAGACGATATCCGATGACGACGTGGAGTACGACGTAGATCGAACCTTCGATCATCGCATGACCTTGTCCTCCGAAGTTCCGCTGAGCAGAGTGAGCGACAGGGATGACGGACGTCGAACGTTGGATCATTATCGCATGACCTCGTCCACCGAAGTTCCACTGAGCGACAAGGACGACGAATGGGCAACGCTGTCAGTCACTTCCACCTTGTCGAACAGGAACCTCACCACTCCAGCTTTGCTGCCTCGTTCGTCAGCACCCTATCCGGAAGACATCCGAGCCTCTGCTGTCCGAGAAGTGAATTCACTGAAGTACGTGGAGGATGGCGCCCGCGAGAAAGAGTTGGTGAAAGTGATTAACAAAGAACACAAGGCAGAGATAATCGTAGATCTGGGGTTCGATGAAGCCGATCCAGACCGCGTGCCAGTTGACGAAGCAGTTCATCCAGCGCTCAACAACGAAGAAGAAAAAGCGGAAGTATATTGGAGTGGTTCCGACAATGAGGAAGAGGACGAGCTAATGCAGCTTGAGTTCAGAAAAGAAAAGGACACGGACGAGGTTGATTCAACGATCCAGACAGGAGATCTGTCCAGTGTGCTCACCGACCCATCCCAACCGGTGACGTCATCGGTGCCACGTGATTTTGAAGAACTGGAACATGAAGAATCGGAAGTTGATGATGCCGGAAAGATGGATGAGCATCTCCATGGTAACGTGACGTCACATGAGGTTACCAAGGACGAAGTGGTTGCTGATGATAGCAGTAAATTGATTTCAAATGAACAGATCACCAAGGAGACGGCCGAGAGAGTCCTTAGCAACCCCGATTTGACAAACAACACCGAACTCGTGCATGGCAATGATTTGGCCGATGAGGACCTCGTCGCAGTGGCAATCAGCGGACACTATCTGGAACGAGAGCACGGTCTTCCGATTCTCACTCCGCTGGACAGGGAGGAAGAGCCAGAGGAGTCGCTGCGAGGAGAAGGACCAGCGCTGTATCAGGACGAAGAAGCGGCAAGAGTCTATCCGGTGGGTGAAGACGGTCTTCCGGATTTCGCCGGCGCCGAATACTCGTTGAGAATTGCAACAGAGGATGCCGAGGAGGACGTCGTGGTTGAAGGTCGCGGACGGCAGCTTTACAAACCCGACGACAGCGCTATAGGTGGTACGCAGAAGCCGGCAAGAATGGACGACGAGGTGTCTGTTCTGCCGGAAGCCGCTGATTCGGAAGTGTGGGACGACGAACTGTACAACGCGATTAACCCGGGCTTAGTGGCAGAATTGCGCGAACTGAAGACGGGCGGTGCTGAAACCGAAACGACTTCCGGTCCGGCGAAAAACCAGCGAGGTAGATGTGTGGAGTTCTCTGCCGGCTTTTGCGTTTGCTTTGATTGATTGATTGACTGGTCTGTGATAAAAGCATTATATGCGTTGGTAACCTACTAGCATTTGAACATATTGTACATGTTTTTCTGCTGCCGGCCATCGGGTGTGGAACGCCTTGCCATCATATCTGCGGCGGGACATGAACTACAGACATTTCAAGCATGCACTGAAAGGACATATGTTTAGGCTATAGTCGACCACGGCACACTGTGACTACTTTGCTTTCGTGCGTCTTAGAAGATTACTTACTTACTTACTTACTTACTTACATGATACACACAAAATACAAAACATACAAATCTAGATACAGAACTAAGTAAAAGGGTTACAGAACGAGAGGTAGAGTCAGAGTGTCAATGATTTTGACCGTTTTCTTTTTTTCTGATTATAACTTATCGGGAATCTTGTGTCAGCGAATGTCTTACGTAAGTTTTTAGCTCAGCTGCAGGGCTGAGTTAATAGTATAACCGGTCAAAGTTGGGCTAGATTGTAGTTTACTGGGCGCCATAGCAATGCATTACGCTCACTTAGGGTTAGGGTTATATAGGGTTAGGGTTAGCATTAGTATTTAGCGAAACATAAACAGCACGGTGTATTTCAATGGCGCCCAGTAAACGTAATGTGTCTCAAAAGCTGTCTGTCTGTGTGTTAACCACGGTGGCGCAAATAATAACCGCTGCACGTGGAGACTTGTAATCCTGTGTTGGATTCGAAAATCTTCCAAGACATCCCCACCGGGAAAATTCCCTTCGAACTTTCCCTGAGACAATTCTTCGGACATTCTCCAGCTGAGATTCACAGCCCGTTGGCTGCTTGTTAAAGAATGTAGTACGTTTTCACCATTACTGACCGCCTGTTGGCACTAGATACGTTTGTGTGAACTTCGTTGCTGTTAATGAACTCTCGATTTGATCCGATTCGATCTGGTGTCGCAGAGAAGACGTCGATCGCTGCCGCAACGAAACCGAACGAAAGCGAAATCGTCGAAGTTGAAACCTCACTACCTGTCTCGGCCGATCTCGAGCCTCAAGTCCGTAATGTTGTTCAGCCGCTGGACACACTGCAGGCCTAGCTAGACCTAATACCGCGGCGAATTCTTTATTTGCCGTTCGCTTATAGGCCTAATTCTAGACTCTAGTAGGCCTACAGTCATATTGAAGAGTTTTCACGTTACAGTTAACCTGTATTAGTTCAGCGGAAAAATAACGATTTTCAGACCGACTGAAATTAGGCCTACAGCAAAACCAACAGACTCCAAAAACAAAATTCGTAATTTTGTATAGCAGTTTTAAATTTTACCGTCATTTAGGCCTAGGCCTACACGCTGGTGTATGAAATATTTGTGACAAAATATACCTGAGTGTAATACGCAATGGTTGTATTGGCCATATGCTATGTAGAGAGCTGTAAAGTCTAAACAGGAAGTAGGCTTATATTTAAATTTTTAAACAAATGAATCAAACTGTATACCGAAATAATACATGGACCAAGTACAGCATTATGATGGAGCAAAAGGCTACGTTATGTATTCTATCATATTAATGGAAATTATGAGTATTTTTCGTATTTTGTTGCTGTATGACAAATTAATGACAGTGTTCCATTGTGACTGATTATCGTTTTTTCTAGTGTTTTGCATACCGAATAGTCCGAATTTGTCATTCCACTGCAACTCGCACACGTGAAAAGTGTGTTTGTTTCGTTTTCAATTTATTACAGCACGTTACTCCATGTTCGCGTTAATAGATCATTTTGTCGCGTTTCTGCGGACTTTGTACGATTATTATTACGATACGACATGAAAACACTCAACACGGCGTTGAAACGCCAATGCGTTTTCAGCTTAATCTACCGCAAGATGCTGGCTGCATAGGATATATTGTTTATAGACTAAGCTGGAACATACAGTAGCACTGCAGTAACAAAGTAGCGTATAGTAGTAGTGTAGAGGCTTAACGTCCCACTCAACACATTATAGGTCATTTCGGGGACGAGTCACAAAGTAGCGTATGTATCGGATGAGAAAACCTACATAAACCTGCGTTTTTGCCGTTATATTCTCAACTCTCGGGGTTAAAGAACTAGGTCAGATATGTCCGCATTGTTCGACTCATAGAACAAACTAAGACACATTAACACGTTAACGTGCATCGAGGTCAGACAGGTAATTTTCACATTATGGACTATTTTTCTTATCCGCCAATTCAAAAATAGCTTTCAAAGTCAAAGGTCAAGGTCAAATGCGCTCATTTTTACCGCGCTGCATGGAATGCAGATGCGGTCTAGCGATGATAATTCTGTCCGTCCGTCCGTCTGTCTGTCTGTCCGTCTGTCTGACAAACGCGTGAATTGTGACAAAACGGAAGAAAGAGCTGTCCAGATTTTTTTATACTGCACGAACAATTATTTAGCATAGTTTTCTGAGAAGAAGAATGGTTGGTGGGGCGACCCCTTCTATCTGAAATTTTGGGTCAACCGGCCACCGTTGGAGCAAAATCGCCAATTTGTGAACCGATATTCGCTCGTAGCGCCTCAACAGTAACACTGGCGAATAAAGTTCAATTAATACTGATAGGAAGTCCACTACGCGCTTTTCAATGATCATCGTACGTTGCTCCTAAGCCCCTAAGGGGGGGGGGGGCTCAAAAACGCAAAACTGCCGTTTTCCGTCTAAAATCGCACTTCGCTTGAATAAAGTCTGCTAAAAGTTTCTTTATGTGAAAACTGTTAGCGACAAAGTTGTAAGGCAATCATGGGCCTAACTATCCGTGCAAAAAA
>Ga0049105_1001215_pt1 | contig 10991 bp, 5 predicted proteins | sample WorMetvaBAHAMAS1_FD_61260 | JGI IMG/M metagenome (GOLD analysis project Ga0049105, IMG submission 61260) | Worm MetaG Olavius vacuus BAHAMAS.1 | ecosystem: Host-associated > Annelida > Digestive system > Unclassified | place: Germany: Marburg | collected 2013-04-09 | reverse complement strand
CTTTTCTCGTTGGCTTTAGCTCTGTTCTTCTCTTGCCCATCCCTTTCCTTTCTACCAGAATAGTCCCACTCCGTTTCCCGGCCGGAGGTCGTAGGAAGCGACCGAACCTGGGTTTAGTTTGTTGTGTTTATTTTGTGTTATCTGTATTCCTTAGTTAAGATGGATTTTGATGTTTTGTTGTGTTTGGTTTAGTTTAGTCTTGTTTCTTCCTTCGGTGCTTTGACACTGTTGGTTGGGTCATTTGACCCGTAAAAACCCGTCCCCGATATGACCTATAATGTGTTTGGTGGGACGTTAAACATTGCTCAACTCAACTCAACAATACATCGGGTGCATTTCGAGGGAGGGTCTAGGGGTTAAAAGTTTAACCCCTTGGAGTTGATGATGCTGTAACCTACAATCGAACGCAAATGATGCCGTTAGGTGTTTCATCCAGTGGCGCCCACAGTGGCTGTCTCCAGTGATTAGTAACTCGATGATTACTAAAATCGTTGTTTATTCATATTTCATCTCTATGTAGCTTTTCATTTTGTGGTGAAAATAGACAAAATAATGATTCTGACGAAATTTAATGTGACATAATTTCATTAGCAAGCTACCTAGTTAACCTTCCTAGGCCTACATCTTTCCCAAATTCTAGACTGAGGTCTGCCCCGTGTACGTTGTCAGATAAATACGACTGCACGATGTGCAATGTCCAACTTGCTTTCAGAAACACGTAGTCAATTCGTCGCACGGCAAAAAGTGCGAATTAACGGAAAAGAACCAAAGCAGAGAACGAGGAAAGTGCAAGAAGCACGCTGTCACGTTGCGCTGCATCACACGCCAAACAAGATTAGCAGCACTGCGCGAGAAAGACAAAGGCACGTAAAAGCTGCTGTGATCAGTGATGTTTTACTTAAGAAAAAGAAATACTATTTTACTTTTAATTCCGCTCAAACAAAATAATTTTAATTTCAGTTTCAGCTAAATACATAATTTCCAAGTTAATTTAATTTCACTTCACAAGTAATTCTGTTTTCAGTGTCAGTCGTGTTAACTACACTGTATAATGTTACTTTTAGGCCCTACTTCTAGCATTTCCAATTGAGCACGGCCACATCCTGAGAAGATGCGCCCTTTATAAGTCTGGAAAGTCGGCGCACTTAAGAAATAATTTCACTACTGCGTTCTTCGTGAAAATTTTCAGTTTCCGTTAAATATTCGTATTAAAGTAATTTCAGTTGTTATTAATTTTAATTAGGCTTACAGTTAATTGCAATGAATAATTTTACTTTCAATTTTTATTACCTTTGCTGAATACATCACTGAATGCGAAGTTTATGATTTCCTGCATGGATAACTTTTGATCAAACGCGTTTTATTTCCATGCTTTTAATGCATAACCCAATGTGGTTAGAAATTCGCTTTAATACTTCTACATTTTAGATGTTTAACTGTGCCAAGGTGGACTGCTGCGTGTGTACTAAAATGTCCTGATAAACACAGTCGAATGCTACAGTTTAAGTCACACACCAAGAGAGTAAGTTTGTGATTGCCGGCTGCGAGAAGCTTAAGCAATAAGCATGGCTGTTTCACGGGCTGTTTTCGTCGAGTGATGGCGTCTGTATGAATGATGCTTTAGGACAAGGTTGCTTGCTGTCAGATAATCCACCAACATGAGTGTCTCATGATATTGACAGACCGAGTTGCGCTGCATCGCAGTTGCATCAGTATTCATCAGCATCCTCTTTTCGAAGTACAAGTGCCTCGAGGCGGTAACAGAAGCAGAATGACGCTGTTTTTGTTGTTATGTCATAGTGTGTAGGCCAAATCGCTATTTGCTTGCAATGCAGTCATGCTTTAATTGAACAGCTGCATCACACACCTAGGCTGACCGTATAGCTTTCTATGCGCTTGACATGATTCACCTGAAGAGGATTCGTTACGCCTACGAAATAAACGAACATAAATAGCCTAACGGTCTCGACATTCAACGAATTTTGCAGATTTTTTTACTGTTTATCAGTTCCACAACATCAGATCCTCGTTCTCCGTATACTGCTGACATACACTGTGAACCATAAAAAGAATGTTGCGCTCACTCGCTCACTCATCAGTGGTCGGCAGAGTGCATTGTTAATCAATCATTCATTAGTGCAACCGGCAGTCCAGTACGCTAGTGATCATTCGGCCACGAGTACAGTAGGCCTACGTGACAGGCTGGCGGACTCTTTGTCACGCATAACAAATGCCAGACTGTTCCACACAGTGGCTCCACAAAAGCAAAACTCTGCTGTGCGCTTGATGTCTGTACTCCTGGCGAATGCTGAACTGGATACATCCATTTGAGGTTGATGCATCAACATCATTGATACTGACGTAGACATCTGCGAATGAGCTCGGTCATTTTCCACGGAGATGCAGAACTCCTGTAAATATGTAGAATCAACGCCATTACATACCCATTCACACAAGGACGGCGTTCAGTAGACTTGAGAATGACTCGCAGCCGCTGTACGAGTTGATAAGTGATCCGAGCGAGTTACTACACGGTGCTGCCAGATTAGCCGAATTGTTCGTGTTCAGCTTATCGCCAACCACAAGTGAAATGTGATAGTACTGCATTCGGCGATATAAAACTGCACGGAATTGGACCCATAACCGAACTCCATGGAACGCCAAACAAGGGGAACATAGACCTTTTCCTCACCTACCGGAGTGATTCCACGAACTATCTGACAATTTAACGTTTTTATTCTGCTCAGCGGCTGGATTTGTTTGTATGGTGTGTTAGACTAAGTAAGTAAGTAAGTAAGAGTTTAATACATATAACATTCGCACATGTGTACAATGAAATAGTGGGTTCTCAGTCGGTTCTCGAACGCAAAATATATTTCATAAATCAGAAAGACAACCGTCTCGATAAGCCTGCTGCTATATCTGCCTGAAGAAACAAGCGATCCTCTCCGTCACACCGTCGAAATGTGTGCCTTCGCCATTATACGTTAATTGGTCTGGTCATAACCTTCACCTCTGACTTCTGACCTTGAATGCCTTTTCAGTAATGCCTACTCATGTGATGAATATTCATGATAAGTTTCATTGATTCGACCCTCCGCTAAGTACAGAGATATCGCGTCACGCCAAATAGGTGTTAGCGTATGGACAACGAACGGACGGACGGTCGACCCCAAACCAATGTGTCTTCTCCGCTTATTGTTGGCGGAGGCATGCAAACCACAGACACTCAACTGCGGCTGTAACCTGTATAGTAGATCAATATGTGATCGACACAATCGAACACTGCACTCACTTCAACAACGCCGTCAGAGTAAATTTCTGATTATCGGTTGCAAGCAAGACGTCTGACATCACCTTCAACACGGGTGTTTACGTGGAGCGAGGCCTCTGTATGCTAGCATACTAAGCTTTGTCACAAGGTTGTTTACTGTTAGGTAATACAAATGACTGACTGTCTCGTAATATTGACAATACCGTATCATACCGCAGCAATAATAACGTGCTTTCTTAACTTCTCATCGTCAAAGGATGTGCTCGCTTCTCGACTTATGGAGCCAGCTAAGATACATTACCACATATAACTGTATAAAATCTGACCAGTAGTTTTCTTGGGTTACAGGCAATTTTCTTGTCCAAAAATGGCGCAAAAATAGGTGTCCCAGGTCAAATGTCACCACAATCTACTCTCTTTTAGGGTTCACCGTAACACATATTCCTACCAAGTTACATCAATTTCTGATCAGTAATTTTACAGTTTTTTTCGCGAGCACACACACATGTACACACACACACACACACACACAGACGGACTGACATGAACAGACGCCGGTGGAAACAATAACTGTTTTCGCACAGCCTAGCTTGCGAGCAGATAATTACGTGTTTACGTCACGCCGCATCGACCAGTGTTTCTGCCGACTGCAGCAGATCTGATATGCGGCCTCGATTCGTAATCATTCCAGTCTCCAGATGTCGTTATTGCTCCATGCGGCGTCTGCAGTTGGCAGCGCTGGCGCAGCAGATTGCGTGAAGAGATGCATAAAGCATTCGCATAGCGGCACGCACCTGTCGACCTCGCTATAGTTATTCTCAGGTTGCAGCAGCAGACGCTTGGCACTACCCTGATTTTCTCGGTATCTCGAAGTCAGCATTCAGCATTGGCTTACTTATTTCTCGGAAAATGTTCTATAGCGCGCATTTTGCTTTCGTATTGTTCGGTTCGGAATAGTCGCCACTGGCCGAAGGATCGATTCTCCGCCCCATCAGGATGGACCAAAAAAACGGGACAGTTTTAAAAAGTTTTCAACTCGCGTATACAGCCTACTGCCGAAAGGCGTTCATATAAAACAAAATGTTCAGTTCTCTCGTATAATCCACTGTAGACCATGTTGTAACGTATACTTATAGTGTTTTACATGCTGTCTCATTTAAATATTCTTTGTACGAGTTCAGTGAATCGATAGCCTGCTACACTGTTATTATGGTATACGCATATCAGTGGTATTGTTCTAGCAGGATAACGACATCTCTAATTGATATACAGGGTAAACATAAGAAGTAACCCCCCTGTGACTTTTGTTGATATTTCAGCAATGTGTGCAGATTATTGCATGAAATTTTACACATCTGTTAAGCAATAAAATATACATTTTACCACTATTGTTGTTGAATTATATCTGAAAATGACAAAATTATGCTGTTTCAACCGAAACAACCCCATTTCTCAGCGTTCCGAGCGTAGTCTTCATCGGTAGTCTATTGGTGGCTGTGAAACGAGCTGGTCTGTTGGTGATGAGAGGTGGATGCAGACTTGGAGATTGACAGAGTTACTGCAGATGCTCGAATTGACCTCCACTGGCAGTCACAGCCGTGCAGGCAGTCAAGTGCTTGATGAATTTCGCCACCACCTTGTAAATGTGTTCTTATGGCAGCTCTTCGCCGTCCCAGATGGTCTGCAAGGCAGCTTTTAACTCATCAGTTGTCTTAGGCTTTGGCTGGAGTTTAGGCCTATGGTGCTATTTCAGCAGTACACGCCAGACATGACAGTCAAATGCGCCAGTCCACTAGGTTCAAACTGCAGAGTTTCAATGAACCCGGGACAGTTTGTTTGCAGTCAGATCTGCGTGACACTCGAACGCTGTGAAATGGTGGATTGTTTTTCTTCAAGCAGTATAATTTTGTCATTTTCAGAGATAATTAAATACAAATAGCTCAGCTATCGCAGAGAGACCGCGCTGCAGGGTAGAAGACTAGAACTGGGAGACAATATTTTGCGGACATTATAGGTCTATCTTCAACCACTGTGACGTATTTGGCCAGCAAAGCTATCGAATTCGGTGAAAAAAACGCAAAATAAGGGCTATAACGCCGTTCAATGTCATTCAAGGTCATCAAGGTCGGTATCAATCGAAAGCCTGTATTAATCACTATTAGTGATTAATATTAATTGACATCCTATCTAGTACCGTTTCGGAGTTATCGTAGGTTATTGTTCAAATTTTGGACACTGCGTTTTTGAGCCACCCTTGGGGGGCTTAGGGACAACGTACGATGTTCATCTTAGGCTCATTGGAAAGCGCGTAGTGGAATTCGTATTAGTGTTAACTGAACTTATTTTGCTGAGTGTTACGGCTGAGGCGCTATGAGCGAAAATTGGTTGAAAATCGGCGTTTTGCAAGGGGGTGAGTCAGTGTCCGCCAAATTTTCGCTTACAAGGGGACGTCCGCCACCAATCATTTGTACACGGAGAGATAGGCGAATGAATGCCTTACAACTTTGTCGCTGGCGGTTTTCACACAAAGAAACTTTGTAGCAGACTTTCTTCAAGCGAAGTGCAATTTTAAACGGAAAACGGCCGTTTTGCGTTTTTAGCCCCCTTTTGGAGCTTAGAGGCAACATGCCAACATACGATGTTCATCTTAGGCTCATTGGAAAGCGCATGGTGGATTTCCTATTAATGTTAATTGAACTTTTTGCTAGGTGTCACGGCTGAGGCGCTGCGAGCGAATATCATCATCTATTTATAACAAAATCGACTGAAAATCTGCGATTTCGCTCCAAGGGGGTCAGCTTGACCCAAAATTTCAGGTAAAAAGGGTCGCCCCACCAGCCATTCTTCTTTTCAGACAACTAGGATAAATGATCTTTCGTATGGTATAAAAAATTGGAGAGATCTTCTTCCGTTTTGTCACAATCCACGCGTTTGACAGACGGACGGACGGAGGGACAGCTTACTCGTGGCTAGACCGCGTTGCATGCAGCGCGGTAAAAACTAAAGCCCAGTGTCAAACATACCATTCCTCTCCAAGTTATTGGAAAGGGTAGTTCAGAACCGGATCGACAGTATCGAAAGCCGCTGCTAATGCTCCGTCTTGAGCGACAGTTTGGCATTCACGGCATAGCACTTGAGTGGTTCCACTCATATCTGCAGTGACAGATCGTTCCGCGTCATTTACGGTCATTCCATGTCGACTATGATTCACATTGCCTACTCTCAGTGCTCTGTGCCACAAGGATCGGTTCTCGGTTCCCGTCTTTTAATTTTATACAAGGGCGTATCTTGCTGAAGTCATCCTAGCACAATGTGAATATTCATGTGTTTGCCGATGATACACTATTGTACCTTCACTGCCTCCGTGACGAAATGTCATCTCGTATACTCTCGTGCAACTTGAACGATGCTTGCGTTCATTCGTTGTGTGCGAATTGCCTTAAGCCAAATCCTGATAAGAAAGAGCTAGTCTGGACGGGTTCGAAGTAGAGCCGGTCGTCACTGGGCAGCAGAGCTTGTCTCTGCAGATTGATTTGGATACTGTCACTACGTCGGACCATGTTCATGTGCTCGGCGTGATCTTCTCGTCCGACCTCAGCCTGGATAAATATGTTTCAAGCGTTTGTGCAGCATGTTTCTCCTGGCTTCGCCAACTTCGACGAGTTTGACGGTCACTGGATGACGAGTCCGCCAAGACACTTGTCTACGCTTTTGTCACAGCCCGGGTGGACTACTGCAACATGGTACTCGCTGGTGCACTGACAGACTGCAGTGTGTAGCTTACTGAACGGCACTGCACGCCTCCTCAGTGGAACGCGCAAGTACGACCGTGGACTGTCGCAGCTGCTACATACCGACTTCCATTGGCTTGATGTGGCAGATCAAGTCCGGTACAAGCTCGCCGTCACAGTCCACCGATGTCTGCATAACAAGGCGCCAAAGTACCTGACAGACTGCTGTGTCGCTGTCGCGGATATCGCTGGTCGTCAGAGACTGCGCTCAGCACACCGTCGCTAGCTGGATGTACCGAGCTATCAACGAACAACTCTTAACCGTCGGCTGTTCTTTGTCGCTGGACCAACCGTCTGGAATTCGCTTCCAGACGCGCTAGCTGAGACAAGACTGAGAACACTTTCCGGCAGTCACTGAAAACAGTCATTCAGACAATATTAGTTTGCTCATCGCATTAATTAGAGGTTCTTACGATAGTGCGCTATATAAATCGACGTTTCGCTTACTTACTTACTTACTGTATTTTACTGTTTAACAATCTCATGCAAAAATCTGCATGCATTGCTAAAATTTCAACAGACATCACAGGCAGTTACTTCTTATGTTCACCCAGTATAACATCGCGCCATTCTCCACAACAAATGGACTTCTCATATTGTTGCTTTCAAGACTTCACTGTATGTTTTAAAATTACTTCTAAGTGACTAATGGGCAAGGCAGAAACTAGTGTGGGTATTTTGGGTGCTAAAACACCTCTAACCCCGATTAAAATGGGACAAAATAATCTCGTAGAATTTAATAGGCAACTACACGGCAACAGCAGTCCTACTCAGATGTTGTAACTGTTGCCCAACTGTGTTATTGTGACATTCCTAGTGGTCCTAGAGGTGGCAGCAGCTACTTAGGCCACTATAAAATATATTACTGATTGATTGATTGGTTGATTGATTGATTGATTCAGAAACAACTACATTTTCTTCAATTTTTAGATTTCGTTTAACAGAAATTGGACAACTTTTGTGGCTACCAGACATGTTCCCTGGGCTCTAAATACACCAAGAATGCGTTTGCGGTCGAGCCCCGGCCACAAAGGCATTTCTCAACAGCGCTCTTAGGTGAATTTGAGGGCCACTTCGAGGTGGAAAAAGAGAGGGAAAAGGAAGAAAGAGAGAGAGAGAGAGAGAGAGGAAAGGACGGAAAGGACGGGAGAAAACACCCGAAATAAATTCCTGGTCCTTAGTCCTTGCTAATGTTACTATCGTAGATCAAGACCTCATCGGTCTCGTCACTCAACAAGTCTACGGAGTCAGACGATGTCTGTTGCCGGTTACGTTACGTTGTGCCTGTCTTCACAATCTCTATACAACATTGTCCGCATCTCTCCAGCAACACCAGCAGCAGCAGCAGCAGCAGCAGCAGCAGCATCTTAGTTTGTTACGTGTTGTGTACGTGCGTGATCGGAACGGCGGTCGTCTCCCTCTCCCCCCCCCCTCTCTCTCTCTTGTAGAAGACTCTGTGCCTCAGCGATCTCTGACACTGATTGGACGCAGCTGCTGCTGCTGCTGCTGCTGCTGTCCGGTGGATGCGTGATGGCCTGTAGCGTATCACGCAAAACATGCGAGCGTTTTAGCTACCTATACCTGCATTTCAGTCGATGAAATATCCCCAAAAGTTATGAAGTACAAAGAATTTAGTTTAAAGTTCAGAAGATTGAAATATTTCGAGTTCAATAGTAACAGAGAATACTCATCATAATTCTTATGGAAGACCACTGAATGTTATTATCACTGTGGCCGATTTGTTAGATTTGGTTCACGAGACGTAGGCCTAGATTACAATGCACTTTAACAATGTTTTCGACTGCTGGACATCCTATCCTGCTATGTTTTACGAGTAATATATATTAGGCCTATTTTATACGCCTATATTTAGTTCTTTAAACTTGTGGTCACTGGTCATCATAAGGTTCGAACGTCACAGCTATACTGATCGCGGACTTACACAAAGACAAGTGCGTGACACCATCTTTCACAGTCTGAGTCGGTCATGCGAGTCTGCAGGGTAGTAGTATAGGCTGGTACAGGCCTGACATCCCCCAAGATTGGCTAAAATGTTTCCTCCAAGATTTTCCGTGAAGCGTTTGCTCCAAGGTTTCAATGGTGTAGACGCCCGTGGTTGATGTTAACAGATGCAGCCTGTAAAAACCATCAGCTGTTGTGCGTTTAAAAGCCGATAGACCGCCTAGTCTACTACGTGGAATTATCCATCAACGGACAACGGGGCGATGTTACGGTTAGCATCTTCTGAAGCGTGGTGGCTGTAGACACAGACTAAACAGAGCGCTGTTATTTATCGCGACCAGTGACGGCGCCGTCACGAACCGGGCAGAGATCTGTGAAGGAAGTTGTTGTCGGCGGCGACTTTTTTTCAGGTTGGTGCAGTGCTAGCGTGTGGGCGCGCCCTGCGGCAGGCTGCGGCGGCGCGACTGGCGGTGTGGAGTAAGTCTGGCATGCGGCGCGTGGTGGTCGGCGAGCGTCAGCTGCTCGCCTCGCCTGACGCCCGGCCACAGTCAGTTGCTTGCTGGGTCGATCGGCGGAAGCACGTAGGCGTCGATGGCCTCGTCTCTCAGATAGGCTACAGCTGAGTTTCGTGCACGAGTCGTGGTTTTGGTAAGTGTCAAATGATAGAGTCGTATATGTACATCGGTAGGGCCTAGTGCAAGTGTCGCTACAGGCTAGGCTGCTAAACTTCTGAGCATTTCGTCGGATTAATGTACTTCATCCAAAATTACTATGGCTATTGCGGTGCGGGCCCGGCCAGTTGTAGTATCAGAATAAAACCGTCGATAGGGTAGGACCCCTAACCTTAGGGACAACATAGCAGTGTTCAGTTAATAGTGGATAGGTAGATATTAGACTTCTTCAATTCGGTTACTACAGTTAAAATGTGATTTCGTATTCATCGATACGCCTAATTACAGTCGCGCGGTACGGGAGTTAGTGAGCTCTGCAATAGCTGAGATGACCTGTGTGGTCACTCGCGGTCGTCGGCAATGGCCCTGCGCGCTAGGTCATTACGAGTTCTAGACTATCATTGTGAGATAATAAAGAAACACGCGTGTGTGTGTTAAGCCCGCGACACATGACCCGTCATTGTAGACAATGTCGATCGTCATTTTGGCGATCGACAATGTGGCACTGCTGACACACGGCCCAACATTGTCGGCCGAAATAACGTCAAAATGACGACCGACATTGTCGGCCGACAATGACGGGTCGTGTGTCGCGGCCTTTAGGCCTACATACATGTATTTATACGCGCTAAGCGTTCCTATTGATGAATTTAACCATTCTCGTTGTCGTCGACATCATCATTATCGCCACACCTTATAGCCTTAGTTCCAGTTAGAGTCTGACACTTCTGTGATTATCTTGTTTGGGACGTGATAAGTGCGAGCGCTGTTTAAAGCTTTCATAACACGCTACACAGATGACACCATCTGAATTTTGCTGTAATATTTAGCAAATGGCAAGTAGTTGGTGATGACAGTTTCAGGATAGGCGTACGTATAATCGTTTCGACACAGTAACGAACCAACTGACGACAGAATGTCTTTGCGTGCTGTGTGATGCAGACACAATTGTTTGAAGACTGATCACATTCTTGCTGTAATTACAACTCGCCGTTGCCATGAGTACAGCAGCTGAGCCGCTCTGTATAGGACAAGCTCATACGCCAGCTGGATGCGGATAATTAATTAAACTGGCGATAGCACCGCGGTGAACTGGTGATTATCAGGATAATGAATCACCGATGACTGAGAGTCTGACTAAATAAGCGTGTATTATTTTTCGTCAATATGCGGCTACGCAGCTTCCTTCGTGGGAGCTTAGTGGGTGCACACTGCACAGACTACAGAGTTTGGGCGCGCAAGGTTCGCTAGGATTACTCCCCGAAATTTGGAAACATTGTTTTACAGATACTA
>Ga0049105_1001214_pt1 | contig 10993 bp, 6 predicted proteins | sample WorMetvaBAHAMAS1_FD_61260 | JGI IMG/M metagenome (GOLD analysis project Ga0049105, IMG submission 61260) | Worm MetaG Olavius vacuus BAHAMAS.1 | ecosystem: Host-associated > Annelida > Digestive system > Unclassified | place: Germany: Marburg | collected 2013-04-09 | reverse complement strand
TATTCAGTGTCCAACGGTATACACACCTATGTGACACATAAACCAACTTATAACTCCAGACTACATTCGTACATAAAGCTATTCGTGCTTATCACGCAATGCTACACATACGTCATGATATGAATATGAGTGAAAATTTCTCAAAGTCCATTTTTATATGACAAAAACTATGAGAACCAGCTTCAAAAAAAAATCACCTTCCTTGCTACAGGGTGAAAGAGCTGATATAGGAGCGTCACAATAAAGTGCTAAAATGTCAGATGTATAACAGCATCAGCAAGATATTGATGGTGGCGCAGTTATTATAATTAGATCCAGAAAAAAACGCAAGAAGTTTTGCACGCCAAAAATGTTGAATCGTTTGCCACAGAATCGCGTTGTTTGCACCACAATGCTCGGCACAGATTATTGTCTGCCAATCAGCATTAAATATTATTTGTTAAATAGCCGGAAGTGTTTACATTACACGTCATTGGTTACGTCATGCACCTACATGTAAGTATGGCACCTCTACCGCTGAAGATCTACTGTTAATAAAAAATTAAAAGATGCTGAAATGTTGAAAGAATGATTGCTCAGTTTCCAGGGTGACAGTGGAAATGGCGTAGGTTGTTCGCGTCTGAAGACTGGATTGTGCGGGCAGCGCTGAAAAGCTGAGCGATAGTAAGAAGTGGTTCAGACATCAAGTTGGTTAATAACTTAAGCTGCAGCCAAGACGAACAACCAGTTCATTTGTTTTCAAGATGAACGTATTTCCTCCATTAATTGTGTGCCATTTACTTGTTAAACAATTTCTTCCGTCATGAAAGCCTTTAAAATGCCGCCCATATACGAGTATATGTTTTTGAGTAGTTCGCTTACCTGTTCGAAATCTGTCATTTTTCGCGTCACCAATTTATTTACTATTTAGAAACATTTTGGCAAAAACCGCTGACTGTGTTTTTCACAGTTGCAAAATTACGGTCTTCGTGCGCTTTTTCCTGGACCATCCTGTATCGCGGCCTAGTTGGCGGGTGATTCGCTAGGGGGCGGTATCGGTGAGTTTCTCCTGGCTAAGTTGGACGTGTTGCTCGATGCCGTAGCGGAAGCTGCAGCGTCCCCGCGTGACGTAGCTGGCCACTCCGTGTGGACCCCCCTCGAACGTGAAGCCTTTCATTCCGTTGTTCTCCACCTCGCGGCGAATTATCTCCACCACGTCGCCGTCGATCGACTTCACGAAACTGTTATTGTCATGACAGTTCGTCACCGACACAAGAATCTGCAGCAGCAGCAGCAGCACACGCGAGGTCATCGTCATCGTCATCATCATCAAAAACAACATAATCTCTGATGCTCCTGTGGACTACAAACTTATCGCAGTGTTTAAACGAACACAAATTCAGTAAGTATATGAATCGAATTTGCTGCCCATAGGAATTCTAGCAAAACCTTTAATTATAGTATACACGGAACTATAAGAAAGGAAAGGAAAGTGCAAGGATTTAACGTGCAATTTAAAAGCTGATTAATTCAGCTTAGTCTTAGTCTTAGTGTTATACCAGTACAACATACAATCCATCACCCAAGAGACACTATTTTTATGTTGTGACTCATGCTCAAAACTATTTCGTTTTAGAGTACATTCGTTCGAGAGTAGCAGTTAAGCAATAGTACAAAAGCTGAAAAACGATCCATCTTCATCCAATGATAACAAGCAGATGTTACCTTTCCAGAGACGTCCGATCGTACGGAGAAGTTTCCCTGGAAAGAATCCTCGAAGACGACAAGTTCGGCGGTAGTTCGAAACCTGGGCGGTACCTTGATGAGGCTGTCGACGCCCCACGTCATCGTCTGTTCCAGCACTTGACCCTGCGTATAGCAGTGCACACAACGTTAATTCGCTACAGTAACATACAGTTAACAACAAATTCAATTTAACATCATATACACTTCATTAAACCCGCGACTCTAATATTTTTCTACGGTAACACTAGGCCTAATTCGTATCGCCAGATAAGAAATGCGCATATTTATTTACGCCAAACCGAACGTTGAGATGAAGTTAAGAGACCTGTAACTAAAATAACCATTAATCAACATCATTTTACATAAATGTTTATAATCGGTGATTATTTGTGATGACTGTAATGCTGTTGGAAACAAGTTAGACGCGACATCACATGGTCCAAATGTATCCCTCTGACGTTATACCATTCTCACATTTGTACGCATATGACCTATGACCTTGATGCATCCTTAAATATTTTTGTCAAGTTTTATTAAAATCGCTTCACTTAGTACAGAGGTAAAGGTAAAGGTAAAGGTAAAGGTAAAGGCAAAACGTGGATTTGTATAGCGCCTTGTCGTGATCACACCTCTAAGGCGCTTGGGTATGGCATGCGTTCTCAACGGATCTCACAGTTTTGGAAAAGTAGCTTTGTATAATCAGCAGACTTATGTAGGGGTAGGGGTAGAGTTAGGGTTAGGGTTATGGCTGTGATTGACAGATATGCTATGTAATTGCTGAGTGTACGAGGCTAGTCGACCAACAACAGTTTTACCTGCACACCCCGCGTACATCCTCTAACGGAATGAACTATACCTGCCTTTGCCTTCCCAGCCGAAGCTGGTACTCATTTACTGACCCCGAGTCAACAACAACTTTGTCAGATCAAGCTCTAATTTGATAATTTTTGGCACACATATACATCAGTAAATTTCCTATCGCAAGCATATTTTATAATCTTTACAAAGTTGAAGGCAGAGAACCAGCCATGGTTTAAGGAGTACAATGCGCCACTGCAGCAGTACATGTGCGTGTGCGCACAACCGTCAAACTGCTTCGTCGCGACTCGCGACACGACGGACTTCATCATAGCACCCAACCTGTGGCTTCTTAACATGTCCGACTTCAGTCCTGTTGATTACAGAATCTTGGCAATGCTACAGGAGTGGGTCTGTCAACATCCTGTGTGACATGTTGATAAGCTGAGGCAACGTCTGAAATTGATCAAGCGATTGATCGGTGGCTGTTTAGGCTGCGGGCATGAGTTATGGCCAGACGTGGACATTTTGAACCTTTAGCATAGTCCAATGTTTTACTATTGCATTACATTGCTGGTCCATATGTGTTCATACTTTGTGTGATATTTCATTTAAATGTTGGAGACAGTAACGGCACACTGATGTTTAAACCTTCCTGACGTAACTGACATTAGTTATGAGTGACACGTGAACGCATGCTGCGTTTCACAAGGCAGTATAAAGATACTATTCAAGAGAGGCTGGCGATTTTGATATCATTTTGTTACAAATTTATTGGAGTACACGTGTGCCAAAAATTACCAAAACAGAACTTGGTTATTGCAAAAAATAAAATGTTGCAGCTTTTTTGACTCACGGTGTAGATGTTAACTGCCGGACAGTCGACCTGACTGACGACCGGAAAAAATCACGCATCTCGCCGTCTTTATAATGTTGGCATCGGACACACAGAATAATACACTGGTTATATGTGTTTTCAATCTATTGCATTCGCATAAATAAACGTTCAAGCTGCGATGGCAAATATAAAACTACGTTTTAAGGTCGTTTTAAAGTAGTTTCGCGCACAAACTGTTAATATTATGCTTGCGTGTCAGACCTGCGAGTTATTAACAGTAACTTCGCGTTTGAATCCTGCGTTTGCTTCGAACACTTCACACGGCGTCTTGAGTGACAGATTCATTTCACATCCGACTGTGACAGCGCGATCGACGTGCACCTGTGTCAGCAACCAGCATCATCATCGTCTTGCTAATCATTATTAGTTTGATAACTGAGAAAAAAGTAAAAAACATTGAAAGGCTACTAATCTTTTTTTCTGTGTGTGCAATAAAAAATAAAAGAGAATCTTCACAAAAGGCTTAATGTGGCAACTTTTGAAGAATCTAATGGCAGTATCGCTACATGGATTTATTGATGATTACTAATGGGCAATGGTGGTCGTCTACATAAAAACACGAACACGAATTATTAGTCGTTTTTTTGGCTGTTATTTGTATGTAATAATTGTTTGCTTTTTGTACTTTAACATTCTTTATTAAGTAGAATTCACGTTTCATTATTGTTGTTAACAGAATCTGTCTATTGCTTTTGCCACCATTCGTGGTCTGTACTCTGCAGATCAGACAAACATTCATTCGTCCGCAGATTTCTACATGTCTGCCTGTAGCGAAGCATGTAGTATTCACAACACAGAAAAGTAGCGAGTATGTTAGTGAACATTTGGCCGAGAAATACCTCACACGTAGAGCTTGTGGTTCTTTCAGTGCGGAACGTGTACTCCTGACTCAATTCCGTGCTGTTCGTGAAATGCGTTCGAAAGAGCACCTGTCGCCATAGAATTGTCGTTGTTACCTCGTCAAAGTAAGCTAAGTAACCGCCATTACTCGTTCGAAAGGCTCGAGTAATTAGTTAAGTAATAATATAACAGTGATGTTACTTTAATAAAGTATTTGTTTACCTGAAAGTTGTGTGTCACACTAAGCCTATAGAACAACGGCCGTGACGGTTGCATCAGTAGTAAGTTAAAAGCAATGGCATTCGGTTAATATTCGAAAACTTGGATAACAAAAATTCAAAACAAATGAATCCAATGAAAAATCAACCGTTTATACTACAGAGAGGGTCAGAACCGGACCATTTGTAAAAGTTTGTAACACGTGTATGTGATGACAATTATCAACATATTAAAATATTTAGTACTTTATTTGGAGTGAAGCTATTTTTCTTGAGTTATATCACACTTAAGTATTCTTTGCATTAGTATTTAGTTCAGTAAAACAATACTACGATCACACTGAAAATAGCGATTCACCGTTCACGTGCAACGACCACTTACCTGTTCTTTAACCTACCGGATTTCATCTAAGAGCGGAGTGATCCATATATCAAAACGTTCAGTACTTTATCGGAAGTAAGAAGAGTGTTTTAAACTAAACCACAGTTAGACATTCTTCACACAAATGCAGTGAAACGATATTGTGTTAAAATAACAATTCACCCTTCACATGTCACCTGTTTTCCTGCGTACCGGAGTTCATGTAAACATGCCTTCTCAATCTGACTAACTTCTTACTCTGGAGAGCTTTGCGACAAAAATTATACATGGCGCAGTCCAGATCAGAGTGAATAGTGTTAAAGCCCCTCAGCCTTAGAAACCGAAGAAGTTTCAGCACGAGACGTACTTGCAAGGCCTTGATCACTTGTCGGTGTCGCGATTCAGTGATAGTATTCTCCTAGCGAGCAAGCGATTGATGACATTTTTAGGTAAAGTAAGGTAAACGTGGATTTGTATAGCGCCTCGTCGTGAACGCACCTTCTAAAGCGCCAGAAGAACGCATGCGAAACGACATCATAATTTACTCATCATCATGTAATTTTTAAAGTGCGTTCAAACGTCAAACATATTTTCATATAAGATTCGAGACCTAAATTTGCTTTGAATGCACTTTAAAAATTACAACTATAACTCTGTTTACAGACATGAAACGGATTTATAGTTGACACAGCCGCAGTTGTGCATTTACGAAATGAAAGTAAACAGCTGGAGTGATGCATCAGTAACAGGCTAACGCACCTGTGACTTTGGCGCCGGCGGCTTGGTTTGGTCGACGAACTCTGGGTCATGATGGACAAACCTCACACGTCTCCAGTCCACGTTGAACACCAGGTGTTCCTTCGGTATTCGAGCCTGCTCTTTGTTCTTGGTGTAATCGAACATCTGGACAGCCCATCGTTTGACCAGCTCCTCGAGGTCGATGACGTCGACAGCTTTTGACGATGACGACGATGATGACGTCGGCGATGACATGTCGTCGTCTGTGGTCTCAGCCCCAGAATGCTTTGCGTGATGCTCTGTAATAACCACAGCTTAAATTTACCAATAAAGTAGAATAAATATGTATTATAACCGCAGATTATACACTGAGCTAAATGGCAAACATGCTGCGTGATAGCCGTGGTAGCGGTCTGGTCTGGCGTAGTGGTTAGCACGTTTAGCAAAGTTACGTCGGGCCCGGTTAGAACAGAGATCGGTGACCGTGTCCGGGTTCAATTCCCGGTGCCGGACATTTATTTCGGTATGTAACCAGCCACCCAAGGCCAACTCAGCCTTCCATCCCTCCGGGATCGGTAAATGAGTACCAGCTTCGGCTTGGAAGGCAAAGACAGGTATTGTTTATTCCGATAGCGGATGAACGCGGGGTATGCAGGTAAAGCTGTGAGATCTCTTGAGAACGCGTGCCATAACCTGAGCGCCTTAGAGATGTGTTCATGACGAGGCGATATATAAATCCGCGTTTACCTTACTTTACCTAAAAAAATATAATCATTCATCAGCGAGAAATGACACAAGACGTTCAGCTATCGCAAAGAAAAAGTTTGATACGGTTGTTGACGCTCGTTGAGTCATTCACGAAGTGAAGTATCGCAATTGGATAATAAGTTTAGCCGTTTAGACAGGGCTTTCGTGAATGTGACGGACGGACGGACGGACGGACGGACGGACGGACGGACGATCAGATGGAACGGACAGAATGAGTATAGAACTTACCGCGCTCGTATGCCAAAAAAATTAGACGATACCAAAGAACTTATCCTACTACGTCTAAGACACGAAGTTAAACTAAATATTCTGACCTGTTCTCACAATAGAAACTTTAACCCTTTCACGGTTTGGCAGCAAATAATATTACTAACAAACAGTAACTTGAGGCGAAGAGTGATAGAAATGAAGGATTCTAGAGTGATGCTATACCACCTACATGCACGAGAGCCATCAGTGTTATTAATGTTACTGGAGCTCGCTTGTCTTCAGGCTGCTGCTGCTGTCGCTGTATTATTGACATTCATTGTGCGCTCGTCAGCATCAGCACGCTTTACTGCACATAAGTGCCGACACAAGTCTCTGAGCTGTCTGTTAAGCTTAACGATAACTGCCGTCGTCATCAGTGGCGGCGCTACACCAGGACGCGCCAGGTCAAACGATTGGCTGGAAGATCCACCGCCCTGGCTCCGTCCTGCCTAGCCCTGCGTATTGCTTTGTTTCGGTAATAGTGTGAACAGAAAATAAAAATGTTACCATATCTGACCGCTTTATCTGTTTTATTTTGACGGTGAAACGGCGTTGGCGGCCTGTGTTTTGAGGGCGACAACTAAAAAGGTCGTCAACTTTTTTTGAGGATAAAGAGTGCATCCGGGTGACCTGGCTAGAGGATTTTCTGATCTCGAAATGACCTGGCTCCTTTACTGCGCCGCCACCGGTCGCCATCTGAGCACTTTGTTGACTCATACGTGACGTCACACATGCAACGCACGTGACTTGTGCACGTGACATGTATTGCCGGCGGACTAAATCAATGACCGAGTCTAGCGACGGGCAAGTACCGCTTCACGACCACCCGCCGCGGGGTTAGTTCAATAATAACCGCCCGAGCACCGTCACACCGTGTGCGGCATTCATTGCGATATTGAACGCTGATTACATTACAGTTGTAGGCACACTGAGACCAGTGGCGTCGCCAGGATTTGTTGCAAGGAGAGGCAAAGCTGGAATGTAGGTTATGGGATGACGTACTTCAGGGACGGGTGCAGCAGCTGCTCCTTGACTACCGGTAACTAATAGTTTTGTGGTTAATGCAGATACTGATCGAAAGAGATGCGAGTTGCTGACATCTGATCTCGCAGACCGGATATTTTTGGATATATTTTTGGATTTTAAAAATATTGATGATAATGATGATGATGGATGATGATGATGAATTGGCTGTCAGATTTACTCCAAAGTGAACTAAAAATAAAATTATTGAAAGTTGAGGGGGAGCACGTGCCCCAGTGCCCCATAGCTGGCGACGCCACTGACTGAGACTGCTAACGGTATGTCGTCTGACAGAACAGATTTAGCGACGCTGTGAATTCGTTGCCGTCCGTCCGGACGACTTTTACGGCGTTTATTAAGGATAATCGGGAAATTTTATGTTTTATCGAGCATACTTTTTTAACCATCAGAAGTTCCACTTCCCGGTAATAGTATGATCCTAAGCGGAGCTTGTTCAGTTCACTCAGACATTCTGTCAATCTCTCCCGAAATTTGTCGTCGCTTTTCGACCACAGTCGCCTTTGGAAACGATTAAAACTATACAAGTCAACGGATGAATGGTAAAACAATGAATAGACTTTGTCATAAGGACGACAAAGTACGCGATTCACATAAGGTAAGGTAAGGTAAACGTGGATTTGTACAGAGCCTTGTTATGAACACACCTCGGATCTGGAATGGACTGCCCGAAGACGTTGTTTCCGCGCCGACATTTTCTAGTTTCTGGCGCTGACTTAAACCCTTCCTCTTCCAGCAGTCATATCCTGATATTGTCATCTAACTGTACATTCATAGGCGTAGATCTGGCTGGACTTCTGGGGGGACGCATGGCGAGTGCCGAAGGTGGATCTATGTCGAGTGGGGTGGCATATGGGGAGGGGTGTCCCCTCTCCAGCCGACTAACGTGTCTGAGGAGCGTCGTGAGCTCCCCCAGCGGCGTCCGGGGCGGAGCCCCGGCCGAAAACGCGATTTTGGCGTATTTTGAAGGCCACAGAACGCTCATTTTTGTACCTATATGACAAAATCTGGGGAGGGGGACAATTTGTATTAGCGTCCCCCCCGCTCCAAATTCTGGGGGGACATGTCCCCCCCTTTTCCCCTCGTGATCTACGCCCATGTGTACATCATAACACCAGAGTGGTCCTTGTAGTGATGTTTATCACTTAGAGTCTTAGGCCACTCTAAAAATCACTGAACTGAACTGAACTGAAGGCGCTCAGGTATGGCACGCGTTCTCAAGGGATCTCACAGGGATCTCTCATACACATAGTCTGTAAACTGAAGTGCATGTGGCAATAAACCAGAATACAGGCCTAACAGAGCACGACAGCTAAACCTTGTCGGTGTCGCGATTCAATGATAGTATTCTCCTAGCGAGCAAGCGATTGATGCCAAATTGGCAAGACACGATGCGACTCGATCGGAGGATCATTTATTTCTTCGCCGCAGGCGACTTACGTGACAAAATTGGCTGTGTTTACACGAACTTGCACTCCGAAAAACGTTTTGGCTCTGCGTCGCATAGAAATATACAGTCGGCAACACGTTGTATAGCCTCGATATCTCATAAATGTTAATGTTTAATGCTAAGCTTCGTAAAGGTAACTGTTGATTTTTGCCATGCGGAATATAGCTGCAGCTGGAAATGTTTCTAGAAATACAGTATCACTTGTTGCTTCAGACAGAAAGGTAAAGCTTCAACGTCGACAGCAACAACAATACGTATAGATGATTGGCTAATAATGGGCAAAATAAAGCTGAAACTTAGCTTACCGCTTAAAATCCGAATCTTTCATTCGTCTCGAATTCGTGCACTGTAATATTATCGCAGAATAATTATGAAGTGTTATAAGGCATTCGCATTCATCGATGCCGATAGCAAGGCACAGTAATTGACGTTAATCATGAAATATCGTTATCAGAAACTTACACTAAAATTTATGGCCAAGCTGATAATAATTATGACTTGTACAGTTTTACGCGCCTGTCTTCAATTTGTATTTCACTCTAAGGTTTAAGCCTTTAAGGTCTTTCTTGTGTTTGTTTTGCAATGCAGTTGTACTGTTCTTTTTATGATTGCAGTTTCTCTACTAGTTTGATTAGATTGCATTTGCTGAATAACGTTGCGAGATGAGCGTAACGAGACTGTAGGCTAATATACTAGTTGGCAAGTTATCCGTGTCTAAATTATCGCGTTTTTATGCTGATTCGCTATGTCACGCTGTGACCTGGACCCATTGACCTTGAAAGTTCGTGGGACAACAAGCGTCACGTGATCAAAGTCTGTACGAAATGGAGCAATCCCCGTTGAATCATTGATAATTTTGCGAATTTCTGCATACGTTATGTCACGCTGTCACCTTGACCTTTCACCTCTTGACCTTGAACTTTTACAGCACTTCGAGTGTCATGTGTGTAAACTCTGCACAAAATTTGAGCGAAATCGAGTAATCTACCGCTGAGTTATTGACGATTTAGCACGTTTTCGCCGAGCAATTTTAGGGGTGGGGCACGATTGACAAACGGTTCTCAGGAATTCGTAAGTCCAACTTAACCGAATTAGGAGAGGACATAGGGCAATCATTCCTACAAAAGAAATTTGTTTCAGCGTTCGGATATCTTGCTGCATTTCCGAACGCGAGCGGCTCAAATTTGAGTGATGTTGAAAACGACGCCAAATTTTGCACTTTTTGATCCCCTGTGAAAATTATGGGAGGGGGCGAGATCTCTATACCAATTGTTGAAGCTTTACATACGACCGAACCTCCGAGATACATTTGATGGCCGTCCACTGCGCGGCTGCTGAGCACGGTGGATTGATAAAAAAGAAAGAAAGAAAAGAAAGTCGTGTGGCCTAATTAGTCCAATCACCCCTGCAACCGGGATTGAATTCACTTGCTGAAGCTTACATGTACGTAGGTTTTACGCTTATGATCACAGTATCGTTCTAGGCCTATTTATTTAAAACACGAATGACAGTCTCTTCACCCAAATGTTTTTGCAATATTAATAGGTTTGAATGAGAAACTCTGACTCGCCGATAAAGCGCAGCGCGGAAACTTTCGACGCCATTGTTTGTGCGATCCTAGCTGTTGGCTACATCATGCGTGAAAACGATCACGGTGAAATTACTTGCAAATTCCAGCCCTGTTACTTTTTCTGCCAAATTCCAGTACTTACAAATTTCATCCCCTTTACTGTCAAATTCCATTACTTACACATGCAGCGCCTCCTCGACAATACGGCGCCAGCTGCTCTGTGCGCATTGTGATAGCAACGCTATACAGTATGCTCTGTGCAGCAGCTGCAGCTTGCTTGCTTCCCTCACAGTAACTTCTTCACATAAATTACACTTCTCCTGACATCCAGGTACAG
>Ga0049105_1001213_pt1 | contig 11003 bp, 4 predicted proteins | sample WorMetvaBAHAMAS1_FD_61260 | JGI IMG/M metagenome (GOLD analysis project Ga0049105, IMG submission 61260) | Worm MetaG Olavius vacuus BAHAMAS.1 | ecosystem: Host-associated > Annelida > Digestive system > Unclassified | place: Germany: Marburg | collected 2013-04-09 | reverse complement strand
TCATTGTCTGTGCTCATCCTGGTTCTGCTGCTTGTTAGTTTTATTACCGTAATGTTTCATTTAGGCTATCTTATTTCACTGACTTATTTGTGTTTCATTGCGTTTTTGTCACTGTATATCGTGTTGATTGATGTATTGATCTATTCGGCTGCACAGCTGCAAGAGTGTTTGATAAACTTACTTACTTACTTACTTATAAACGTCGAATATTTATATGCCTTCGAAAGAAGTTAGCCACCATCGAAGGCATCCGGTTGTTGGGTTGTCCGTCCGTAATTATATTTCAAAAGTCAGTGAACATACCTTACAAACCGCTTGTGAAAATTTCATCAAATTTACAACTTACGTGCAGTTGAGGAAAAAGATAAACTGGTTAGATTTTTGACATCATAAGGTCAAACTCAAAGGTCAAGGCCACAGCAAGACCAAATATGGTCAAATAAGCACTTTGCTAGGCATATCTTACAAACCGCTTGTACACATTCTACCAAATGTACATCTTGGTGCAGTCGAAAACAAAGTTGAACTGACTACATTTTCGTGTCAAAAGGTCAAAGGTCAACGTCACAGACAAACTTTTCGCGGAAGGCATATATACTGATCGATGGCTCACTGTTGAAGACCACGTGGTTTCTATTACAGTGGCATGCCCGAAACTGGGCATAAGTGAGATCTTTAAACCATGTGCATGTGCACATGGTTTAAAGATCTCATGTGCAAAGATGCATGTGCATTTTAAATCAATATGTACTTGGCTAAAAAATAACAAAAAAATTAATATCTGGAGTATTTTAAAATCGCTCAGCAACCAACGCACAAGAAGTTTACTACCACACAAATGAAATTGTAACGTCTTTGATCGTTCAGCTCGCAGCTCATGGTGCTCTGTGACTTCTCTTCTGATATGTGGCGTCTTAGAAAGACACTTTCCTACTTACTTACTTACTTACTTATTTACAACAGTACGTTAGTAACATGTCAATATGAACGTGTTTCATGTTGAAAACATGATGGACAATTCAATTAACTGGAATGACAGGATTACCAGATAATACAAACAGTTTCCCGAGTTGCTTCAACGGAATACGCGAATATGTCAGACGGACAGAATTACTTATACAATGGCATTTCTGAAACAAAAAAAACATATCATGGGAGTTTATCGCGTCGGTTGAAGGAAGTTTAGAGGAATGCAATCAACAATTGCACTGGACGTGCGTTCTTTTGACGGTGGAAATGAGTTAGGAGTTGAGACAGGCGAACTGCGCTGGGGGGCAAGGCGCGGCATACGTCTCTCTTTCGGCTCGATCTGCATGCTTGCAACTGATAATCTGCACTTGTAGTTCGTTACAAGCCGATGATAATGTTCGATCTGGAAGTGCCTACCGGGCCGGTCTGGTGTTTATCTGTTACATGCGCGCTCGAACCAAAGGTTTCGTAAAGACCACATGGTCTGAAATGTCCGCTGTGCAATGCTGTTTCAGCGTAACCATCGTTTGCATGCATGTATGTACAGTGTACGTTCGGAGATTTCATCCAACCTCTCGAGATTTTTATACACGGTGGTCTATTAAAACAACGCAAAAGACACATCGTAAGTTTGCGTTGTTTGAAATTGTTTTAAGTTCGCACGAACTTACGGTAAATTATTGTTTCATCTCAGCCTAACTGCATATACCACATACCTTGAAGATATCCGGTGAATGAGTGTAATGGTCTGCAGCTGCGTATACCAATGACATGACTGACCAATGACAACATCGTTTGACATTCATGTAGCCGGCAATTAATCTGAAGTTGGACGATGAAAAACTTCTCCCTTATGTGACTATATGAAACATTACAACGTTGTTTCGGCTCATAGAAATGTTGCGTTATTTAACCGTGATCATCTGCAACCTTGGATTTGTGCATACACATTTAATGTGACGCAAAGAAAATCTTACGACGAATAGGGGCCTACGCGGAGAGTTTTTTTCGCGGTTAAAATAGTGCAAAATTATTGAAATCGGATATGATTTGATAAAATAATCAACAGTCATCTGCCACGCTTCTACAGGCTACGATGTACATATAGTGCCGAACAAACCCGTATCGGAACAGATATGATTTTAGTTCATAAGCTACTTCATTTTTTTCTGTAGATCTAATTCTAATACATTATAAAATCTACTAGGTAGATATAGTTGCTTTTTAATTTTCTTCCGCGAGAGTTCGTTCTGTTGTGTTTATGGATTACGTTACATACTTGAGTTAGCATTCGTTTATTTTGATTCCAGTAATGGTTTCGTGGCAAATTGGGGGCTGATCACAAGTTGACATGGCGCAGACGTGTTCACTGTTCACTGTACGTTCCGTGATCTTGGCCTCCGATTCATGCTTAATGCCTGACTATGTGTGCGTTATAAATTTTCTTCTCCTTCTTCTTACTGTTATTATATTTACATCGAACAATAGCTGTCCGCCATGCACAGACACTTATACTGTCTTATTCTGGTTGTGTTACGAATTTCTTCTCGTGATGTTCCACTTATACAAACGTCCACATCGTGTGAGACTTTCCCGTACACCATCACCGCAAAGCACTTGCTTTCATCATTTCACGTAGGTACTGTATGTTCTTCACTAAATCTAGTCTCATTCTCGACACGAGCTGTAAAGCCGTCTCTGAAGTACGACCTTATGGCGAGATACAAATAGGTATATTAGTATTAGTATTATTATTATTATTCCGGTTAATCCAGTTTTTTGGCACAGTCAGCTCGCAGTCTTTCCATAAGGCTCACGGTTACCTTTCCAGCCACAGACCGTCAACGCCTTTTGGCCAGCATCGAACGATACTGCTTGGTGACAGATACATTATAGACACACAGTGATATGCCAACTCAGCCTTCCATCCCTCCGGGGTCGGTAAATGAGAACCAGCTTCGGTTGGGAAGGCAAAGGCAGGTATGGTTCATTCCGTTAGCGGATGTGCGCGGGGTGTGTAGGTAAAACTGTGATATCCCTTGAGTATACGCGTGGCATACCTGAGCGCGTTAGAGGTGTGATCACGACAAGGCGCTATATAAATCCACGTTTACCTTACCTTACCTTACCTTACATTGTGTATGAGAACAACTTGCCCAAAGTCAATACGTGAAAGTGGAAGAGCCGGCGTGGAATCTGCGAATTTTAGATCATTCTAACCAATACACGGCACGCCACTGGCTACCGATTTAAGGTTGAAATATTCCGATTTTACTGTTAAAAATCGTCTCAGTCTCGTTCGCTGTGGTCGAATTTTAAGAGGCTGTTTATTTCGAAACACGGTCGTCCACTTACGAAGCCATATCCTCGACTCTTGCCAGTCTGTCTGTCGGTGATAACCACCGCCTCAGTGATGTCGCCGAACGGTTCAAAGTAGCTGCGAAGAGTCTGGTCGGACGTGTGATAAGGCAGTCCGCCGACGAAGATCTTTGTGAAGGTCGTGTCGCGATGATGCGTGCCGCCCAGTGACGACATGGTAGACGCAGCGGCAGTCAGTGTGTCGACATACAACGGCGGGCGAGGTAGAACTCAGATCGAAGATCACGTAACGAACGGTAGGTACGTCGACGGCCGTAAAACTGCTTCACTCCTTCACTGAACCTGCAGAGACAACTAATTCTCGGTTGGCACGCGCGTCGAGCAGTACCGCCGCGCTCGGCTAATAGCTTCACCGATAGTTTGATGGCCGCGTTTTGCGCGTTGATTTGCCAACAGTTTACGACGATCGACCGTGAACGGCGCGCACAGGCGCGTGCTGCACGCCGGGCTGCAGCAACAGCGGTCCGCCAAGCACCATGGAACCAGCATACTGATCCAGGCACACAGCGGGTACCTGCCGACTGGCTTCTTGGCAGTTACAGTACTCAGCAACAAAGAGCTACTGAGAAACCGGCTGACGATGAGTAATAAAAACATTACGACATCGTGCGTATTTTGTTACCACCCGAGAAACGGCGTGTAATGTTTTCTATTGCCATTGCATCTGTCTGTCAGTCTGTCTGTAATGCTCTAACTTTTGAAAGCCTCCATCTAGAAACTCCATCTAAAACTGTTTGTTTGTGTGCGTGTGTTTGTCTGGTTAATGTTTGTTTTTTTCTTCTTCTTTCACTAACACATCGTTTTAGTACTAATATTTTGTTTGTGCTATAGGTGGCCAGCATGATGGGCATTTGCCCTTCTGGTTGCCTAGCTTTGTAAAACTTATTATGTTGTTATTACATGTTTCGTTTGCTTGCTGAAATAAATATACTACTACTACTAGAGAGTTTATTTTGGTATGCAAGTTCATTTTCAAAATCCTCAGTTCAAGTTCGTATAACAAGGTTATCAGGTCAAGGTTAAAGTCACAGGAGCAATAGAGCATGTCTGTGTATCCAGTCTGTGGGTGGTCTGCCTTCGATTGAAAGGTAACCTTGTATATGGGCCAAAATATTGTTCTGCTGTTTCGCAGTGTGCAGGCGTCGTAGATTTTAGTTTGTAAGTAAGTAAGTAGGTAATCCTTTTATTTCCTGACAGACAAACGCCACCAAGGAGCGAACAAAACGACACACAACAACATAGCAACAATGCTGTAAAAAGTGAAAACATCAGTGTGTAACTGTACTACAGCATTACCACAAAGAAAAAAATACAATGAAAAAAGAAATACGTGAAAAATGACTAATAATTGAATAGCGGTGCAAACAACAACACAATCAATTAATATGCTCCATCAAAAATACATCGCAAAACAAATGAATGTTTGTAGAGGTTGTCTATCTACTTTTCTTTCCTAGTTGTGTGTGTGTTTGTGTGGCCTGTTTGCATTGTTGCTATGGACGTCGTTGCCTAAATTAAATTGCTTCGATTTATTTGATATTTCGACTATCAAAAATTAACTTGTAACTCAGCCGCACATCACGTTTTCCTTTTGCGTCGTTTTCTTCTGTCAAGATATTTGTGTTTCAGTCCAATTACTAACGTACAAACCTAGTCACGTGAAATAACAACAAGCTCCGCTACCGCGAATAGCACAGCGCGTTCGTCGTGCTTAGTTGGTGTACTTTATGGACTTTTCACAAGAGAAAATCTGTTGATGGCTAATCAACCACTTTTACGTAATCGGCCACGAAAGCCACAGAATTCGGCGAAATAACGCAAAATAATGGCCATTACGGCGTTCAAGGTCATTCAAGGTCACCGATTTTGATAACAATCGAAAGCTTAGGTGCGATTTCCTATTAGTGATTAATACCAAATTACGTCCTATCTTGTACCGTTTCCAAGATATGGCTGATTATATGTCAAATTTTCGCCAGCGACATCGGGTCGCTTCACTTTAACGCCGTCGCTAGGGGTGATCCCCTGCGAATATTGCCATAAGTCATATATCGTTAAAAACTAGATTCTTCATGCTACATTTCACTCGCAGAATGTATCGGTGTATCTTCAACCACTTTTACGTAATATGCCCCAAAAGCTAGCGAATTTGGTGACATAACGCAAACTACACGGCCATTACGCCGTTCAAGGTCATTCAAGGTCTCCGATTTTGGTACCAATCGAAAGCCCATATGCGACTTCCTATTAATGATTAATACTAACTTACCTTCTATCTTGCACCGTTTCTAAGTTACGGCTGATTATATGTCAAATTCTCGCTAGCGACAGGAGGGCATTTCACTTTAACGCCTTCGCTTGGGGTGATCCCCTGCGAATATCGCCATAAGTGACATACCGCTGAAAACTACATTCTTTTGGCTACATTAAATTTTCTGCCGCAGAAAGTATGGGTGTATCTTCAACCACTTTGCGTAATAGGCCCCAAAAGCTACCGAATTCGGCGAAATAACGCAAACTACATGGCCATTACGCCGTTTAAGGTCATTCAAGTTCACCAACTTTGGTACCAATCGAAAGCCTATATGCGATTTCCTATTGGTGATTGATAGTAACTTACCTCCTATTTTGCACCGTTTCCAAGTTATGGCCGATTATTAATCAAATTTTCGCTATCGACATGGGAGTGTCTCACTTTAACGCCATCGCTGGGGTTTAGCGGGATATTCTGCGAATATCCCGCTCAACTTTACCTCATCAGAAACTAGGGGGATTGTCCTACCCAATGCTGTAAACCGCACGATCGTATCTTTTTTCGTCTGGACACCATACCGGAACGTGACGGTCGGACGGACGGACGGACGGACGGACGGACAGACAGGATCCCTGTGGCTATTACAGCTCTCTGCAGACGCGCTGTAAAACCGAGCATTGACTAACTGAGTAACTTTTACTATCGCATAAAGTTTTAGCAATTTACGTGTAAAAATCACTGGATCTTGGCAAACCAACAGTCAACTAATTATTAAATAAACAAACTACACTCAGTTTCACAGTCACAGTCTATAATCTACGACAACGATCTCATTCCCTTACCCTTCCTTCAGAAGACAACAATTTGATCAGGAAGAATTTTCTTCACAGAGCGCTATTTAGGGATATTTACTAAGTGTTTGTATTGTGTTATTGCATTTCATTTCACCATTTCAATGTATTTGTTGAGAACTTTCCATTCTATGTTCCATTGTATTTGCATGTATGTTGATGTCACGGTTTGCGTTTGTCAGACCTAAATAAAGAAACTACTTACTTACTTACTTACTTACTTACTTACTTACTTACTTACTTATAAGCCATCGCTCTAAAACAGCAAAATGACAATTTTCTGATAGTACGGTATAACTAATCATATTCGCAAGCTTGCACACTTATATCATCCAATCGTCTGATATAAATGTAAAAGCCGAGTAACTCCGTTGCGTGTAACACGACAAGATGTCGCCTCTTTTGTTTTCTGTATTTTAGTTAAAATTTCTTGCTTGATAACAACATTCAGAAGGTACTTTTCTCAGGCGTAACTTTACTGCATACGTCGGTCGCCTCGTGACCATAATAATGGGAATCAGCGTGTATGAGATTGGTGCACCGCGCTGCTATAGACCATAACCGATGAACTCAGCGCTTGATTTTATACGCATTCATGTGCAAGAAGCAAGCGAAAAAGAGTAACGCAGTATGATGGACTGTTTTATGCTGAAATAGTTGAGCTGGTACCACTGACCCTGGTTTTATATGGGTTAATGGGCTGGTACATCCTGGCTGCAAACGCTTTTAGAGTTAAGCTGGGGTTACATGTGAAATAAATAAAAGTTTTGCAAATGTTTTGCAAAACTTTCAATGTTTTATTTTACGTGTAACTATGCCTGCAACAAAAACATAAAAAGTTCTAACGGTTAAAACGTTTTTTAAATTTCCGTTTCAGACAAGGTTACACTAAAATAAAACACTAAAATTTTTGCAAGTAAACTTTTTTTATTTCACATGTAGCCACAGCTTAGTCTGCATCGTTTGCTTGTTCGTTTCGTTTGCGGTTTCAACATTCACTCACACGTTGCTCAAAAATACAATGGACAAAACAGCAGACTAGCAATATGTGGAACGAGACTGGACAGTAGCCAAGAGCACAAAAATATGATCAGGAAAGCACTACACCGTGTCCGCAAAAAAGGTGCCACTTTATTTTTGCTTGTAACTCTGCGAAATGCAAAGTTATGGCAAAAAATGAAGTGGCAGCTTTTTCCGGACACGGTGTATGTTTGTGACGTTGTTTAAAACGTCTACAACCAGTAAAATCAAGATTGGTTGTGGCCGGTTTAAAATTTACAATAGAGCTAAGATCCCCTACTTCAGCGTGCGGTAAGTCTATTGCAATTTTGTAAACATTTACAACGCGCTCACATCATTACATTTCACGAGAAGTTTAAAACTCCCACAGTAGCACAGAATCTTTGGTATGGGCTGCTAACGTGCCGCACGTGCAGATGCGATTCAATAAGTAATGAGTTTCTCGTTCAAACAGACAAGACGGTGTGCGTTCAAGACGTGCGTATAGCCCTCAGTCAACGCTCATTAATCTTCTGCCAAGATTCCCGCGTCGGCCGGCCAGCGTACAGCTGGTGTACAGCAAAAAAGACATCGTAAAACTAAACAAGAAGCTCAGCTATCGCAGAGAGACCGCGCTGCAGGGTGCGTTATAGTTTTGGCCAAAAGTGAAAGACTGGGACTGGGAGACAATATTTTACGGACATTATAGGTCTATCTTCAACCACTGTGATACAGATCTTTCTTCCGTTATGTCACAATCCACGTGTTTGACAGACAGACGGACGGACAGACAGCTTTCTCATCGCTAGACCGCGTCTGCATTCCATGTAGCACGGTAAGCATGAACTGAATGCATAGTCGGTACTTTTTTGTTACAAATTCAACATTTTTGTCTTTTTATTACTCAGCAAACATAGGTAATGTGACCGAAGTATGTTTGTCCGTTTGTTCTTCCTGAACCTCCTATAACTCAGTAGAAAGTTGTCAAATTTAGGAAACGTTACACATTATGCAGTGAAGTTGAAGTTGAGCAAGGTTTAACGTCCCACCAAACACATTACATGTATAGGTCATATCGGGGACGAGTTTTACCGGGTCAAATGACCCAACCAACAGTACAGAAGCATTGAAAGAAAATAGGTTTTAGGGATTAGGGAATGTATTTGCTCAGACTGTTGATATCTGAATTTGGTTTCTCTGTTGTGTAGTGTTTTTGCTGTTTTTAATGCTTTGTGTTTTTACTTTGTATTTTATTTTGTATGTTTGTAGTGTAATGTGGGCTGCCTCTGTGGCGTAATGAATAAATAAATAAATAAATAAATAAATTCTATCGGTCCACCCCACTGCGCTCAGAATAATACAACAAATATGCAGTGAATAAGTGACTGTGTAAGAGTATTTGTATGGCGCAAAAAAATCGAACGTCACGGTGCGCCGAACAGTATAAAAAACACAAAATACACAGAGATAAACACAGATGAAATGGGCCCAGTATGACAAAACCCAATCCGGATAACTGTATGAACTGATCATCTAAGGACATGTGCTTATGACTGTGAGCAACTTTAGTAAACAATACAACATAGAACAGTTCTGATAATCTCCCCTCTTACCTCCAGACAAGCATCATAGCTTAGATGTTGTCTATCGGAGGAGAGGGGGTCATTATGCAGTGATAGTCAAAATGTCAAAGACACATTCTACCAGTACCAGCAAATGATGTAACCTGAAAAACAGATCTAATCATCTGACATAAATGATGTGTATGTCTTCACGGATTTCTGACTGCATTGTCGGATTTTCTCTACTACACATAGTGTTTTCAAATGTACTTTGTAGTATTCTAATGCAAAGCAGGTCTCCACTACTGAAGGCTGCCACATGTCTAAATACGGAACTGATCAATAACAGAAGTTTGCCTCACGAAACCTTTTTTTGGACTGGAGCGAGTCCGGAGGTAAGTTGATGGGCTCATGTGTGAAATTGACTTAAGTGACTGACGCGGCTAGGTGCAATGTGTTCAGTTATTTCAACGCCTTGGTGGTACGATAGCTACTGCAGCTGAACATGTTACTTTAAACCAGCTGTCAGTCAGTAGTTTAAAGTGTTCAAATACCGATTTGATTTTAAACTAGACAACAGTTGGAAGCATAGAAATAATGAAAAACACGGTGAAAAAACTAAGTCGTAAAATGCAACGAGTTTAAATTATTTTGTAAAATGTCTATGTAAAAATGACACGGACACATGGACTTCATTTCGGACACACAGTATTTGTATGTCGTCGGTCAACAAAACGCAAATACCTGCAGAATTGCGGAGACAATGAACTGCTTCCAGTCCGCTAACATGTTTTTATCTGGATATCGGATCTTCCTGTGTCATCTGTGTCTTCGCTCTACAGCAGCTGAAGTCAGTCAGTAAGCAAGTGCTAACTAATCGTCCTTATTAGAGCAGCTGCAGCAGCTATCGTACCATCAAGGCGTTGAACGAACTGAATACAGTGCACTTGGTTGCACCAGTCAGTGAACTCATTAGTACACACGGGCCGATCCGGACTCGCTCCAACTCTGCACAGTTACTATAATTCTTTCACGAGGACTGCAGTGTGCCTGGAGGAGGGTAAATCCTTTCATTCGTCTGTAAAACTTCTGTTAAGCCCACTGATCAGTTATCCGTCAGTGCCGTATTAAGACATGTGGAAGCCCGCCCTTACGTAATGGGTAAGGATGTAGGGTGCCTACATCAGAATATTACAAAGAGCAAAGGTTAAAAGCCGAAACCATCGGCATGTTGTTTACTTGCAAGTTCCTTACAATTTTTCATGCAGGTCTCTCTGGTCGTGGAAGCTCCCGGGCAACTGTTCAGAGTGACCATTCCTAAAGCTGGAGCTGCAGTTATCAATGCTCAAACTTCATGTTGACGGGCTTAACCAGAAGCGTAACTTAAACCCGTTTAAAAGTCGTGTTTTGTAACAAGCAGTCGTCACAAACATAAAGCAATCACTCCAATAGCCAGCAGGTCATCTGGTTCGATCGAAACTCCGCCTAACCTTATGTCAGTTACCAAAAAATGTCACAAATTTTCGTGTAAATAATAAATAACAGTAATGTATCATTACGAAAAGGCTAATTTACTATTTCTGTAAATGTAAAAACTGTCTAAACTAGCAAAAACTGCTCAGCTTTCTGAGGACGTTCTGCAAAGGCTTTGCCCACGGACAGACCCCACTGGAGACTTTTATTAGTCTCCTCAACCTTATCAACTTTTTTAACTTTTCGCTCTTTCAGAAGTCTAGCTATGGTGCTATAGTGACATACGAAAAGTCGCAGCGCATATTGGTTCAGTGGATATTGGTACAGTTAGGCCTACATCTGATAACACTGCAGCGTTGGTTCCCATTTCTATTAATTTAAATTAGTCTCTTTGGCAACTAGAAATACGTTCTGTGGAACGTGGTATCTGCCCCATAGCCACGTCCACAATGAACGAACTGTTCCTATAATTATGGCCGGATGCATGGCGCATGAACGAGAAGGCTGTATTTTCAC